>Ga0180438_10006380_pt1 | contig 15970 bp, 8 predicted proteins | sample SS_ome_12_FD_132455 | JGI IMG/M metagenome (GOLD analysis project Ga0180438, IMG submission 132455) | Hypersaline lake sediment archaeal communities from the Salton Sea, California, USA - SS_3_D_2 metaG | ecosystem: Environmental > Aquatic > Non-marine Saline and Alkaline > Hypersaline >...
TAGTCAAGCCTAAAACCGAATTGTTTGAAAAAATTTTTTCCGACCCTGCTTTTCGGCCCAAAAAAGCGGGGAAAGCGGTGGATTTTATTCTGCGGTCGAATAGTCGCGGATAACTGACAAGACCGGCCGCAGACACCCGGCGTGTGTGAACGCCGACATACTACTTTTTGCTTAACGCCTTCTCCACCGCAGCTTCGATCGTGTCGGCGCTTTCGTGATCGCTGAATACGATCCTGCCGTCGGGCCCGATGACGTAGTACATTGGCACGCCGTACACGCCATAGTCGGCGGCGGTTTGAGAGTCCCGGCCTATACAGATTTGTAGCCAGGGGATGGCAAGGTCATCGTTGGGGACAGGCATGGCAGATATATGAAGCTCTTCAAGTCCCCGAAAACTTGCCAAGGCGGTCAACCGCAGCTCGTATCTCGGGAATGAGGGCGTCGAATTCGCTTGCGGGTTCAGCGAGTTCTTCTCGGCGGTCTCCTGGTTCGGTCAGCGCGTCGTGGGGGTCGGGTGCGGTTGGTCGAGGACATCGAGCCGCCGTAGTAGCGTTTGCCCTCGGCGCCAACGTAAAGCATAGCCAGACTGGGCAGCTTACTGCGGAGCCTTGCCAGGGCCTGCGGACTAAAGCCGGCTTCCAAATCAAACCTGAGATAGCTTAGTGCCTTCAGGTCTTCGAGGCGGCGCAGACCCTCATCGGTAAACCTGCCGTCGCTGATAGTCAGGTGGTTTAACTTCTTCATGTTGGCCAGGCATTTCAGGCCGGCATCGGTCAGGCCCGGCCCGCCGATGTTAAGCCTTTCAATATTTGTCAGGCCTCTCAGGTGCACCATACCAGCATCGCTTAGTTCCGTAGGCCAAAGTTGCAGCCACTGAAGGCCTTTGATGTTTGCGAGGCAGGCAAAATCCTTATCTTTGAAGGTTGCATCTGCGTCGAGGGTAATGTCGAGTTTCCTAAGGTTGGTCAGGCCCGAGATGTCCAGGACACTTTTGTCGCGGTTGTCACGCTTTAGTTGGCGCACACTCAGATTTGTTATGTTAGGCATAAAGTTGAGCTGAGCGAGTCCTGATATGGAAGTATCGCACGGGGGGCCGAAGGACAAGTTTTGCAGAGATTTCAGTGCGGTGAGCCTGCTTAGTCCTTTATCGGATATGTTGGAGCCAAAGAGCCAGAGCGTTCTCAGTTTCGATAGTTTCGCGATTTCGTCCATTCCGGCGTCGGTGATGCCTATGCTGCCGATGGTGAGCTCCTCGAGCGACTGGAGCCTGGACAGTTGCCTCATCGCCTCGGCGGTGTAATAGTTCTTGTCCATATTCGGGTCGACATAATGTACTCTGGCGACGTCGAGATGTTTGAGTTTATCCAGCTCGGCCAGATAAACAAAACCTTTGTCGGTTATGCCATTGTGAGGAAGTCTCAGGTATTCGAGCGACTTAATCTGTGCAAGGTGGGCCAGGCCCGCATCGGTGAGGCGCGAATGTACTATGTCCAGCTTTCTGAGCGAATGCATCTTCTTAAGGTTTGCGAGACCATCATCGGTAATCTGTTCTGTCCAGTGAAGACAGAGGCCTTCAAGATTCGGGATTTCGGACAGGTGCGGCAGCGCGGCGTCTGTCAGTTGGCGAAGACCGCCCGCGTGCAAAATCCTCAGAGAGGGAATGTTTTTGAGGTGAGCCATACCCGCATCGCTGAAGTTCTCGCCCCAAAGCATCAGGTATCGCAGTCGCGGCAACTCTGCAAGGTGAATCAGCCCCTTGTCGCTGATCTTCTCGCCGCCGAGTTCCAACTCTTCGAGCGACTTCAGTTTCTCAAGATGAGCTAATCCGGCGTTGGTGACTTTGTTTTGCTTGAAGTATAATGCTTTCAATGATTCAAGCTTTGCGACGTGGGCGAGGCCCGCATTGTTGGTCGGCATCGGTAGAGTCAGGCGCTCGAGCGACTTAAGCTTCTCGATGTGCTTCATCCCTCTGGCTGTGATATCCGTCATATTCAAATCGAGGACCTTCAGTCCGGTCAGACTCCCGATATGAGCCATACACCTGTCACCCGGGCGCGGGCCGCCTTCGTAGGAGCCGCTGAGACTCAATTTGTATATGTCATCGGGCCTGAGATTTGAAAGGGGGGACAAATCGCTCCATTCAGACTGGTTATAAATAACAAGCCAGAGGCGCTTGCCGGCCGGAACCCCCACGTTGCCTAAAGCCTGGCTCAGGTATTCCCAATCGGCGTCGCCCTCCCAATAATAAAAAGTGTCTGTGTGTCTGGCTCTGGTGACATCCTGCATCATGAGTTTTCCCAAAGACCGGTCAGCGGGAAAATGAACGACACGCGTCTCTGCATTGCTCATTCCAGAATTTTCGGCATATACGAGGCTCAGTCCGCCAATAGCTGCTAATCCCGCGAAACCTATCAGGAGCGAAAGGGCGACTCGATATCCGGCCAGAGGCAGGGAGTAGATTTGTTGTTTCAATATGGACAGGCGCCGGATGATTTGGCAGGAGCGGAGGATTGGGACTCCGCCGACGACTGGGACTCGGCCGTTGATTTCAAGGGCGATACGGGCCAGGGTGCCCGAATAGGAGTCGGCGCTGCCGACGTAGTCTGCTGCGACGGCGTCGCAAACCTCTTCGCAGGCGGCGCTGTGGGCATCCCGCAGCTTCCAGATAAGTGGATGAAACCAGAGAATAATGCCGAACCATCGGGTCGCCGCCATCCAGCAAAGGTCCCGCGACCGCAGATGGGCGATTTCATGGGCGAATATGGCAGGCAGCTCATCGGCGTATTTTGAATCAATCATCCGCTCAGGCAAAACGACAATCGGCCTTGTCAAACCCGTGAGAAACGGTGAGGTGAAATGGGTTGAATACCTCAGCGCTATTTCCCGCGAATAATTCAAATCCCTCGTCACCTCATATAGAACGTCCTTGAGATACTTCGGAGCGGGCAGTGAAGCTCTAATCTGTTTTCGAAGTCTCACAAACGCCGTCACAAGCCGGATAGCTATGAGCCCGGCAACCATTGCCCATCCACACCATGCCACAGAGCACGCGTGCTCTTGTGTCCATCGCACAATTGAGAAGGATGAGCGGGAAGGGGTGCGCATCTCCGGCAGTGTTTCAGCGGTTGAGTGGATCGGGTAGATTTTGGCGATGTCGGTCACCGGCTCGACCGGCACAGGGGCGGGCTCAGCGGCCACGGGTGAGTATGCTGCCGGCATCGAAGGTGGAGAGACAGCAACCTCCAAGTATTTCAATGGCGTCAGTATAGGCACCAACAAGACTCCCACAGTAACACTTCGCCACAGTAACACACGCCACCTCGGGTTGGACCACCTCAGACAAAAGTGAAGGATCCATCCAACACCGAGAACAACCGTTACTCTAATTAGAATTGAAATCGGCAGCGGAAGATCGACCAGAATTTGGGTGCAGCGGGTCATGATTTCTTGCCCCCTTTCTTTTTAAGGGTCTTTTGTGAATATTTTGCCTTGGCAAGCTCCTGCAACTGCTGAATCTCATCAGGCGTGAGCTTTTCGGTTCTTATCAGTTCGGCGATGAGGCCCGCCGCGGAGCCCCGACAATAAACCTCGGCCATTCGTCGGGCCATTCTCTTGAATGCTCCCTGCCGACGGGTCAGCGGTTTGTAGTAATAGGCTTTGCCGATTCTGCGGCGGCTGACGTGACCTTTTTCGAGCAGTACCTTCAGTTGAAATCGCAGGGCAGCGTTTTTGATCCGGCGACGGTGTTTAGCCTGGATTTGTGCCGGCTTGAGCTCGCCGTGCTGCCAAAGAATCTTCATCACTTCTAATTCGCCCGCCGTAAAAGATGCCATTGCAATATCTCCTAACTTCGTGACAATATGTAGTAAATACTACACTATCGCCACACTGTCAATACTGAAATGTAGATTTTTCTACACTTTGCAGTCCGGGCCCGTCGGTATACTCTCTAAGGCATTTGTTGACAAAGACTTATGAAAAGTCGTGCTGGCTAATAAATTTTCTAAAAAGTTTTCTCGCGCCCCTTTTTAGCTGAAAAACGCAGAAAAGGGTGTGGCTAAACGCTGGATTTAGGTTTACTCAGAAGGCATGAGTGCAAGAACTAAGGTCGAGGCGAGCCGGCCAGGTAAGAATTTTGAGCCCTGTTGTGGATTATTGTGTGGGGGGTTCAGGTATGTCAAATATGCCATCGGGAAACTTCGGCTCGGTCTGCAGATATATCGTCTTGGTGGTCCTGACCTCCAATGGGGCATCTTTGTAATCCTTGCGGATACCGGTTTGCTTTACGACGATGACCTTTGGGTACCAATGCCCATTGTGGGCGTGGGTCATTTCGGTGACTTCCTCGACGGTGATTGAGCCGGCACGGATTTTTTCGGAATCGACGCCATCGAGCCAATTCTTATCTTGCTGCCAATCGGCATCCGCAGACCGTTCAGTGACCTTCCGAGTACAGATATGGTCTTTGTGCGGGTCGACATAGAAAAGGAATCTTGCCGGCAGCAGGGTAATGCTTTCTGTATCTGCGGAGCCCTGCTGGAGGCGCTCGATGCAGATAAGACCCTTGGCCTTGCTGAAGTCATCCTCAAGGATGTGTCCGTCTGCACCGATATAAGGCCAGCCGAGGTCGCCCAGAGAGCCGGTCGGCATGCCGGGGTCGTCCGGCGAATATTGTTTCCTGTAGTACTTCCATTTGCCCGCGTCTTTGCCCAAAGCTTTCCTGACTGCATGCCGACTGTATCGACCGTCATAGATGGACACTGATGATGAACCTTTCCCCTGCTCGTTGTCTTTTATTGTCCAGGCCAGCAGCGACTCAAACGAATCGCCAAGCTGCTCTTTGTATTGTGGCCAATATTTGTCGAACTGCTCCCCCATGTTGAAGACAGAATGGCGCTGCCAGCGCTGCTTTCGGCCGGACTTATAATCGACTTCCACCATAGTTACTATATCGCCGAGCGACCTGTCTGCGTGCGTGATGACAGCGATATATTCACAGGTCCCCTCGGCCCGGCATTGCCGGTACTTGTCCCAGGTTGACAGATAATCATTGCTCGGCAGGTTGTTTATGACGTTGGCGTCGGTCGGAACACCAAGATCATAAATGCTCGCCGGGCCCGATGCAGGATAGGAAAAGGCTATTTCCCCCTCCGTGATTGTCGCGCCGTTCGCGTCTGTCACTCTTGCATCTGCGGCAAGAAGTAATTTCGAATCGGGCCGGATGTACAGCGTAACCGCCTGCGTCGGGCGGTCCTGCTCCTTCCCCGGGAGTACTATCTCCTGAATCTGTACCGGTTGTCCGTCGCGCTTGCCGCTTTTGACCGTAATCTGCGCCCCCTGCTCCTTAAGCGCCTTGTGCATGCCTTCGATCGCGCTAACGAGAGAATACAAATGCGGAGGAAAATCATCTTCATAAAGATAGTCTATCGTGAGAGAATTATTGGTAGGCTCGTACTGATACATCCTGTGGGCCTTCATATCACCAAAGTTCGCCTTGCCATTTGCCCATTTGGCTGCGGCGGTTTTGCTCTCAAATCCGACCCACACCTCTCCGGGCCCGCTTGCCTGGCCAAACCCGTGAGCCGTCTGGTGCATCCACGGAACGTTTTTCATCGCTTCAGTAATGTCGGCAAATGCAATTGTGGTCAGGTCAACAGAACCTCCGGAAAAACGTATTACAAGGACCGCAGCAGCAATAATCACTGCTGCTGTGGTGAGTTTTGTTATTCTGCTTTTCATAATTATTCTCCACAGGTTCGCCTTTCTTACGGTTGGTTCTTGTTCTTCAGATTCACTCCGCGATTGCAGAACATTCTTGAAGATTCTGTCATAGACCTCATCGCCGGTATCATAACGTAACTGGCTGACCAGCTTCTCCATATTAGGCGTCGGTGTCATTTTGTCACCTCGCTATCGAGCATTGACCGCAGCTTATCCAGCGCGGAACGATACCTGCTTTGCGCGGTTTTTGTCGAAACTCCCTGCACTTGGGCAATCTGTCGAAATCTCAATCCGCCGAGCAGCCGAAGCACAATCGCCTCCCGCTGCTCAGGCGCCAGCCTGCCCATCGCAAGACTTGCCCGCCGCAACTGTTCGCTGCGTATGACTAATCTGACCGGATTGTCTGACTCCGATGCCTCCGTCTCTTCTCTAACCGGCACTGTTTGCCGATGCTGCCTCTTTCGCAGATAGTCTCGGGCGCGATTGGCTGCGCACGTGGCCAGATAGGCCTTCAAACTTCCGGTCAATCGAAAACTCCTGGCTGATTGCACGAAGCCGGCGAAGACATCCTGTACAATATCTTCGGCCCCGGCGGTGTCCGCCAAAAGGTTGACCGACAGGGTAAGCAAATCTCGCTTGTACTTTTCATAGATTCGCCGCAGGGCGTCATCGCTGCCGTGCTTATATCTCCAGACAAGTATGGCGTCTTCAACCATCTATTACCTGCTCTGCTGCGTCCGTAACAATCGATTGTCAATAATATAACGATTGACCACCCGCTTTTGCTCAAAAGAAACTGCCAATTTTCTGCTCAAGACACAGGACAAGAGGCTGTCGTCTTCGGCGGGGTGCGCTATTTGCCGGGATCGCTGGAATCTGTCGGGCAATCGGATAAATCGAGGCTGATGCCCTGGGCGCGGGTTTGCTCGCCGCAGCGGGTTTGCCAGACGATGCGGCTGCCGTCAATAGCGGGGTCGGCGCCTTGATAGACCCTCGACAGGGGGACGGATAAGGGCTTGTTTTCTTCGCTCAGGCAGCAGACTTTGATTAAGCCGTCGTCGACGTGAAAGATGCTGGGTTTGTGGACGTAAACAATGGTTCGGTCGTCGATAGCCGGCTGGTGCTGCACGCCGGCATCGGCGGCGATGGGGAATATCTTGATGTTCTCCGGCTCGGCGATGTCAGCGCCGTAAATGTCGGCCTTGTCATTGCGGGTGTCGGTCCAGACGACCAGGTTATCGCTGATAGCCGGGTCGAACTGCCGACCAGCCTCAAGGCAGATCGGAAATACTTTGATACTCTTCAAATTGGAAATATCGGCGCCATAGATGTCCCCGTCGCCTTCCCAGACGACCATGCGTCCGGATACGTCAACTACGTCATCGAAGTCGCTAAATTGGCTCCAGTATGGGTAGGGGTGGCGCCTTCCGACGTTGGCGTCGACGATGAAGTACTGGGGATTATCGAGGTCCGTGATGTCGGCGCCGCAGATGTTGTAGACAGTGTGGTACCAATTCCCGGCCTGCAGGCTGTCCAAAGGAGTAGTATCGAGATTGAGATGTTCGAGCCAGACGACGATATTTCCCGATACGGCCGGATGGCTGTACGATTCGGACATGGTGTGCTTTCTGAGAGTTTTTTGTTTTCCGGCGGCGAGATTTCGCGCCAGCACGCCGAGGTTCAGCGGTTCGTGTTCCCAGATGCCCCCCGCCTTGCGCCATACCGTCCCGCCGGCCCATACGAGTATGTCACCGTCTATACTCGGCTGCGTGTCGAGATGTTTGCCCTCGTTTTCGCCGCCGCTTCGGTAGAAAGTCCGCTTCTCGGTTCGCAGGTCCTTGCATTTGATGTCCCAGGTGAAGTCACATTCGGGTCCGTGGGCGAACACTACTCTGCTGCCGGAGATGTCACCGTATCGGCTGTTCGCACCCATTTGCAGATTCAAGTCCTTCTCGCACATGGAGCCGGTACCGGCCGGCGCATGGATGGTCCGAGGTTTTGTCTGTGCGGTGATTTGAAGGCCGCCATTGCCCCAGGGTGTGATGATAACATCCGTGTAGCCGTTCGCTGTGTCCGGAACGAGCACTTCGTCCCACAGCCACTGGGCCGGGTCGCGTTCGCTGGAGTTCGGTTCAATATTATGAATTTGCAGCGTGCCGGCGCCGACCGTGATTTTTCCGCCTCGGCCGGCCATGTAGGTTTCGATGGTGTGAACGGTCATTATGCCGCCCAGGATGTTAATATTCGAGGGTCCGTGATCATCGCAGAGCATCATCGGCTCGGCCTCGCTGAAGTCGGCTCTGCCGTCAAGGATGGTGATTGTCCCGTCATTGACATTGAGCCTGCCGGCTTTGTACTCGAGCGTGCCGCCCTCAAGAATGAGCCGACCGCCATTTTCGATGGTTGAGACCTCCGTAACAGTGACGTGGGCAGGTGCCCGAATGACTCCCGTTTTGCCGTCAAGAGGCATTTTCTTCAACGTGACCGCAGTCTCATGCACCCAGTCAAACCGGTCAGCCTTGAGTTCTTTCGGTGTCTCCAATCTGGGTTGTTGTTCTGCGACAAGGGCAGGGCAGGATACGAAGCAGGACATCGAAATAAGTAAGGCAGCGGCAAGAAAACGGTATTTGACAGCGGTTTTCAGCATATAGGCAGTCCTGTGGCCTTCGAATCGGAGAAAACCAACTCTTCACTATTAAGGCGGTTTACACGGGCCTGATGTTGATAGACTTTTTCAAATTTTGTCCGGCCGGCCGGTCGGACAGAATATATGAATCCCGCCAGCGGCTATGATACCAATAGTGATGTTGGATTCCGGCGCGTATTGCGCTATTCGGTTTCTTTATGTTTTGCGTAGGCGGCGACGATTTGCGTCTGGACGTTCGGCGGGACCGCCTCGTAGTGGCTCAGTGACATGCCGTAGCTGCCGCGGCCTCCGGTGACGCTCTTAAGCTGGCTGTTGTACTGTGCCACCTCGGCCAGCGGTACCTGGGCCTTGATTACAACGAAATTTCCGGGCAGCATATCCTGTCCCATCACACGCCCGCGTTTTGCAGCCAGGTCCCCCGTGATGTCGCCCATATTCTCAGCGGGCACGGTGATTTCCATATTGACGATCGGTTCGAGCAAAACCGGTTTGGCCTTGAGCAGGCCGTCGGTGAAAGCGCCCTTGGCGGCCGTGCGGAAGGCAACTTCCTTGGAATCGACCGGGTGGTGCTTGCCGTCGTAAACGGAGACCCGTATATCCTGCAACGGAAATCCCGCAACGACCCCTTTTTGCATAACGTCCACAATTCCTTTGTGGACGGCGGGCTCGAACTGGCCGGGGATGGAGGCGCCGAAGATGTCCCAGCTGAATTCCAGCGACGGGTCCGAATCGCGTTCGGCAGGTTCGACCCGCAGATACACCTCCCCGAATTGTCCTGCGCCGCCGGTCTGCTTTTTGTGCCGGTAGTGTCCCTCGGCCTTGGTGGTGATGGTTTCCCGGTAGGGGATCTTGGGCTGCTTTGTGTTGACCGAGAGCTTGAAGCGCTTGTCCATTTTTTCGAGCATGACTCTCAGGTGCAGGTCGCCGAGTCCGCTGACGACCAGCTCGTTCGTCTGCTGGTCGCGTGCGACCTTCAGGCACGGGTCCTCGTCCGTCAGCTTGTCGAGTGCGCCGCTTATTTTCTGCTCGTCGCCTCTTGTGGCCGGCTCGAGCGCCAGCGAATACATCGGCTGCGGCACCGGCGGCATAATGAATTTGCCGGAGATTCTTCCGTCGTGTACGAGGTCTCCGTTTTTGAGCTCGTCGACCTTGGCGAGCGTAACGATATCGCCGGCCGTTCCGGCGCTGATTTCGCTGTTCTCGCCGCCCTGAGATTTCAGCGGATGGCCCGGTCGTATGGTTCTCTTCTCATCGCCTCGCATCAGTGCCGTGTCGGATTTGAGTGTCCCGCTGAAAATTCGGATGGTGGCCTGCTTCATATTTGAACGTGGGTCGAAACCGACCCTGAAGACCAGCCCTGCCAGGGCTGCGGCGGGGTCGGATTTGAGCGGGACGAGGCTTTCGCCGTCTTTGAGCTGGGGCGGATTTGCCTGCAGGGGTGACGGTGTATATTTTGCGATGACATCGAGCAGCTCGGTGACCCCGATTTCGTTGCGGGCGTCGGTGAACAGCACCGGTATGACGGTTCCGGCGTTGAGCGCCTTAACGAAAACCGCCGCGATTTTTTCCGCCGAGATCTCTTCGCCGCCGAGGTAGCTTTCCATTAACTGGTCGTCTGCTTCGATGACGCTTTCAATCAGCTCGGTGTGGGCGGCCGCGACGTCCATCAGCGGTGAGTCGCCGCTCTGGTTTTCGATGCAGTCGATGACGGAGGACCTGTCGGGGGCGGGCAGATTTGCGCATCTGCACTGCGTGCCGAACGTTTCCTGAATGTTCCTGAGAAGGCGTGTCAGGTCGGCGTTTTCGGCGTCGATTTTGTTAATGACGATGATTCTGGCACGCTGGGCATTGGACGCCAGCTCGAAGAGCTTTCTCGTGTTGATTTCAATTCCTGCCGCGGCGTTGATAACAACCAGCGCGGTTTCCGCCGCGGCAATGGCCATTATTGCCGGTCCGACAAAGTCCGGCGAGCCGGGGGTATCGATGATGTTGAAGAGCTTTCCGGCGTGGTTGGTGTGAACAACAGCCGACTGGATCGAGTGCTGATGCTCCTTTTCCTCGTCGTAGTAGTCGCAGATGCTGGTCTTCTCGTCAACGGAGCCGAGACGGTTGGTCGCCCCGGTCTTGTGCAGGATGGACTCCACGAGGCTGGTTTTTCCGCTGCCGGCATGTCCCAAAAGGACGATGTTGCGAATGTCGCTGATATTAGTCACTTTTGAACCTCCGGTTCAATCTGGTACCTGAGTTTTCTATTCAGTGCCCCAAAATGCCTAATGATACAGTTTTCGGGCTGAAGGACAAGGGGTTTTTGAGATTTTCGGGGCTTTGTCGTTCGTGGTTTGTGGTTCGTGGGCGTGAGGAATCGCTGCTGGATGCCGGACGAGCAGCAGCCTGAGCGGGCGAGAGGGGGCCTATTACTGACCGGGCCACCGGCGCGAGGCGAATATGGGAAAGGCAGTAGTGCCCGCTCGCTCGTGGGTGGTATCTCCAAGAGGGCCATTTGTAAAGAGCAGAACGGTCAGAATCTGCAGGAGAACGGCAGTCTGGAGAAAGCTGGGGCAAATCTCCCTCTCTTTGCGCAAGTTTTCAACAAGACTGCCCAAGAGCGGGAAGTTGTTGATAGTTTAGGAATGAATTTTGCAAAATAGGTGATGTCTTACGCATGAAATCAGGCTTCTTCAGCGTCTATATAGGAAAGCTCAGTTAAGGATGAAGGATTAGCGGGAATAAGGTGAGTTTTTTGGATGGGATTTGGTATAATACCTTGAGCCGTTGAGCAATCTCGGCCTGGAGCGGCGTGTGGTGCGCAGAGGATGGGCACAGGACCGCACCTGCATTGCTCGTAAATGCATTTGAATAAAGCAGTTATGTCCTTCAAGAGGAGGAGTGCTGTGTGTAGCAGAGCGTATTTTTCAGCGGTAGTCTTTCTATGCCTGGGGCTGTCTGGTGTGTCTTTTGCGGTGGAGCTTCAGGTTGATGTCGGGGTTTGTTACGATGATCCAACGCAGCCCGGATGGATCGGCATGAACTGCGGAAGCAAGTCCAATCTGGGAGGCAGCTTGATCGACGCTACGGTAGCAACGGGCATCGCGGGTGCGTGCGAATGCCGCAGCGAGAGCGGCGCGACGCACGAGCTCAAGTGGGTGCACAAGACGTTTATAAAGCAGGATGGTCCCAACCCGCAGCCGCCGGGTTCGGATATCATCTTAACGCTCAGCCAGTTGACATCGGGGACGCAATACACTCTGTACTCATATCATAACTTCTGGGATCAGGTTCCGAACTATATTGACAGTATCACGGTCACGGGCGCTACGAATGTGACAAAGCCGAGCAGCATCTATCAGAGTCAGGATTTCATTCCGGGCGAGTTTACCTTCACGGCGGGCAGCGGCGATGTCGTTATCCGGTATTCGTGCCTTTCCGGCGGCCAGCCTTATCTTAACGGTTTCGAACTGTATGGCGGCGGCGCAAGCATCCAGTTCGAGTCGGCTTCATCGGCCGCGCTGGAGACCGTGACGACGGCGCAGATTCCCGTCACTATAAACGATCCGAATGCGAGCGAGACGTATATGGTCAATTACGAAGTGATTGGTGGGACCGCTGACGGGGACGGGGTCGATTATGACCTGCCCGCGGGAACGCTGACCTTCTTGCCCGGCAGCAGCACCGAGTATATTGTCATCGACATCAACGATGACGACGTCCACGAAGAAGACGAGACGATAGTGATTGAACTATCCGGTCCGTCGGGCCCGGTGGTCGGGCTTGGGAGTCCGACGCAGCATACTTATACAATTATTGACCCTCGGCCGGATGTTCTTTTTTGGCGTGCGAGCGGCAGCGGTCTGGAGGACGTGAGTGTGGCTTATGTACCTGTCCGCCTTACGCGGCCCACCAGGAATATGGTGACGGTGAATTATACTGTGATCGGAGGAACGGCGGACGGCAACGGGGTAGATTATACACTTGCTCCGGGCACAGTGGTGTTTGATCCGAACCAGACCAATAATGAGATTCCTATCGCGATTGTGGCCGATTCAAATGACCAGGAACCAATCGAGACTATCATAATCGAGTTATCTGGTCCAACGAACGCGCTGCTCGGCAGTCAAATCGTTTACACGCATACAATTGTATCGCAGGCGATAGATATACAGGTGGACTTTGCTCTGCCGTATTGTCCGCCGGATAACGACATAGCTAGGCCGGAAACGGCCAAACCGGGCTGGTGGATATGGGCCGCGCCAAAGTGGTATGATATGTATTCGCACGATGCCGTGTGGGAAGACGGTGCGAGCAGTAAGCCCGGCGATTCGGGCATTGACGGAACGGGGATTCATGCGGCGGTAACTCTACTTCGCGAGGGCGATTTGGGCCTGAAGGTGAGCGGCCTGGTAATGCCTAATCTGGACGGCGGCTGCCCGACCGACTCGCCGATTTACGAGCCTATATGCAATAGCTGGCTGCAGGCAGTGGACTGGCCAACGCCTGATTCGGGTCTGGGCAGCATCCAACTTGCCCTGCACGACCTGCCAGCCGGCGCATACATACTGTACAGTTATCATAATCATTTCGGCTGCTATAGAGGAACTCCGGTGCACTGCGACTGTATTTGTAATGTAGTACCCCCGATGCCGGTTATTAAGGCTATGTCGGGCAAGGATGCGTATGAGCTGCCTCACACGGCAGGCTCTTTCGGCAAGTTGTTCCCCGGCTATGACCTGGACGCCCTTCCGGAGGGCGTCTTCTCGATACAGGACGCGTGCAATGTCCAGCCGCAGCAGGTTACGACCGATGCCGAGCTTGTCCCGTCGGAGATTCGGTTTGTGACAGATGGCTCTCCGGTGCTGGTTCTGTATCAGGGCGGCTGCTGCGAGCCTGACCCGGTTCGTGAAGACCGTGACGGAGGTCGTGGTATCCTGAACGCTTTTTGCCTGGTACTGCTCGGGGATGCAGGGGCGGCTTATGGTCCGGATCCTCGCGACGGCGCCGAAGACGTGTTGCCCGATACGACACTGAGCTGGAACAGGGGCCTCTATGCGGATTCGCACGATGTGTACTTCGGCACGGATTCCAACGCCGTGGCGGACGCCAATACCGTCGAGACGCTGGACGTTTACATGGTCCGACAGGATGCCTGTGATTGTCAGTACTCTCCGACGGTGCCGCTCGAGCTGGGCCGGACCTACTATTGGCGGATCGATGCCGTCAGTGACGCGAACGTCTGGGAGGGGGCGGTCTGGAGTTTTACTGTGGACGATGGAAAAGCGGCGTACGTCAGCCCCGCCAATGCCAGCGTGGATAACCTTCCCGGCCTTATGTTGAGCTGGTCGCCCGGTATTGTTGCGGCCTCGCACGACGTGTACCTTGGCACGGATTTTGACGGTGTTAAGGACGCCGACACATCATCGCCCCAGTTCCAGGATAATCTGCTCGTCGATGTTAACAGCTACCTGCCTTCCGGGCCCCTTATGTTGGGTCAGACTTACTACTGGCGGATTGATGCGCTCAATCCCGGGTACTCCGACAGTAAAGGGGACGTTTGGAGTTTCAGTGTTGACGATGGAAAAGCCACATACCTGAGCCCGGCAAATGGCAGCGTCGATACGTTGCCGCAAGTGACGTTGAGCTGGTCGCCGGGTATTGTGGCCGGGTCGCACAACGTGTATCTGGGCACCGATTTCGGCGGCGTAAGGGACGCCGACACATCTTCAGCGCAATACAAAGACAATCTGGCACTCGGCTCTACCACATATCCTGCAGGCCCCCTTGATTTTGGTGAGACTTACTACTGGCGCGTCGATGAGGTGAATCCCGGATACTCTGACAGTAAGGGCGACCTCTGGAGCTTTAACGTGGCCGACTATGTTGTGTTGGATGATATGGAGTCGTACGATACGGGTGACAACCCGATAGGTGATGTATGGCTTTACATGACGGGCAACTGGACCGGATCATGGCTGTACCTCGGTGTTGATCCGTGCGACCCCGTTCACGGCGGCGCGCAGTCGATGAAATATGAATACAACAACGACGGCGGGTCGTGGGGTATCTTCCATTATTACTCTGAGGTTGTCCGGGAATTCGCAGACCCTTGTGATTGGAGCGTATCGGAAATAAAGGTATTAACGCTCTACTTCTACGGCAATCCCGACAATGATGCCGGCCCCACCGAGCTGATGTATGTGGGTCTGCACGACGGCAGCAGCTATGCCCAGGCCGGGTACGGTGACAACGGCGAAGATATGAATGACATCAAGATTTCGGAGTGGCAGCAGTGGAATATCAGGCTGCAGGACTTCAATGACGCCGGCGTCGATTTGAGTGAGGTCAGCAAGATGTACATAGGCTTTGGTGACAGGGAGAATTTAAACCCCGGTGGCACACCCGGCGGCTCGGGTGTAGTGTGCTTTGATGATATCCGGCTTTATCCTCGCAAGTGCGCCGCATCGCTTGCAAAGCCGACGGCTGACTTCGACAGCGACTGCCTTGTAAACTTCGAGGACTTTGCCGTACTTGGAAGTCAGTGGCTTCAGTCACCGGGTATTCCGTCTGCTGATATTGCTCCCGAAAGTCCCGACGGTGTTGTGGATTGGCGGGACCTGGCTGTGCTCGGCAACGAGTGGCTTGAGCAGCAGTTGTGGCCGTAGGGCGTGCAGCTTCCGGCCCAAAAGCTTGTGTTATCGGGCACGAATGGTTATAATATCACGCGGTCTCGATTGTAATTACGCAGGCAAAGGCGAGGTTCTTGTTTTGTGGCTGACGGGGATCGGATTAGGTCCTCATATTTTGTAGTTGCGCTTGCGGCCGAAGCAGTTATTTTCTTCAAGAGGAGGAGTCTTATGTGCGGCAGAAATGTTTTGTGCGCGGCCTGCTGTGCTTTGTTGGTCAGTATTTGGGCCATTCCCGCCAGCACTGTGGCAGAGGACTATTTCCCGAGTTTTGCCGACGCCGATACGGCGGCACTGTGGCTCTTCGATGAGGCGGACTATCCGCACACTACGCTTACAGATGCCAGTGAATGTGAGAAGGCCGACTTGTGCCTGATGGACGGCGGCAGTATGGTGACAGGCAGGTTCGGCAGGGCACTTGACATAGCTGGGGGCGACTATGCGGTCAGCTATGCCGGTTTCGCGGGCAAGGTTCCCGAGGAGGAACTGCGCGAGGAGGACGGGACGCCGAGTGGTCTGTGGGGTCCAACGGAGGGCTCGGGTCCGCTGCTTAACGCTCTGGCCGGTCAGACGTGGACGGTGGAGCTGTGGCTCTATCTTTCGTCTTTGGGCACTAATATTTCCATTGTCGATTTGGGGTGGGCGTACGAGCCGGGTTTCTCCTTGACGCTAAACAGCGGTTCTTTCGAGCTGGTGGACAACTACGGCGGCGTGCAGGCAACGTGTCCGACTGCGTTATCGACGGGCGCGTGGCATCACGTTGCGTTCACTCGCAATGCCGGGACTGTCCGGCATTTTGTTGATGGGACACAGCAGGCTGCCGCGAGCGTCTCATCCATTTCAGTGCAGCCGATACCGGACCTGCAGGTCCCGTTGGACCGTGAGCACGAAAGCCGCGGTTTTGAAAACATGACTTATGAGCAGCGCA
>Ga0180438_10006381_pt1 | contig 15968 bp, 19 predicted proteins | sample SS_ome_12_FD_132455 | JGI IMG/M metagenome (GOLD analysis project Ga0180438, IMG submission 132455) | Hypersaline lake sediment archaeal communities from the Salton Sea, California, USA - SS_3_D_2 metaG | ecosystem: Environmental > Aquatic > Non-marine Saline and Alkaline > Hypersaline >...
CATACCTTTAGCTATCCTTAACTTCTTGCTCAAGTAGGATTGTATCTATTGCAGCCAACAAGTCCTCCCGGTTGGCGAAGATAAGTACTTGTATACCGGGAGGGTTTAGGATTTCAGCGTCATCGCCATTTTTCTTCCACTCATCACCTTCTGCAGGTGGTTGGTACATCCGGAGTAATTGCGGAAGACCAACAATCTTCATTTGTGGCTCAGGCGGTATTATGAGAATATACCCATTGTCGGCTCTGCTAACAGTGAATTCGAATTTACCTAACATAATGTTTTAGTCCAGGACAACTACCTTATATTTGTCAGGGTCAAGATCCTCGACCTTTACTGGTCGCCATTCCCTCTTCATCTGTTCGAGGAAATCTTTGAATTTGGGGTCATCGGTTACTTCTTCAAGCACCTTCTCCGCGAACTTTTCCTTATCTACATATTGAATGGGCATCGAACTTTTAGTGAACGGGATGGTGCAAACGACTTCGTTTACTTGCGGGATGAAACCAAGAATAACCCGAAATTTGTTGTCTTTGCAACGCCAGACAGTGTGGGTCTTCCAGGGCCAAGGCATCCCATACCTTTTCATGCGCTTTTTGGAATACACCTGGATGGTCTTCTTGCCATCCTGTTCTTCCGGTTTGGCTTCGATTTCTGCTTCTGCCATGTCCCCCTATCCCCTTTTTGTCTTCGCTCCCAAATTTTCGTCGTAGTCCTTGTGCCACGCTCTGCTAGCGGCTGCGTGACTCTCTGCTTCATAAACGCGTGGAAAGATATCCCTGTCTTTTTCCATACGCTTTATGACCTGTTCTGCTTCTTCAAGGCCCTCCACCTTGCGGAGACGTACACAGCCACTGCGTCTGCACACTACGAAATAAGGCATAATTTTTTTCTCTTCTTGAATTTATTTGGTTTTATCTCGCGACACAATTTATTTAAAGATAGTAGGATCTGATGAACGAAGCCCTACTTTCGCTTATTTTTGGTTATTATCTTCGTCGTTTACGTTACGTTCCCAATAATCACACATCCAATTCTTTTTCCGGATGAACTTTATCTTTTTGCCTAATTTGTCGCGCCAATCTCTCAACGCGTGGTTACAGGGGCCAACTCCAGATTTGAGACCGTGACCGCCCCAATATTTGCAATTGTGACACCTTGGCTTATTCGTAGCCATCATCATCTTCTACTTGGTAATTTCCTTCAGCAATCAAAGTTGCTATTCTTGGCTTAAATTCATCACAAGGGCCGGGTTCAAACATCTTTCCGGAGGCGTATTGACACCCAGGTTTATCTTTTGGCGAGTGAATGCAATCTTTGCATTGTGGTTTGGTCTTTGGATCATTAATCATCACATCTTCCTTCTAGACGACGTAGTTTATTTTTTACGCTGGCCAATTCATTTTCGATTCGCCATAATTTAAATGCGTCGGTGGTTTTCGCTTTACCCCATTTGGCACCGACAGAAAGCAAAATCTCAATAAAACGAGTAACTGTTTTTGTCCCAACCCCCTTGATCTCAATCAAACGATTTCTTAACTCTTGCTCCTCAAAACCATGAAAACACCCCAACTTATCAAATTCTTCAGCTATAAATTTTGCCCGGGCATCTAACCCGGGCAAGTTATGAGTGGAGTCTTTCCATTTCTTTTCAGGAATCGCGATCTGCATGTTTGGTGACCGATCCGTTGCGTTCCAGGGGTCTGCCATCTGCCCGGAGAAAAACTGGACAGACATCCTTTTCTTCTACATCAATTAATTTTAGAATCCTGGACAACGTTCCTGGTTTGGATTTACCAGTCAGGAAATCAACTACCGAATCCTCCAAGCTATTCCCTGGTCCGAATACGCCCCCGCATTTTTTATGGATGGGAGTTAATTCATCCATAACGACATCTTTCGGCGACACCAAAAGCAGGGGTTTACCACACCGGTCGCAGTGAAATCCCTTATTTTGGAACATGCCATCCGAGCCTTTCCTTGTCACCGTTGTCGTTTACGTCCATCAAGCGGATACCATAATTCTGTCCCCGCTTGATAAATTCCCACCAACCTTCGCAGATGCCTTCATTAATTGTAGTTAGTTGGATGGCTTCAACCAAATCGATGACGAACATCTCGTAAACAACAGTTTCTTTTTGCGCTTCTTTTGTTGTGTCAATCCAGAAGAGCCTCACTGCTGATCGACCCCGCCCCATCTTTTCGAGACGAAGCTTTGCAAAAAAGGGTGTGTTTTCTCGCCATTCGGTGGAGTCATACTCCGCCTTGCTGACGTAGCTAATTGGCTTACCATCTTTGAATGGGGCCTTTTTGAGCGTATTTTTCATAATATTTATAGATCTTCGTGGCCGTAGGAGGAATCCTCGCGTTCTTGGGCTTCAACCCATTTATCCACGCCAGATGACATATTGTCTATCGCTTTCTTCTGTTTGGGCGTGAACCATTTGTGATCTAGGATAAATTCCCTCATGCTTTCTAGCTTCTCTTTCACCGAAGTGGCAAATTCTTGAGCAGCGTCTACTTCAGCAATCAGGCTCTCGCAATCCTTGATGGTCTGGTTGATTTTGTTTACCAGACGCTGGACTCTGCCGGGGTCCGTCTCTCTTTGGTTTTTGTCCATAGTGGTCCTATAAATCAGCCGCATTTAAACAAGCTGCCCCATAAAGGCACATAAAACCCAGGAGGACCCCAAAAAAACCCGGTCCCGTAAACCACGCTTCTTTGAGTAATCCCCCGACAATGCAAATTATAACGGAAGGGATGAACACCCATAATCCTATTCTTAGGAGTATCTCCCATTGTTTACATTTGCGACCCATTTTAAAATTTAATTTCCTTTTTTTGTGGTCCTGGGTCTTTCCCAAAGTTGTCGTCTAGACCAACACAGGCGTCAAGTAGATACTCCTCTAATTGCTCCTCAGTGAAATCGAAGATTTTATAATCTTCCAAATCACTACAGGACCAGGAGCGTTGAACATTGTCGCCCATTATATTTTGCGACAATCTCACTAGCACACTGTCATGACGATTGCTGATGTAAGCAGCCACCACAAACATGCATGCTATATCACCCCGCTCATAGCGGTGGTGAAGTATTTCCAAGTTGATGTGGTCGGGTAAAGGCATAATTCCTCCTAAGTTTGTCAGACCTCCGTCAAATTCCCTTGTAGACTAGTAGTAAAATATCGCTATCTAAAAAAATCATCTGACAAGTGTATTCTGTTTATTCTGACTCTTGACAGACTATAAAGATGAACTTAATCAATAGTGAATCAACAAAATGCACTGATCTACTTACTGACAGAAAATCCGCGTCTCTCAGGCTTTCTGAGTTTGTTGATTCTCTGTTAACTACGTTGTCGTGGTCAGATTCTCCCCCCCGGAGGGGAGAATCACTACGTTAAGTTGTTTTTTTAAAATCAACGGGAGCATTGAGATGCAGACAGGTATCAGGTTAGAAGTATTGGTTAAGAATACGGCGCAGAACGAGGAGGTAATCGGTCGGCTGGCAATCATATTCCCCGGGTTTCACGTGGAAGAGAAAGGGATCTGGATTAAAGACGCCAACGAGGAGAAGGAGGATTGGCTCCTTTATACTTTCTCCGTTCCCGATCCTAAGATCAGTTACCTCGATCCAGTACAGGTGCTCGCTTCTTTAACTCAGGCAGTACACAACTCAAAGAAGTATATGGAGGGATCGGTGTACCGCCAACTGCGTGTAGACGTTGGTGACTTACCTTTAATCGTGGAGGATCATATTGTCCGCCCCAAGGACCGCGCCACCAACAACATCAAGGAGGTGGACGAAGGTATATCCATGGAATTGGGTGAGAAGAGTCACTTCTTGGATGGGCCTGTTGATCATGATGGTGATTATCGGGTAATCACGGGCGCGGACGAGAACGCCAGCAATGGGACTTTGATTAGTGAATATTATAAAAACCAAGCTGCTCTTGATTCTTCCGATTTAGCACGTGACGGTTCCAATAAGTTGCTCCTTGAGAGCCGCCAGGAGGACATAAAGGAAGAGTTGAGGCGTCGAGGTTCACCTCTTACTAGCGGGGAATAATCTACATCATCATGGCCCCGGGCAAGTCCAAGTTGGGGAGCGGAAGCCTTTCTCGGGGCCACAAAGATACAGGGTCAAAGTAGCTGACCCTATTATACACCTGCGACCGGCCATAATGCTAGAGGGTCAAGGTCCAGACCCCACACCCCTATTCATAAGTCCGGGCCCCTCGTTGGGGTAGCCTTGAGAGGCCGCACCAAACACATTAACCAGCATTCAAGGTGGACCGCTTTCCACGAATGAGCCATGTAAATACACCGAACCAGTTTAATCCTGAGAATGATGGGCGATTCCTGCAATTTGGGGGTCGCCCATCATCGTGTATACGGACAGAGTGCGTGTCGTTAAAGGGTTGTAAGTTTATTAGCAATAGAGCGACTTGACAGGGTCTTGGCTCTGGTGTATAATCCCCCCTAGACAAGTAAGCGTTGTATGCGGATGTGCTGTGCGACGGCCTCTTGGGTTCAGCTGGTCCAAATACAATTTGACAAGTAAATCTCGCGCCCTGTGAAAAACGGTTGGGTGATGGATTGCACAACGCTTACTTGTCTGTGCGCTCCAACTTTCTCTCCTCTGGTGAGGGTTTGTCAGCCCTGAGATCCTTTGGTTGAGCCAACCATCTCCGACCGTTTTTCACAGGGCGCGATAGTATGTCTGGGTATTCTCATGAATTTAACCGAGTTCTTCGCAACAGTCGTTGCACCAGAGTCGGTTGTGTTCTGTGAGGATGACGACCAGCAAGCGGAGATCAGCAGAGATGATGTAACCGAAGCTTTCAAGAACGGTTACAGGGTATTGATAGGCAACCACGACACAGCTAAGGCGGTTGTTATCAATCTTTCCCGGGAACAACTCATTCTGCCCGATAAGGCACGTGACACAATCCTATCATGTTCTCCTGAATCTACTCTGGTTTCGTCAAATTCCTCTTGGTACACAATCTGGTACATCTCTCCAGAGCCTCAATCAAGCAACAAATTAGTTGATTTAGCTGAGCAATTTTTGGCGCGGGCACGCCAAAAGAACCCCAAGGCCTTTGCTCAGCACACGCCCGATGGGGCAATCAACATAGCTGTCAGTTATTACATCCACGAAGATATTAGGGACCCGCAGGGAGAGCGGGTCCTTTCCATGGGTGGACGATATCTTCATCCGCGATACTTTGATCTAAAGGGTCGCAAACGCCGTTTTATGTCCTATCTTCGCAAGATTAAGTCGGAGGCCAAGGATTACGACAGTTGGTTATTTCGTCTCGCTGCTATTGCAGTGCGTGGGTTTGAAATTCCCGACAGTATTGCCATTGCGATCCTCAAATGGTACATCCATGATACTCCCTGGATTTATTACGAGCCGGACGAGAAGGATCTGGTAGAGAAGATCAGGCGGGCTCATAAGTCTACCAATGATCGGTACGCTTATGGGTATATGCTTAGGGGTTTTAAAGTCCCAGCAGTTGAACCAGTGCGTAAGAACGCCATACCGCTTAAGCAATACGCCGAGCAAGAAAACATTTCTTATCAAGCAGCTTGGCAACGCAGTAAGCGCAACCAAATAAATACTTTTAAGACGCCGGGAGGCAAGGTCTTTGTATGCATTAATGATGAAGACCAACCGCTAGATAACAACTCTCCAGTCGCAGCCCCGACTGTTGCTATAGAGGTAGAAAATGAGCCAGTTAACGCCAGTGACGGAAGAGTTAATCGGAACCCTCAGGAGTTTGAGGAGTCGGCAGGATATAACGCTGAAGCCGAGCCCTTACATATCAGGGAAGATCAGGAATTTCGCGGGCGAGATTGTAGATGTGAATGTGAGGAATTATCAAGCGCAAATGATCCTCACTCTAGTCAAGATGAAGGAGTTCATAGTTGGGGACGAGCCAGGTCTCGGAAAAACCTTGGAGATGATGCATGCCTACGGCTACCTGAAGATGTTTTATCCGAAGTTGAGAATGATCTGGATAGGCCCGAAGACGACGATAACAGACAAAGAAGACGAAATCCGGGTGATGCTAAATCAGATTTCGCCAATGACTATCCTTGGCGGGAAGGGGGCAGCAAAACGCCGCAAGCAGTGGGCGATGGTACGGACTCAGCAGGTAGATGTAGTTCTTTGCAATTACAGCATTCTGCGGACCGATTACGACGAGATGGCACTGGCGATGGCGGACAGCCAGTACATGATCGTGGGGGACGAGATCCAAGTGATCAGCAACGTCTCCACCAAAGTACACAAGGCGTTTGCCCACCTCTGCAAACGGGCAGATCGGAAGTATGGTATAACCGCAACGATTGTGCGCAATCGCCTTGCAGAGACTTACGGAGTTTTTAAGCCAATTTGTCCTGGTTTGTTTCCAAATAAGGCTTGGTTTGAAAAGTCCTTCTGCGTCTTTGAACAGCTGAGGTTTGGTAAGAAGAGGGTAAGTAAATTATCGGGACACAAAAATCTTCCCGTGTTCCGTACGATGATTGAACCCTATTTTCTGTCCAGGACGCCAAGAGAAGTTGGTGGGGAATTACCAGAAATTGTCCCCAAGAAGGTTTCTCTTGAGATGACGGGTGATCAGGCTAAGTATTACGACCAGTGTGCATTGGGTGTGTTAAACAAAACCACGCACAACCCATACACCGGAGAGGATGAAGAGACAAAGATTGAGGGATCGCTGTCAATCTTAATGTACTCCATGCTTATTTCCTGCGCGATCCAAATGATTCCTGGGTATGAGCATACCAAGGGTTACTCCGCTAAGGAGGAGAAAATTCTTGAGTACCTCGGAGGTGACCTATCCAACGAAAAAGTCGTGGTCTTTTCCTTTTTTAAGAAATGGCTGTACAGGCTGAACGAGATTACTCAGAAGGAACTGGGTTTTAAACCACTTATGCTTACGGGCGACACCAAAATTAAAGAGAGGGACGAAGTTAAGGCTCGTTTCAACCAAAATGACGACGACGATTCGCGGGTAGTATTTATCACAATGGCAGGTGGTGTTGGGATCAACCTTACTATTGCCAAGTATATGCTTCTGCCGAATTATCCGTGGTCATATGGTGATTTTCGCCAGATTGCTGGTCGAATTTCTCGTCTGGGTAGCCTCCACTCACAAGTTTTGGCTATTTTCCTTTCAAATCAGCGTACGATTGATGACCACGTACTTAATACGTTGAGAAGCAAACAGGATTTATCACAGGCAGTCCATGATGATAGTATTACGTCACTGGGAGATCTTAGTGGTGGCGACATTGATAAAATCATTATACAATTTCAGCAGGAAATCATGAGGAGAAATAAATGACGGTGTCTAATCAGGGGGACCCCAAGTGCCCAGAGTGCGGGGGCAGTGGGGTAATTTTAATAAAACAACCGCCGCCAGAGATTTTATCTAAAATTTATGGGAAGGCTGTTACTGGGGCTTTTCCTTGCCGGTGCAAGATGCGTAAATCGCTTTCTGCTTGGCTATTACCCATTGATATGATGTTTGGTATTGGGTGGTGGAAAGAAACAAAAATCCCAAATGTAGCCTTGGAAGTTAATAAAAACCAGTGGATTACTGGCAATTTCATGACTTCATTGGCTGTGGTGCGTAATTCTTTGAAGGCACATGTTGCGAAGAAGGGTTTTCCAGGTGGGGTAATTGATTACCGCTTGATGACTGACGAAGAATTTGCTAAGTGGCACTTCAAGTCTAACAAAGAACAACACGATCTTGATTCAGTTAATTGGTCATTAATTAAGTTATTGGTTGTTCTTTATGGTTCCCGAGATTTACCAACCAAAGGAATTATTCCACGGGCTTTGGCTTCTCACATCACAAGGGTTAATAATTTAGGCGGCAGGGCGTGGATCATTTATCATGGTAATGATGTATTTGATGAGTCAAACTTGTATGATGAAGCCTTGGATACGGCAATAAGGTTATTAAAATTCGAGAAAGTGCGGGTTTCCTCTGAGACTAAGGATTCGGTAAATAGGATACCGCCCACTCCCCCGCAGACACCTTCTTCTACCACTCCTAAAAAGTCATCTGGTAACAGTATCTTTAGCCCGGGAAATGGTTAAATGATTCGTATTTTAAGAAGTCTTATTCAAGAACCAAACGACCCGGAGTTGAGTTCCAACATGGTAGAGGTTTTATCCTTTCAGTTGGAATTTGACAAGAAGGTCGAAGAGGATATATACGGAGTAATTCGTTATTTCAGCCACAACAACGGAGGACAGCCCTCTCTATCGTACGTTCGGGATAAAGTTGTTAAGCAGCATGGACAAAATTCAGCGCATGCTGCTTTGGTTGATGATCTTGCTCGTTTTGATCCAGAGTTAGGTGCCACCTTCAGGGCACGGCTCAAGGAATACACCGATGACAAAGTGTTGGGTGGTTTGAAATCAGGTATTTCCCTGGTGGTATCCAAGCTAGATGCATTGCAGGCGAAGCCGGATATTTCCACTGCGGAGTTGATTGATCAATTCAGTGCGGAGGCATCTCGTGTAATTTTAGATGCTCGTGAGAAGGTGACCGAGTCTAAGGTTGACACCCAAGGTGAATTAACAAGTCCGGAGGTTTATAAAAAGCATATGGACAAAATTAGAGAGGATATGAAGCAGGGAATTAAAGCCGGTCTTTTCACTGGGTATCCAGACATTGATCAGCACACCTTTGGTTTTCACAATGGAGAATTAATTCTCATTGCTGGCTTCACCGGAGAGTTGAAGTCCACAACTTGTCGCAACATGTTTTATAATATGTTGAAGCTTGGGGCCAATCTTTTATATATAACTTGTGAGATTACCTACGAGAGGACTGTTGACCAATTTGTAGTTTTACATTCCAATCACGAAAAATGGGGCAGGCCACCGCTTGACTATACCAAGGTCAAAAACCGGATTATGACGGGTGAAGAATTTGAGTTTATGAATCTTGTTTTTAAGGATTTAACAGAGAGCCCCGACCTTGGCAGGCTATTTATTGTACAGCCCAGGGACAGGGCTTTTAGGTGGTCCGAAGTTGTGACCATGATGAATAGTTATGATTCTCAGGCACAATTAGATGCAGTGTGTCTTGACTATTATGACTGGGTTGTGTGGGATGGCCAGAAAGCCAGGGATGAGACCGAAGTCAATGAAATGATTAAGGCTTCAAAAGTTTTAGCTCAGACGTTCCGTGGGGGAGAAGGTATAGTATTTGTAAGCCCCTTCCAGATAAACAACGAGGGATACGCCTGGGCCCAGCAACATGATGGAATTTATCATCTTAATCACCTGTCTACGCACAATCAATCACGGCGTGCAGCTGACTTTGTAATCTCTTCCTACTTAGGACCCGAAGGCAGCAAACTACGTGATGCTCAGCAGGTTAAGTTGGGTTGCTTAAAGAACCGCGATGGCGATCCCTTTGCTCCCCTAATTTTACAGACGTCCCTTAAGTCTGGCATTGTTTATCCAACCTCGATCTTGACTGGCGGCACGGATCAAGCGGGTGATGCCGATATTATTCGCATACCGCAATCAGAGATAGCCAGTCAAGCTTTGGTTTCCGCCCTAGATGACCTATAACCGACTACCATTAGTCCAGGTCTTTCTGCGACGAGAATTTTTGCGCATTTATTGGGTGGATCATCCCCTCATCATCATCGACTTTAAGAGGTAATTTATGTCAAGTTTAAAGAAAACAGTGGGTGAGCGTGTTCAAGCCGCCCGTAAGCAATTTGAAAAGAGCACTCCTCCTTTTGGTTTGATTGGCGAAGACGTTTATAAACGCACTTATTCGCGGTTTAAGAAGGATGGCTCCAAGGAGGAGTGGCTGGACACGGTCTGCAGGGTGGTTGAGGGTAACTGTGGTTTTGTTGATCCTAAGCATATCGAGGAAGGCGAGGCTGAAAAACTTGTTGATTTGCTTTTCAATTTGAAGGTGATCCCGGCTGGTCGTCACCTTTGGTCCACTGGTTCCCGCAAAGGCCGCAATTTCATCGCAAATTGCTGGACTTCTGGTTGGGATAAAGACAACCCGTCTCGTCATTTTTCTTTTCTCTTTGCTCGTCTTATGGAGGGCGGCGGCGTTGGGGCCAATTATAGCGACAGGTTTTTTAAAGATATGCCTAGCGTTGAACGCAAGGTTAATTTACATGTGGTTTGTGAGGAGAGCCACAATGATTATGCTCGGTTGAATGAGGTGAAGCTTTGGGATGGCAAGTACACGCCCCCCTTCGGTAAGGACGGCGCTGAGCCGGATATTATCACCTCTTTGCTTACCAACAAGTATGCCCAGGAATGGGAGGGTAGCTTGGTGGTGGATGACAGCCGCGAGGGGTGGATTGAGGCCTTAATTAGAATTATCCAAGTTCATTTCATGGCTGAGGGTGATCCAGATTTACCAGCCATCAATGGCAACGGTCTTCGCGATGTGGTTATTGATGTTAGTCGTATTCGTCCGAGTGGGGCGAAATTAAAGGGCTTTGGGGGTACTGCTTCCGGGCCCTTTAATCTTGTTTGGATGCTTCATCAGGTCAATGCAATCCTTAATGAAGCGTATGATGATGGGGTGGGGTTGGACTGGCGTGTTGCCATGTCTCTCGACCACGAGATTTCTCAGTGTGTGGTGGCTGGTGGCATTCGTCGCCCGGCCCGCATGGCCATGAAGTATTGGCGAGATCCAGACATTGACGAATTTATTGAGTGCAAGAGTGACGGTGAGTGTCATTGGACCACCAACATTTCTGTGTTGGTGGATGACAAGTTTTGGCGTTCTCTCCGCCAGAAAAACAGTAAGGCACGCCCCGTACTCAAGGCAATCGTTAAGGGCATTAAAGTTAATGGCGAGCCGGGTATTTGTGATTATACGCAGTGCAACAAGGGCGAGATTGAGGAATTTTATTCCACTAACCCTTGCGGCGAAATTACTATGGGTCCTTACGGCAGTTGTAATCTCGGTCACGTTGTTTTGTCAGCCTTTGCTAATGATCCCATTGGTTTAAGTGAAGCTTTTCGATTGATGACGCGCTTCCTCATTAGAGCAACTTTTGCTGACTTCCCCGATGAGGAAGCATTAAGGATCGTACAACGAGACCGCCGCATAGGTGTTGGATTTACTGGATTCCAAAATTGGTTAAATAAGCGGGGAGTGCGCTATAGTGAGTTTGCCACCCACGAGGAATCCATCGGAATTTTGCGCAAGATGTACAAGGTGGTGCGGGGTACAGCCCAAAAGTATGCCTATAATTTGCGTATTCCGGAACCGGTAAAGGTTTCTACTGTAGCGCCGACTGGTTCTATTTCCAAGTTAGCGGGGTGTTCTGAAGGAATTCAGACCATTTATGCCAAATACTTCATCCGGAGAGTCATTTTTTCAATGTCTGATCCAGATCAGGCAGCGCGTATTGAGGAACTGAAGCGTCAGGGTTACCACGTTGAAGCCTCCAAGCATTATGGCGCGGACCAGCAGGTCGTATCTTATTATTGTCGGGATGCCGTCCTCAGTGAGGTTGATGAGGATTTGGTTGAAGATTCCACGGATCTTGCGGTTGAGGATGTGATGGAGGTGCAGTCGGTTGTTCAGGGGGCTTTTGTTGACAACTCCGTAGCTATTACTGTCAATTTTGATCCGGAACTCTCCGAAGAAGAAATATATAACACGATCAAAGCATATGGGGGAAGACTCAAGGGATTTACTATGTTCCCCCGCGTATCCAATTTCGTGCAGGCCCCCTACGAGGCAATCACTAGGGAGCAGTGGGAAGCTTGTCCCACCCGGGTTGGTGACGATACGATGTCCGCTGGCTGCGGTGGGGATGGATCTGCCTGTGAATTGAGCATGAAGGCTCTCGTAGCTAACGAAGACGACGACGAGTAATACTAATCGCTGTCGTCTGCTATCATCTAAATCTTCTTGGTGTGTGAGGAGTAAATCATGGGACAACGTGAATGGGATGTCCATTATCTTCGGATGGCCAATTTATTGGCCGAGAAGAGCAAGGACCGATCTACTAAAAATGGCTGCGTCATTGTGGGCCCTCACAATGAAGTTAGAACCACGGGATACAACGGCATTTGTCGTGGTTTAGACGACGAGATCGAGGAACGGCACACCAGGCCAATCAAGTATTTTTATTTTGAGCACTCCGAGAGAAACGCGGTCTATAATGCAGCCAGGCATGGTATATCTTTGGATGGCTGCATGGCGTATATAACTGCCATGCCCTGTGCCGATTGCGCCCGAGCGTTGATACAGTCTGGAATTAATACCATCGTTTTACCAGAGTCATCCATCATGGATGATGAAGAGCGCACGGGGCGGTGGAAGGGCAGTTGGGAGGCTTCCAAGAAGATGTTTGTTGAGTTGGGCATCGAAATTAGAACAGTAGACGTGGAGCCCCTGAAATTATGACCGAAGAGCACCGCGTTACAGAGCAAATGATTGACGCTGCGAGAGACGTACCGATTATACGTCTCCTTGTAGATTGCGGAATTGATCTTGATACTGGGGATGAATCTATACCACAGCAAATGGCCTGCCCCCTACACGGTGATGGGCAGGACCAAAAGAAATCCGCCCGCTACTATCCGGATTCAAATCGGGTTAAGTGCTGGGGGTGCGGTGTGTCGCGGGACACCATAGAATGGTTTAAAGACTTCTATAACGCTTCTTTTAACGAAGCGGTACTAACGCTGGTCAAGGATTATACTGATCTGGAGTTAGAGGATCTTGGGGACGGGAAGTATAAAAGAAGGGAAGTCGAGGGGAAAGCTGTCTTGGAATTGCTGGAACGGGAGGCTAGGAAGCAATACCCGCGAATGACAGTAGCAGATCGAATTAAATTATCAATCACTTTTGACAACCTCTGGGCTGTTGGGTGTAGCAGGGAAAGCCAGAGGAAGGTCGAGAATTTCTTAAAAGAGATCGTACCTTTCTAATGAAAATCGAACCAAATGAAAACGAGTATCGTTCCTGGATGGAAGGGCGGGAATTTCACCTCGTCACCACAGAGAACGAATACAATAATCTCATTGACCAGTGTATATCTAATGGTGAGTTTGGGTTTGATACCGAAGGCACGGGGCTTCATCCAATTAAGGACCACATTTGTGGTTTGTGTCTAGCGCCAGACATCAAGCACGGTTATTATATACCCACCAAGCATGAAGAGGGCACCAACATCGATTTGAAGGTCGCGCACGCGGGACTTAAACGGCTGATGGAATCCGATGCCCTTTGGGTGATGTGGAATGCTTCTTTTGATATTGGCATGCTTTGGAACGAGGGGGATGACTTTCTCCACTGGCTAGAGTGGCGCAAGTGGTTTGATGCCATGATTGGTTGGTGGCTTGCTGACAGCAGGCGTAAAGGATTGGGCCTTAAGAAGGTGGGGCAGGCCAACGGATACGAGATGATCGAGTTGTGGCAGTGCTTTGGACACAAGCGCAAACCAAAGGGTTTCATACCAACGGTCAACAAGTTAGACCCCCTCAACATCACGGTCTATGGTTCCTCCGACTCTATTGTAACGCTGGCAATTAAGAAGGTAATAGCCAATGACAAGTGGTTCAAGATGCAGCAGAGTGTGTTCGCTCTTGAGATGGCTACCTGTGCTAGTTTGGTGTATATCTCGCGCTGTCCGGCGTATTTTGATCTTGAATATATTGAAGAATGGAAGCCCAAAATTGCCGGGGAGATTAAGTGTCTAGAATATCAAATTCATAAACACGCTGATGGGGAATTTAACATAGGTTCTACTAAGCAGCTTGCTGAGGTTCTTTTTGTTAAGCTTGGTTTGCCCGTGTTAGAGAGGACAGAGAAAAAGGGAGACCCAAAGACGGGCGATGAGGTACTAGACCAGCTAAAGGATAAGCACCCAATTATACCCCTTTTGCAGGAATGGCGACACCTGTCAAAGTTTATGTCTTCTTACCTACAGCCATTCATCAGGGACAACGAGGATGGCAAAGCCTTAATTGGTTATTTTCAGCCTGCTACCGAAACGGGTCGCATGCAGGGGCGTAAAGGTAATTTTGAGGTTGATGGCCGCTTGGGGATGAGTATCACGGCAATTCCCAAGAACCGGGCGGGTGATCCGACCATTTATGACCCACGGCGTGCTTTTTGTGCTCCACCAGGATTTATTATTTATGCGGTTGACTTCGCAAATGAGGAGATGCGCCTTGTTGCCAATATGAGCGGTGAGGAGAAATGGCTTGAGGCTCTTGGTGCAGGAAGGAATATGCACCGTGAGATGGCTTCTTTGATGTATAAGAAGCCCTATGATCAAATTACCAAAATTGAGTACGCAACAGCCAAAGCCGCTAATTTTAAGTATTTGTATGGCGGCGGCAATCCGAAGGAAGAGATTTATCAAATTTATTACTCTGCTATTCCGACTCTTAAGCTTTGGCAGGATCGCCAAAAGGGGATGGCTCAGACGAAGGGATATGTCCAAACTGCTTGGGGACGCATTCGTCAATTGGCTGATTTAGTTAACAGTAGAGAATGGAAGAAAAAGCTTTATGGCTTGAGGCAGGCAGTTAATTCACCAGTCCAGGGCACAGGCGGGGATGTCTTAAAGATTGCTTTGTCCAAGATCGTATTGGGCATTATTTTTAGGAAATACCCAGAGCTACGCGGCTATTTGTACGTGATTTTTCTGGTCCATGATGAGATTGGCGGTTATGTAGCCACAACCGAGTATCTGCACGAGAATGGTTTGACTGAATGGACCACTGAGAAGATCCTTTATTTGGTTTGTGAAGCCATGGCCAGCGTTGGGCTCCCCGATTGGACGCTGAAGTTGGATGTGGATGGACACCTAAGTAAGTACTGGACTTCAGTTGGGGCCAGAGAGTTTCTGGTAAATTGGGAAGACCAGAAGATTTATTTTCCCGAGAAGGAGCAAGAAACAAAACCAACTCTGAATGCTTTTTACTCTCCAACCGACAAGTTCCTGGTTTTGGGCTTCAGTGGGATTGGGCAGGAAGAATGTTTGCTGGTACAGAAGGTCCTGGTGGAGTGTGAATACCAGAATGAGGATAATGGCATTAAACCAGGGGTGGTTGGGTTATCCTTTGATGAATTTGAAACCATCTATCTCAACAAGGATGCCAAGGTATACGACCTAGAGCGCATTGTGTCCCTTTTGGAGGATGTCTTTAAGGTCAATTTTACGAGGGTAAAGCCACAATTCCAGATTATGGGTACTTGACAAAGCCCTAGTCTTGTGGTATAATTTATATGGTTGAAAGGAATTGGGGGGTTTGCGGGGGATGACCCACTATTTAATAACCGCGCACTTCTCCGTTTTAGGATAAATCTCTGTGAAGCGTTAATCTCTGAAAGGTAGAGACTTGATAATTCTGGTCCTTGATGCGCGGGGGGAAGACCAAGGCTCTTGGGAAATCAAGAGCGAGGGGGGTACCGACATTGAACAGGTAGCTTTGGGGGCTACCTGTTCGCGTATAGAGGGTATGATTACTTCCGCCAATGTAGTTTTTCCGTTGGTGCACGTCGAAATTAAAGGAGCGAGTATTAGAATCGTGCCCAAAACTGAGGAACCTGTGGGTGAGGCAGAGGAACCCATGTTTCGTCAGCGTCTACTAGCCCTGGTTAGGGATTTTGTGGACAACAATCTCAACCTCTCCGACCTTTAATTCTACTTACTTTCTATTGAACACAAAGAGTGTAAAGGGCAGCCACCATGAATTCCGAAGAACGCGGACAATTCATCGTCCAGCATTATGAAATGCTGGAGTCCATAACTCGCCACTTCGCTTCCTTAAAAATATTTCCTGTATCTGATTTAGAAAATTGGTTTGGGAACATCGTTTCCATTCTCATGGACCCGGCAACGTCGATTCTTGATCGCATCGATCATAATCGTCCGTTGCGTCCCTATTTACAGGCGGGGTTGTACACGGAGGTTTGCAA
>Ga0180438_10006383_pt1 | contig 15964 bp, 18 predicted proteins | sample SS_ome_12_FD_132455 | JGI IMG/M metagenome (GOLD analysis project Ga0180438, IMG submission 132455) | Hypersaline lake sediment archaeal communities from the Salton Sea, California, USA - SS_3_D_2 metaG | ecosystem: Environmental > Aquatic > Non-marine Saline and Alkaline > Hypersaline >...
ATGATAGTGCGCCGGAGGAGACCGTGAATACGGTGAGGGTCGACGGACGGCGAAAGGTTCTGCGCAAGAAAAAAAACGCTACTTGAGAACCTGAAGCCGGCCGCCGCTCTTTCAGGAAATCTCTGTGTTAGAACGATTATTCCTGGCACGACCATCCCAAGCGTTGCCTGCACACACGCCAGATGAACAAAGGGTTGCCTACGAGGTACCGCTTCCACAAACGCCTCGGTTCTGCCCACAGCCGGTAGAGCCACTCCAACCCGTGATCTAGCATCCAGTCAGGAGCACGGGGCTTCTTGCCGGTGACAAAATCAACCAGCGCTCCCACAGCCCAGACCACCGGGACATCGAGGCGGTCAAAATTGCGGTCAATCCACTTTTCCTGGAGCGGGGTGCCCAAGCCAACGAGCAAGATGTCAGGATGAAGGGCGTTGACCCCGGCGATGACGGTATCGTTCTCCGGTCCGCTGTGGTCGTAATGCCCATGATGTGTGCCAGCGATCTTTAAGCCAGGGTATTGTGCTTGCAGTTGCTCGGCGGAGAGGGCAGCGACGCCCGGCCCGCCACCCAAGAAGTACAGGGAAAATCCTCGTTCCTGGCAAGCGGCGCACAGTTCGCGGATCCAGTCTGCCCCGGTCATGCGTTCGGGCAGATAATTGCCCAGAAGCTGAGCGCCCACCTTGACCCCCGCACCGTCGCAATACACCAGGTCGGCCTGGTTCAAAATGCGCCTCAGTTCCGGGTCGTGGTAAGCGGTGTTCAAGACGTGAACGTTGGCGTACATCACACGATAATGCCTGCCTGAAGTCACGAGGCGCTCTATCTGCCGTATGAGATCGCTCAGCAAGATGCTGTCGACACAAACACCTAAAACCTCCACCAAGTTGCGCGGCAATCTACTCCCCCCGATCGGCTGGATCCCTTCTGTAAAGCACAAAACTCTTGGTGAGGCCCAGCATTTTCTCTTCCCAGATGGCGATTCCATGGCCAATGCTCGCCAACTTTTTCACCGCTCCTCTATCCAGAAGCCAAACCTGCTCGTAATGCCCCAGGACGTTCTGTCCAATCCACTGTTGAATAGAGCGCGGCAGGTGCTGAAAGAAGGGGAACAAGTGATGCGCGTCGATAGGAAAGTGCCGGTTGGGCGTCTGGACGAAGAACTTGCAGCCTACACGTTCTACCTCTGCAAAAGCCTGCCGCTGAACGCGCCAGTCTCCCACGTGCTCTAGCAAAGAGTTGCAGTAGATGACGTCTATCGAACGGGCAGCGAAGGGCAGATGGGCCGCATCGGCCACGACGAACGCTGTGACGTTCGGATTCCCACTTGTGTTGCGGGGTACGATGTCCAGAGCGATTATTGCGTTCCGGACGCCGAATCTGGCTAGCTGGTCTTCGAACTGACCATAGCCGTACCCGACGTCGAGTATTCTCTCTCCCTCTCTGACAAATGTGTTGACAAAGAACTGCAGCCGGCACTCACGGAACGGATTCCCACCTGCTACAAAACGCCGGTGCCGCCAGCTCAGCAGTTTGCGAACGCGCTTAGCCACAGGATTCATAACCGTCGCATTGCCTCCCCGTAGCGCGCCAGGTGCGCTTCAAGGTAGCCCAGTTCTCCTTCGATCAGAATCGCTTTCTGTGGGCAGACAAAGGCGCAATACAGACAGCCCAGACAGTCGGGAGAAGCCCAGAAGTCGAAGCCAGGATCGGTGATGGGCAACGCAGTTGGACACACGGCCAGACACTGCCCACACTTGTCACAGGCATCGCGGTTAAGCACCAATCGTTCGATGTGCGCCTCTGCCCCCTCATACACGTCCTGCATGATGCCCAGCCGATATAGCAATCGCCGCGCCGTCTCTGAACCGTGAATAGGCCGGCTGAGATCGCGTACCCCTGCCAGAAGCGGGTGGTCGAGCAAACGGGTGATCGGGCCACGCGGGGGCGGCGGCTCAAAGTGGGCTAGCGGCTCTATCCCGTCCACCTGAGCAATATCCTCATCACCGATGTGTCCCTTCTCGCGGGCGATCAGCAGGTAGGGGATGCTATTTCTATCCAGTCCCACCAGCCGGGCGATCAGCAGGTCCAGCACAAAAGGATCCGTACCGGCGAGAAGGAGATCGAGTCGTTTTGGCCGACCGTCGCCGGGGCCGTTCCCTTCCATGCCGACGAGTCCGTCTACTACGATCAAATCGGGCTGGATGATTTCGTTGAGCCGCACCAGATTGGCAGGCAGGTCAGCGTGTACCAAGCGCGTGTCTGTGCCGATCACACAACCCATCAAGTTCTTGATGGCAGCGCTCATCCTGGCCTCGGCATGGGTCTTGATCTTGGGCACACTGATCAGGTAGTCAGCCTGGAGGCAAATCTCGGCTACCCGCACAGTACCGGTGATCAACGCGACCTCAATGCAAGGGGCGTGGTTCAGATCGATCAGGTGCACGCCAAAGCGCTCTGCCAAGGCCCGCACCCCTAGGCGACTAAATACATCTATCCCCGTGCGGTAAATGCCAACGTTAGGGCCGTCGGCGATGGTGATATCGGTGTAGCCACGCCTTTGCAGGACCCGGATCAGTGCTGTCAGGACACGCAGGTCGGTGGAGTTGCCGGTGAGGGCAACGAGGTCGTTGTTAAGGTTAGGTTTGAGCAGGATTCTGGCATCTTTAGAGTCGGGCAGGCTCACATCGCGCGTCAGGATCTTGTTGAGTGCCTGCAAGATGGTCGAATAGTTGTGGCAATCTGAATACAGAATCACACCTTGTCTCCGTCTGTTTACCCTTCATCGTCGAGGCAGGTGGGACCAGGATGCTGGCTCGAGTGATTGGGACAGCAAGGTTTCCGTAAAAACCTCCGCCACTTCGCGTTAGTAGAGATCGAAGCAGGGTGATATGCTCACGACGAAGGATGATTCATTGAAGCCTAATTCGTTGCATAAACCTGTTTATTTTCTGACCGAGCCTTACGTAAGGATGGCCTTCTACCCTTGAGAGTCTTTCTTTATAGAATCTTAGCTCGTTTTCTAAGCGTGACAGCTTGGTCACATCGCTCAGATCCGGGATATTCTCTTCATTTCCTGGATTCACAATTGCTATCCATGTTTGTAAATAGAGATGGGGCCAATCAATAGGCTGGCACGTCAAGCCTTGCTCTCTGATGAGACTTGTCATATGCTCTAACGTGTAGGTCACGCAGCCAGGGTAAACCCATTCATTGCCTGCATAGTTTGGTTCTCCTTCGAAAAAGGTGGCAGCAAAAATAGAGGTTGGTGTCATGACCTTTTTCGCTTCAGATAGACATCTTTTAATATGTAGCTGAGGCGCATGAGAGAAAATAGATTGAGCGAGGATGAAGTCGAACTTCCGGTTAAATATGCTCAATGTGAAGTTGCTATCATTGCTAAAGACTGGTCGTTTGATAGTTATTAGGTCCTCACCGACTTCGTTCTTGATCCCTTCTTCAATTAGCCACTGCTCAGGCTCAATTCCACAGTATTGCCCCGGCAGTAGGTACGGAATAAAGAGCTTCCCCCCTCTCAGCGAACCACATCCGATGTCCAGGAGGGAATGATGTTCTCTCAGACCAAGAAAAGTCAGCAGGTTGAACTCCATTGCACTGGCAAGGTCATACTTGTCGGCTGGACCAACAAATGCTCTGTAATGGTGGGATCCAGCGGGAAGATCTTTTCCAAGTCCATCTTCTGGAAGTTCGGGTGTCATATAGATGTCTCCTTCATCAAGGGCAAATCGAAGCCGACGTCGAATTTCGGCTAACGGACGCGGAAATGAAGCGCATGGTTAGCTTTTCTCTCTAAATAAACCACTTTAGCATGTGACCGTCTGGCACCAGCTTCCGCGACTGAATAACGCGACGCTTTTGTAGCATCCTGCGAAGGAATCTCAGGGCGTCGCAATATCCTAGAAGCAAGTGTGGTTCTCGCAGCAGTACATAGCCCAAAGCCAATATTTCAAAGGCCAGAATGTGTGGGCCATGCCGCAGCAAATGTCGCCAGGAGTCGTTCTTTAGCATTAGCAAGTAGCGATTGCGGAACTGTAGCCGCCGCAGGGAGCGGGGTTGTTGCTTTCTGCTTTCAGGGGAGTACGCATGGACGTGGTAAGCTATAGCTGTGGGCGTATAGAGGCATTTCCAGTCCCTGAGTTGAGCACGCCAAGCCAGGTCTATCTCTTCCCGATAGGCAAAAAAGTCTTCATCGAAGTATTCTTCGCCGATCTTGAGATCTTCTAGCATTTCTCGCTTATATAGAGGTGCAGCTCCGAAAGCGCCAAAGACGAATTCAGCATTATTATATCGCCCATCATCTGGTTTTCCATACCCACGTTCGTAGTTCTTTCTGTTCTTCTTCAAGATCAGACCAGTGGAATCAAGTAGTCCTGTTTCTACTGGCCCGCCTCCGTTGAAACGCACCTTTAGCAGTTTGCCCTCGACCATACCAATTCGGGCATCCTGCTCTGCTGCTTTTACCTTTTCCTCGACAAAAGTCGGCGTCAAAAAGACGTCGGGGTTCAAAGCGATGAAGTATGTCCCCCGGCTCATCTTGATGGCTTTGTTGTGACCACCGCTGTATCCCAGATTCCTATCGTTCAATTCGAGGCGAACATGTGGAAAGTGCTGGCGGACAAGATCTACAGAGCCATCATCAGAGGCATTGTCCATAACTGTCAATTCTATGCTTCTATAGGTTTGGCCCAGAATAGATGCGATACACTTTATGACATATGCACTATGATTTCTGACAAGGACGTTTATGCAGACCTCACGAGCCATAGGTTCTCTACCAGACTATTGCAGAATGTGGGCGGCTAATCTTTCCTGCCAAGAAAGTACACTCCTGCGGCAATTGTCTCGGCAGCAGAAGGGTCAATATATCTGTCAAGATACTTGAGCACTCTCTGTCCAATCATCTTTATCACTTGATATACACGAGCCAGCACTAGCATCGCGAGGGAGGAATCTCGTTGCTGAGATGTCTCAACTGCCGGTGTTTTTGGTGGAGTGACATGCCTATCCTCAAGCGTAGCATTTATAGTGCCTCGAAACTTGGGGAAAAAGCAGGTGAGGTACTCACTCAGGATCCGATACACCGTATAGGAAGGCATTTGATAGGACTGAACTCCACTTCCAATTTCGTCGAACTTTTCAAAGAGGACTCGAATGCCCTCCCCAGTGGTATTAAAGAAGTGATTTGGGAAAGCGTGCATCGGCTGCATGAAAGCAGCATCCACGTACACAAATCCTCCTACTTTACACACTCGGTACATTTCTTCTGCAGCCAACCATGGCCGCCGGAGATGCTCTATTGTAGCTTGGCATAGCACTATGTCGAAAGAATTGCTCTTGAGCGGCAAGGAGTGAGAATCTCCCAGGACATCAACCGTGTCATATGGTACGATCTCCAAATTGATGTAGCCTGGATGTTTTAGCCTTCTGTCCCCGCCCCCGACGTCGAGTATTCGAATATTTCTTCCAGCTTCGGATACCAGCTCCAAAAAGGTTGGGGGAAAGTCGTGAGCACTTCTGTATTCACCTGTTGCCATACCGGCCTTTACCTTTTAAATATCCCAGTCTTCGAGGAAATGCGACTGAGGGTCTTTCTGAAACCTCTGTGCTTCATCTCCAACCATACCCGTCGGCCATAATGTGTACCTATAGCACGATATAGGCGGGCGGAATTCACCGACTTGTTTTGTACTTGCGGATGTCTACAGAAATCCTGCAATGGAGCTGTCACATTCTGCCAGGTGAATCTCTGCGCTGTCTTCTCTAGATTTGCCTTGCATTCCGCCCTCTTGTGTGGAGAATCCAAGAGTTCCAGAAGAGCCTGTACCACATGCTGCACATCCCCGGGCGCGACGACCAGCCCCAGTCCATTGTCTGCCACCAACGTACTTACCGTATCTCCACCCGACACGACGACAGGCAGACTGGCCCACATACAATCCAGTATTCTAGTTCTGAACGAGAGACGTGTTTCTACATGCTGGCGGTGCATACTCACACCAATGTCAGCTTCTAACAGGTAGTTTTGTCTTTCCTCGTAAGGGATCCAACCGTCGTTAAAGATGATTTGACGATCGTACAATCCTAGGTCTTGGCTTAACTGAACCGCGCTGTCGTACATTGTCATCGCGAAAAGGTTGGGGTTTGGGTTCTTGCCTCCCATGAAGAACAGTTTGACATCATCTCTCATTTTCGCAATCTCTGACATGGCTTTTATGAGAGTCAGAGGGTCTAGCCAACTCCATAGTCCGCCATTCCAGATCAAAAGCTTATCGGTTGTTTGAACCCGTTTGTCCACACCCTTAAGAACCTGTTTCGTATGCTGCGGTTTGTTCGGGGGCAATCCAAAAGGAACCACGTTTATCAGCCCTTCCAGATTCTCGTCTTGGTCATAGTAGGAGGGTGTAATCCTTCCCAGTGTGACAAGAGCTCCAATCCAGAAATCTCGCTGCCGTTCGGTGGCGCAGAGAAAAAAATCTCCCGCCTGAAGCTGTAGCTTAGCCATTGAGAGTTCTGTGTCACTGAATAGTTTTCTCAACCCAATGTCTCTACCCGCTAACCAAGCCAGGCTCTCTATCGGATACGGGCTGTACATGTCAATGACTGTTGGTTTTTGTAATTTCAGAAGTAAGGGTAGGAGGAGCGGTTCAATTCTTTGAGCAATGATCACATCGTTCTCTCGAAAGAGCTTTGCCAGTAGCCCAAGACTATATCTAACAATGGGATAGGATCGAGGCCCGATGTCTGTTTCGTTGGGAATGGCAAGGGTTACATTGTGCTCCTGACTCAATTGGCGTGCAAACTCCCAGTAGCGGATGGCAGTCCCCCCCATTCTTCTGTTTACCAAGTCCCCCGAGATAACCAAAACCTTACCCAATCGCTTATCTCCTCAGTTACGGCACCTTGCACAAGCCAATAGAATTAGACCGATTGCACTGACGCAAAGTCGCGTGCTGGCGCTGATGTCATCTTTTTCCTTGCCAACAAATCAGCGAGCGCGAACACTACTACGTCCCAATAGGTGAGTGTCCACGTAAATGGATTGGAAAATGTCGCGAACATTAAGCAGTAAGCCATGTAGGAGTACAAAAGGACTGAATAAGGAGAAGGTCGGCTCAACATTCTACTGTACAAGAACATAGCCAGGACACCAATGAGGAACGAACCTGCAATGACCCCCACGAGACCCCAATCGACGTAAAAAGGCCCCAGATATGTAGAGACCGAACCTGAATACCGGTCCCACCCCCATATTCTGTTTTGAAACTCACCTAGGTTCTCTTGATGTCCTGGGAATATGGAATAAATTCCGTAGGTGGTGAAACGTCCCACCTGAAAGGGGACTCGCTCCGGTATTGTTTCCGTAAGCAGGTGAAGGGTTCTGAAATTATCAGAAATAGTCATATATCCTAAGGTCATCCACACGAACTTTTTGGGCCGCCAAGCATTCTCTAGTGGCGCTTCCCCGAAAGTCCTTGCATATCGATAATGCGAGAACAATGCAATAGCCAAGAAACCTGCCAGTCCTAATAGCATAATCTTTCTTGCATCGAGATTTTTTATGAGATAGTGATAGCCGACACAGAGTACTACAAGGGGAAAGACAACAGTGCCTCTCCGAGCTGTCGAAGCCATCAGTACTAGCGAAAGGACTATCAAGGCCAAGCTAAGCAGGTTTTCTCTAACCCTGAACCTGGGCTTGGTCAAGAGATGGATGCCCAAAATCATGACAACTATCCGACTCGATACCGCGAGGGTATCAGCGTATCCACCTACAATAACGTCAAATCTTACGAGCTCCATCTGAGGACTCAGAAGTGGGATGCTGCCTCCTATCCTGTACTCGTAGACCAGAAAAGCAGTAGATACCAACAGTAACACTAACGCCATCCACTTGAGCCGGCGTTCATTCCATCGGTAGATAAACTTCTTTGGTCCGTGTTTCTCGACTGGCCATCGCCTTCTCAAGACAAAGACCGTGAATACCCCCATCACATAAGCAAGAAAGGCTAATCCTACACACAGCCACATGGAAACGTCCCAAGGCTCCTGAAAAATCGTCAATCGCAGAGAGCTGAGCCCGGTCGCTGCTAACCACATGACGGGAAACAAGATGTATGGAGCAAAGAAGTCGAGATTGATCTTGTCTCCCAGTGGACTAAGGAGGAACATGGCTAGGAGGCCAACAGCGCCGACCACAATGGCTACTTCGCCATCTATTGATTTCCACCTGAACAGCACAGACAAACTGCCAATGACAATCCCACTCACACCCAGCGCAATGCGCAGGATGATCTGTCTATGACCAATTTTCATTGTGCAGCCCCAAACGTGTCTTGCCTCATGACCCAAGCTCTCCGCATGACCATACCCGCACAATAGAAATACACAAGTAAATGGAAGTCAAGTAACAATCTTGCCACCCAGTTTCGAAAAAAAGAACTCGGCCAGCTCCAACCAGTGCCGGGGCGGAACAACACCCTGGATTCTGCTATCTTCGAGTTCTTTCAAGGCCATTGTGAGAAGATAAATAGGATAGTAGGCATTGGCATAAGAAAGAGGTATATCCATTGCCTGACAGTAAAGCCGCAGACACTCATTGATATTTCTCCAGACGGTGCGCCTATTCAAGAACACTGCCTGCATATGCCTATTCATTGTGTTGGGACTGAAGCTTGGGATTGACATGGCGTAAACCGTGAAGAAATGAAAGACATCCCGTAAGGGAATGGCCTCAGTGGTCAGGTCTTCCCAATCGAGGATAGCCAGTCTGCCATTATCCATCAGAATAATGTTGTGAGAATTAAAGTCCCCGTGACACATTGATAAAGGTGCTTCCACATCCAGCAAGGTCTGAGCCTGCTGGATGATGTGACGAATCGTCTCCGAGTGCTCACTGACATTTTCCATCAAGAGTCGTATATCCGCATCAGTTGGGACCAGGTGCTGGCGAGTCAAGGTGATCCGTCGCACTGAGAGTAAATGGAAATCAATCAACCATGTCGTGACAGCCTCGAGCAGTCTCCGCGCACGGCCCCAGAGTAGATTGGCAGCTGATGGCCTGATGCTGTTCGTGATTTTTTCCCCTATCAGAGCTGGCTGAACCAGGACGAGTTGTCCTGCAATGTCTTCCAACGCGATCGGCCAAGCGATCGACTCGTAGAGGTCAGTACCTTTCAACAGGGACTTGAGAGCAGTCAGATTTCTGTACTCCCGAAGCAAGTGCTCGGTGTGGGCGCGGTTTCTGGGTATCTTGACGAAGTAGCGCGGAGCATCCTCGTTGCCTGCGAAGACAAGAACAGCTATTGTCGCGTTCTTGGCAGGTCTATTCTTCAGCTTCAAGATCATGATCTCATCCAGCGGAACGGCCGAGCTTGCAGCGATCCGCTCCACAAGTACCTCAACCAGGTTTTTCATACCGTCACCTTCGCGACGATGCTGTAACTAAAGGCAAGGTACTTGAAAGGGATCACTGGCAGGACGAACTTGATAACTTTTTTCAGCGCTTTACGCTTGACACTTGGAGAATCGGGTACTGACATAAGGTGTTTCACGTAGTATTTGATGGCATTTCTTTGCTCCAAAGGCATAAGATAGTCTGGATTACGATATGTGGGAATCGGGTGATAGAAAGAAATGTGCGAAAAACCGGCCTCACGCAACAGAGACTTGTATCCACTGTATGTGTAGGTATAGGTTCTATAACCTCTCCCTCGAAGCATCCGCATGACCAAACCGGCAAGCACGCGCGGGACCAGGCTTGTGAAAGGAAGGCCACTGTGGTCACGAAAGCCACCAAAATAGCGGTAGCCGTATCTGTTCTCAATTCCAATGTATAGACATCCACCTGGAGCGATCAACCGCTTCATCTCTCTAAGACAAGCAAGTTGAACACTACGGGGGGGGATATCCTGACGAGCATTTCCTACCCACTCGAGAACGCCATTCATTACGACAGTATCAACGCTCGCATCTAGGAAAGGAAGGTTTGCAAAGTCTAGTGGATCGATCCTGATCAATGTGATGTTATCCACACCTTCTTGTTCGGCACGTATTTTGAGGAATTCCAAGGTTTCAAGTGTTGTGTCTGCAGCAACAAGTCTACCGCAAGAACGGGCCAAGGATATCGCTACTGCTCCCCACCCACATCCTACATCTAGGACAAAGCTATCTCCCGCTATTGGCAGAAGTATCTTGAAGTCACCTCTGCTTTCATCAGTGGCATATCCGCAAGTATATTCGTTAGTGAGTGGTAGCAGCACTTCTCGCAGGGCATCCTCATAGGATACATCCCTGGCAATGTCGAGTAGTCTTCTCATGTCTTCCCTGGGGATCTGGTTCCAGTAGTACTCTTTGGCAGCAAAATCCAGAATACCAGCACCAGTATTCCAAGTTCTGCCACAGCTGAGACAACAAAGATCCCTCCCATCTACAGCGAGGCCATCGCGGCAGTTGGGACAGGCAAAGCCGGTGATGGTGTGTGGATTCACAGGGAAAGATGCACGTGTTTCATCAAACATAAAACATCTGAAGAGGTGAGCTTGAGAGCAGGCGTTCTAGGTGCGTTCTAATCATCTTTGAAGGATGGCCCTCCGAATCAAATAGAGATCCTCTTTAGGTAGGCCTTTCACCAGCAACAGCAAAACGAAGTACAACGGTACAGAGAACGCAATTAGCATGAGAATATTTGCATTCTTGAGCAACAAGAGTCCAATGCCCATTAGTATGGCGGCGAAGGCTGGCTTTAAAAGCATGGCTTTGAAGGATATCTTGGACAGACTTTTTGACACAAAGAAATAATAGCCACCAAAGAGAACTATCTCGGTGACAATCCTCACTATGCTAACACCAACAAATCCGAAGAGTGGAATGAATACCAAGTTCAGGACAATGTTTATGACGGCGCTTAACCCTGCGCTAAATGTGCGAGCCTTCTGCTTGTCAATGGCAGAAAGGGTGATGCCGAGTGCATAGCTGCAGAATCGCACGGGGATCATAAGACTTAGTATCCGCAAGACGACAACCGAAGGCGAATACTCGCCCTGATACAAAAAAAGAACGATCTTGTCCCCTAAAATGAGGACACCTACAAGGAAAGGCAAGCTAAAGATACAAAAGTAACTCAGAGCTTTGCCAAGCAGTTTCTGGACCTGTTGATGGGAGTGTGAGGCATATTGAGAGAGAACGGGAAACATGGCCCGGGAGAGCATGTCCGGAACTACCATCAAGAAAACGATTAGCTTCAAAGCTGCTTGGTAGATGCCGACATTCGTCTCACCACGAGTGCCCGACCAAGCAGAAAGAAGTACAGTGTCGACTTGAAAGTAGATCAGACGGAAGGCAACGAGAATACCGAATGGCAAGGCCTGATTTAAGAGGGTCATGGAGAAACTTCGGCTTGGCATAACATTAGACCGCACAGGCAAGATCTTGAAAACAAACATCAGAGACAATAACATCAGACTGCATCTCACAATAACATATACCCAGAGCAAGCCAATCGGATCAGAAAATCGAGATAAATAAAGAATGCCACCTGCTGCCAGCAAAACGGAATCAAGGAGTTTTATGAAAGCTGTGAACTCCATCTTTTCGAAGGCATTGAAAAATGCAAGAAAGAACTCGGTCCAAGAGAGAAACGTCGCTGAGAGACCCGATACCCAAATCGCAACCTTGACTGAAGAAGGCTTGTCCACTATATGAACTACCAACACAAGTAAGGGCACCATCACTGCAGTTGAGACACCTCTTAGAATGCCACCATTAACCAGATATGCTCCAGCAGTCGTCCTATTCTTGGCAACCTGCCGGATGACCAGCAGACTTGAACCAAAGTCAATAGTGCTAACGAGCATGGTTGAGATGGTGACGGCAAGAGTATACGTGCCAAATCCGTCAGGCCCCAGTTTTTGTGCAGCGCTTCGGATAAAACCGAACATCAAGATCGCAACGATCACGTTCGCCACCAGCATCGCAGTCGAATTCTTGGCGAGTATCCACAGGTGATCAGATGGCGCGCTTTCAGCCATTGGCTCGATCTCTCACCAGAAAAACAACCATACGCGGTAGCTTACTCTGCCCAATCATCAGATGATTTGTCATATCAAAGCCTACGCTATCCAGTCCAATTATGACTACCCCGGTACTCGTACCAGATATCATTCTTTGTTTCTTAACGCCGCCAAGCGTTCTTGCGCTGCTTCAAAGCCAGGGTCAATCTCTAGTGCCTGCTTGTACATCGCCGCAGCTTCATCCGTGCGTCTTTCCTGACGGTATATCTCGCCCAGCTGGTAATAAGCCAACTTGTTCTGCGGGGCCAGTTCCAGCGCCTCAAGGAGTTCGGCTGCAGCCATCGCCGCGTCTTGATCCCGCTCGTAGAGGGTCACGCCCAGCAGCACATGCGCCCAGCTGTGCCCGGGGTTAAGTTCAATGGCCCGCTGGAACTCGGCTACGTACTCGCTGGGGTCGGCTTTCTGCCAGCGCAGGACCTCGCCTCGCTGATAGTGGCAATCGGCCGCCTCGGCCGAAGAATTAAAATCGTCCGCTGCTAATGCCGCCTCGTGAGCCGCCAGCGCATCCCCAGGCTGTCGAGGATCCACGCGCCACCGGTGAATAATGCCGGAGCGATAGTGCGGGCTGCTGCGACCCACCTGGCGAAAACGGTCTAACGCTATCGCACGCTCGTACGCTTCCAGCGCCTCGAGCCATTGCTCCTGGGCCTCGTAGAGCAGGCCAGCATAATACCACGGATCCCCCAGGTCTGGCTCTAAACGCATGGCCCGTTCATACCACGCCAGTGCCTCGTCAAACTGCTCTGCCTGGCGCGCCTCTTCTCCCCGGGCGATGAAATCCTCTGCCGTCAGTCCGGCACGTTGCCACGCGTCAAGCAGGCGCACGCCTGGCTGCAGCGCCTCCAGTTCCGGCAGGCGTGCATCCATCACCTGCGGCTCGCCCCAGCCGGCCCAGTCTCCCGACACGTCCCCCGCCGGTCCAGGCCCTACGCCCAACGACAGGACGACTTCCCGTCCGCTCCACGGCGATAGGTCTACCCTACGCTCCTGCCATCCCTGGCGGGCAAGGTCCTTGTCGAGATGCTCCTGAAAGACGGATTGGCCATCTATCAACACCTCGAACGTCACGCCATCGCCCGGCCAATCGAGGACGGCTGGTGCCAGGCCGATGCCAAAACGAAGCACGGTTGGTTCGGTAGGCAAGCTCAAGCGATAGAATATCCTCGACGGCGGATGCATGAACAGCGCCAGTCGCTCGCTTGAGTTGGGCGGCAGGCTAAAGGTCGTCGCCGCCACGTACCTCTGCCAGGTCGGCCCGTCCGGTTGGGCAAAGGGCGTGTCCACGGACACTGTGGGTGTCTCCACTGCCGCCTGCGGCAAGGCGGCTATCAGGGGTGCCAAATGCATCGCCGCCATCTCGGTTTCGACCGTCTCGTAGACCTCGGCCAACTCGATGTGGCCCAGCGGGTTGTCAGGCCGCAGCTCGGTGTAGCGCGCCAGCGACTTGGCAGCGGCGGGCCAGTTGCCCTGTGACCGGTAAACCTTGCTCAGCAGGCGATAGGCCTGGGCGTTGTCAGGTTCCCATTCGATAGCCTTGTGTAAATGTGCGAGGGCCGCCGGGGCATTATGAGGCACAAGATCAGGATTGCCAAGTGCCCGACCGCCGGTTTCGAGGTGATAGGCGCTGACCAGGTGCGGGAAGGTAAGCACAGCCAGTATTCCGCCGGCCAACACAAAAACCCATGAACTGTAGAGCCAACGTTTAACTGTTTTCATCTGTGCAGCGTCGCCCTGTGGGATCTTGGCCCACGCCTAAGCTTGCGAGTCTGCCGGTCGCAGATCGGGTGGCCGCTCCACTCCGATCACCCCCTCTGCCCAACGAACGACGCCTTCGGCAACCGCCAAGACCTCTTCATACTCCCGTCGGGTCACCGGCTCTGAGAAGCCAGGGTACCGCGCTTCCACTGCATATTCTGATAATGCGGCTGCCTGCCTGACGAGCTCCGGGACGCTCAGGCCCGCCGGCTCCACAAGGGCTGCAAGTTGCGCCAGGTCGTGAACATAGGGAAAGCGCACATCTAGATGGATCAAGACAGCTTTGAGTGCTTTCTCGGCCGCTTGCTGGGCGTCAAAGCACAGATCTTCTAGATAAACTTCCGGCGTTTCAGATGCACTCCTGGCTTTCGCCAGATTGCTTCTGGCCCGATTTAGCCACTCTCGCGGATCGTCTGGAGAGAACCGTTCACTGGGCATACACCACCTTTCCCTCCCTTAGGGCAGGTTCAATCACCAAAGCGAAGGAATCCTTGTATCGTTCGATGTCCTCTGGGGTCACCACCACCACATCCACAGCCTGTCCTACGCCAAAGAGGCTTACATAGATGGTCTGGGCCGTCCGTCGCCGGTGGACGCCTGATTTAACCACCAAAAGATCGACATCGCTGTTCGGCCCCATTTCTCCCCGGGCAGCAGAACCAAAGAGAATGATCTTCTCCGGGGCTGCCACCTCCACGATACGCCGGACGATTTCATCTAGTACTTGCTGTTCCATTCGCTCTATCCCCTTTCCGGTTTGGACAGAGTCAGAGATTCGAGATTCCTAGTCTTCTTGTCGTGCGCATTCCACTTCCGTGAGCACCCATCGCCTTGATCTGAGCACCACCAGTTTGAAAAGATGAACTCCAAAATTCACCATCAACGTCTCTGTCCATCAGAGAAACTGAGCGAACACATGCCTTAGGGCCTCTAGATCGCCCAAGCGATGTTGCAAGGCTTCGTACACAATCCTCCGATCAATGTCCACGTAATCGTGTACTAGAGCATTCCGAAAGCCGATCATACGTACCCATCGTTTCTCCAGGTCATCGTCAATGATCCGTTGCTTGGCAAGAGCGCGGGAATGTCACTGTACCAGTTGACAACACCCAGGCCCAACTCTGCGACCACGTGGTTCCCAAGATCTATCACTACCTCAATGGCCAATTGTAGAAATCGTTCGACACTGCCATAGCGCTCAGGAGCCTGGACAAACTCGCCGTAGCTGTACTTCTGTAAAGTACGCAGAATAGCGAGATACTCATCAAGCTTGTTCAGGCGCTTGCGCACGACCTCAGCTCTAATCACCCAGGATTCTCCTCTTGTATGCCTCCCGCTGTACGTTCAGGTAGGGGAGAAAATCCAGATACTGACGCACAATCTTGGAGTATGTCGCTCCCCGGTCAAAGTCCTCTGTCTCATAAATCAACCGGTTTTGTCGTACCATCTCGTATTTCAAGACAATGTCATCGGTATCGAAGAAAGACAGATCTACATCGCAGAATCCAGAGCGTGCTAGGTCAGCGAGAATATCCAGCTTTCTCTCCCGAACCGTTTCATTGCGAGGAACAATCGCCAGGTCCAGGTCACTTTGCCGGTGTGCCTGTTCTCCGCCGGCCGAGCCAAACAGATACACAGCCTGGATAACAGGGTATTTGGCAAAGATTTTAGGCAGGAGTTGGAGATCGGGCATCCTCGAGTTTTCCATATTTATCACTTTTCTTTCCGCGCTGCCTTGACCTGAGCCACGATCCGAGGGGTAGCGTGCGGAATCCAGGACAAAGCGTCTACCCTTCACACCTTCTCAGGCGGCTGGGTGACAGGCCTTTCCTGTCGCCAATACTCGACGGCAAAAGCGCCCAACACGCCGACAAATAACCCCAGCGCACCGGCCACGGCCGTGTTAAGCATCTTTCTGGGGCTCACCGGATCCGTGGGCACCGCGGCGCGGCTGGCCAGCCGCACCTCGCCCGATTCGTCCTGGGCTGCGATGCGCGCCTCGTCCACTTTGCGCGCCAGTGTGATGTACGTGTCTTGGGCCACGTCTCGCGCCCGAATCAGCCGCTCTTCTTCGGTGGTGAATCGCTGGAGATCTCCTTGCAGGCGGAGAATCCGTGGCTCCA
>Ga0180438_10006387_pt1 | contig 15954 bp, 15 predicted proteins | sample SS_ome_12_FD_132455 | JGI IMG/M metagenome (GOLD analysis project Ga0180438, IMG submission 132455) | Hypersaline lake sediment archaeal communities from the Salton Sea, California, USA - SS_3_D_2 metaG | ecosystem: Environmental > Aquatic > Non-marine Saline and Alkaline > Hypersaline >...
CGAACTGCCCGAAAGCGTGGATGATGTCGCCCGCATCGGCGTAGAGGAGGATTCGCTTGGTCGCTGCAATCTCAATACCCAGACGGAAGAGAGTGGTAATAAGGAGTAGAGAAGGGAAGATCGAGAGATTGACCGCCTTCGGAATATAGAGAGCCACCATGAGGAGGGTGATCGAAATCGTAAAATTGAGGGCGATGAAGTTATCTAGGAGAGCCGTCGAGATCGGGACGATGATGATCATGATCAATAAGATGATGAAGGCAGCAAGAATCACATCCGTCGATCGACTGATGAGGTTGAGCATACGCTGCCCACCTAGAGATTTCGAAAATCTTTGAAAAAAATTGCTCATCTTATATTGACTATCCTAATTATTTAAATAATTCCATATTGGCGGTTTCTTCGGCTTCGATAGACTCTAGCCAACGAAGTATCTCGGAGATGGCTTCGTAGGCCTCTTCTGGTATATAATCGCCGATTTCCCCTTTTTCGAACAGCGTTTGTGCAAGATCGACGTTTCTCATGATTGGAACATTGGCTTCATTTGCATATTTGACCATCCGATCAGCCACTATTCCCTTCCCCATTGTGACGATTTTGGGAGCCGGTTCCACCTCCTCGTCGTACTCGATGGCCACCGCGATGTGGATCGGATTGGTGATCACAGCTCTCGAGCGCTTCACCCCTTGAGGCCCCTCTTGGTAGGCGATTTCCTGGGCGACACGACGTCTTTGCCCCTTGATCTCCGGGTTTCCTTCCGTGTCTTTATATTCCTGCTTGATCTCGAACTTTTCCATACGCATCTCTTTGGCAAAGTTCCGTTTCTGGAAAATCAAGTCGGCAACGGCAATGGCTAAAAAGAAGATTCCTACCCGGATAATCACCTTGATCAAGAAGCCCGCAATGATCTGGCTGATGTCTGGCACCGAGAGGGCAGCACAGGCGATGATCTCAGGCACACTCGTATAGACTACACTCCAAATCAGAAGAGAGGCACCCGAAATTTTAAAAACGGATTTGAGAAGTTCAAAAAGCGTTTTGAACTTGAACATGTTTTTGATGTTTGTGATCGGGTTCAGCTTTTTGATGTCGGGCTTCATCGCTTCGGGAGAAAACATGGGGCCTACGATCATGAAGCTAGTCAGAAGCCCAGTAATCACCGTGATCCCGAGGACTGGAAGGCTGCACCGCATAATCACCCCAACCACCTCGTTCATTAGCTGAGGGGCAAGCGACTTCATATCGAGGTTTTTTAGCCCCGACCTCCTGAACATATTCACCAGGTAGCCGGCGAGTTGGTTAAATAGATAGCCCGACATCATCAAGATCGAAGAGATCGAGACGATGAAGGTGAACGCAGAGGGGAAGTCTTGGGACTTGGCGACTTGCCCCTTCTTGCGCGAATCACGTAGCTTTTTTGGAGTTGCTTTTTCGGTTTTTTCGCCCATGGTAGTTAAAAGTTACCAAGGAGAAGATACTCCTGCAAGTAAAAAGAAAAGATTATAGTTATTTGAAATGGGGGGTGTGGAGGGTTTGTTTTGGGCCGCAAAAGTTTGCGTGGCGAACTTCGTTGCCACGTCCGGCACTCCGTGTCTTGAGCTACTACCGCTTTGGCAAATCGGATCCTTCCCTCAGCCACCCGTGCGCAGCACTGTGCAGCTTCATGCGGCCCGATTTTCCTGTGCGCTAGCAGCCATCGGCTGCAAGAGCATAAAACTCGGACTTCGCCGAATTTTATGTCGTCTTGCAGGGCCAATATATTTGGTGGTTTTTGTTGGTTGTTTTTCCGAGGAGCTGATACAATTATTATCTATGAATTTTCAAATAGAAGTATCCGGTCTCCATAAATCGTTTAAGACGGCGAAAGGCCCATTCGAAGCTCTTCGAGGGGTGAACCTCTCTGTTGTCAAAGGGGAAATCTTTGGCTTTCTGGGCCCTAACGGTGCTGGAAAAACGACCACCCTTCGGATTCTAACCACCCTTCTTCCCTTTGAAAAAGGGGAAGTTCGCGTTGCTGGCGTGGATGTCAAAGAAAATCCACAGCTCGTCCGGACAAAGGTGGGGTATGTCAGCCAAAAGGGGGGCGCAGACAGGCAAGCGACCGGCTTTGAAAACCTCCTCTTAGAAGGGCGACTCTATGGGATGTCTAAAGCTGATGCATCTAGGCAAGCCGAGGAACTTGTTGAGACATTTTCTTTGGCAGAGTGTATCCATCGTCTCGTGTCGACCTATTCAGGAGGGCAGCAAAGAAGGCTAGATATCGCCCTTGGGATGATGCATCGCCCAGAGATCCTCTTTCTCGATGAGCCAACAAACGGCCTCGATCCCCAAAACCGAGAGCATCTGTGGTCGAAAATTCTAAACCTTAAAGAAAGCGGGGTCACCATTTTTCTCACTTCCCACTATCTTGATGAGGTAGACGCTCTTTCAGACAGGCTCGCGATCATGGATCATGGGAAAATTGTCGCTTCGGGAACGCCAGCCTCGTTGAAGAAAGAAATTTCTGGAGATATTGTGACCGTCGGGCTTCATTCCCGTTTCCACTCAAGTGCCAAGACCCTTTTTGAGGCCCAAGAAACCTATATTCGAGAAATTATTCCCGGTGAACAAGAATTCAGACTTTTCGTTGATCGTGGAGAGCTGGCCTTGCCCCAAATTCTTCGACTGCTTGACCAGGAAAACATCCAGTTAGAGACGATCCAGATGTCGGTTCCCAGCTTAAATGATGTGTTCCTCAAAAAAACAGGGCGCCAGTTAAGAGAGGGAGAACCCACGTGAAAATACTTAAAGAGATTGGCTTTTTGACCCTTAGATGCATTCGCGCCGCTTTGCGCAACCCTGTTTTTTTAGTAATGGGTGTGGTCACACCCCTAGTTTACCTGCTCCTTTTTTCTCCTCTTCTCAGTACCCTTGCCTCGCACGGGGTACTGGGTACTGACAATGTGATGACCCTTTTTATCCCTGGTATGCTCCCTATTATTGCTTTCTCAACCGGTCTTTTCACCGGGTTTGGCATCATTGATGAAGTTCGATCAGGGGTGATTGAGCGTTTTCGGGTGACCCCGGCTAGCCGCTTTTCCATCCTCTCAGGCCCCGTTCTGTTCGACACTTGCGCAGCACTATTCCAGTCCCTTCTCTTTTGTTTGATCGCTATTCCCTTTGGGTTCAAAGCCAACTTTTTGGGGATGCTCCTTCTGTTTTTCCTCCTAGCACTACTGACACTGACCACTTCTTCATTTGGGAATGCTGTGGGAGTGATCGTGCAAAGTGAAGATCGCTATGCGCCGATTGTCCACGGAATCAATCTGCCTATTCTTCTCCTATCGGGGACACTACTCCCCATGTCGCTCGCTCCGGGGTGGCTTAAAGTGGTTGCCCATTTCAACCCTATATTCTACGTGGTCGAAGCATCTAGAGCTTTAGCTGTGGGGGATTTTGGATCGAGCGTTGTCTATGCTCTGTTGATCCTGACTGCTTTTGCCTTCTTGACCATGACGTGGGCCACCCGCGTATTCAAAAAAGCAGTCACATAGATAGCTGATATTCGCTGCAACTTGTAAGGAATCCTTACAAGTTCGTTAAATTACATTCAAGCGAGAGGGGACTAGCTCACCAAGGAGGGTTTGATGGCTGCAGCCGGTGATCTTCACCTGCTGGAGAGTCCCAATCAGATCGTCGGAGCCGGCAAAGATGGCTCTGGTCCAGCAACGGGTTCTTCCTTTGAGCTGGCCGCTGTTTTTTGCGCGACTCTCAATGAGCACTTCGACTGTCTGGCCAATCATCTTCTCCATCTCTTCCTTCACGATTCGTTGGTGGAGGTTCATGAGCCGATGGAGGCGCTCGTTTTTTACCTCTTCAGAGACATCGTCTTTCCAACGGTAGGCGGGGGTTCCTTTCCGGGCGCTGTAAGAGAAGAGGAAGGCTGTTGAGTAGCGGATCTTCTCGAAGACGTCGTAGGTCATTTGGAACTCTTCCTCGGTCTCGGTGGGGAAGCCGACGATGATGTCGGTACCAAGGGCTGCCCCTGGGACGATTTGTCGGAGTTGGTCCACTTTTTCAAGGTATCCTTCGAGGGTATGGCGCCGGTTCATTTTCTTGAGGATTCGGCTAGAGCCCGCTTGGATCGGGAAGTGGACAAACTCGCAGAGAGAGGGGAGGTCTCGGATCGCTTCCATGAGCGAGATGGTGATGTCGCAGGGGTGGGAGGTCATGAACCGGATCCGCTCTATCCCTTCGATCTTGTCGAGCCGGTAGAGAAGGTCGTGGAAGAGCTCTTTCCACTCGGGCTGGTCTAAGCCGTAGCTGTTGACATTTTGGCCGAGAAGGGTGATCTCTTTGTACCCCTTGGCGGCGAGGATGTGGCACTCTTTTTCGACGTCTTCAGGAGGACGAGAAACCTCTTTCCCTCGGGTATATGGGACGACACAGTAGGTGCAGTATTTGTCGCAGCCGCGGATGATCGAAACATGTGCTTTAACGGGGTCGTCACGGACGGCGTCCAAGTAGTTCAAATTTTCTTCAAACTCAGAGCCGGTTTTGATCTGAGGTGTGCCTGTTTCAAGGACCTCGTCAAGAACTAAGTTGAGATCAGAAATATTATTTGTCCCGAGGACAAAGTCAACATGGGGGAGCTTTTGGAAGATCCGCTCTTTTTTGGCCATCGCCATGCAGCCGGTCACTCCGATGATTGACCTTCGATTGGGCGATCTGCCCAGACGGCCGATTTTCCCCATTACTTTTCGCTCAGCAAGATCCCGGATTGAGCAAGTGTTGAAGAGGAGGAGGTCGGCATTGTCCTCATCTTCGGTTCGGGTCATTCCCCGCTGCTTAAGGGCCCCCACCATGAGTTCAGTATCGAGTTCGTTCATCTGGCACCCGTAAGTGCGTATAAAGAAAGTTTTGAGTTCCCGCATGTCAGGCTCCAGGTTTGAAAAGGGGATTCTAGAAGATCAGAACAACTTTTTCAAGCCCCTGAAATTTCCCTTGGCAAAAATCTGATCAATCGTCTATCCTGGTGGCTACGTAAAAAGAGTTTTATCTATGCAGAAAAGTAAACAGCAATTTTCCACTCTCCTCACCAAAGAACAGGCGATCGCAGGGCGCAAATGGTTCATTTTTGACGCCTCTGGCCAAACACTTGGCCGTCTTGCCGCTGAGCTTGCTAAAGTTCTCAGAGGAAAGCACAGACCTGACTTCACTTCCCACGTTGATTGTGGCGACGGAGTGATTGTCATTAACGCAGATAAGATTAAGGTGACGGGCTCGAAAGAGGCTCAAAAAACCTATGTCTACTACACTGGCGCAATCGGCGGACAGCGTGAGGTTCCTTATAGAACCATGCTTGCCCGGAAGCCCGAGTACATCATCACCCACGCAGTGAAAGGGATGATGCCTAAAAGCCGCCTTGGAAAACAACAACTTAGAAAACTTCGCGTTTTTGCCGGCTCAGAGCACGATATGCAAGCGCAACAACCCATCCCTGTAACGGTATAGACCTATGAAAGAATTTATCGGAGTTGGAAGACGAAAAACAGCAATTTCTTCGGTTCGCCTGCGGCCCGGAGGATCTGGAAAAATTCGCGTCAACGGGGGCGAATTTGAAAAATATTTTCCTGAAGACATTCAGAGGCAGACCATTTTGGCACCTCTCATCAAATTTGACCTCACTAATAGCTATGATATCATCATCACTGCGAAAGGTGGAGGCATCAACGGCCAAATGACAGCCACTCGTCTTGGAATCTCGCGCGCTCTTGTCCTTCAGGATGAAGACAAGAAGCAGGTTCTCAAAGAGCTCGGCTATATGACTCGTGATCCAAGAAAACGTGAGCGTAAGAAATACGGTCTTGCCGGAGCACGTAAGCGCTTCCAGTTCTCAAAACGTTAAGACTCTCTATTTCGGGGAGATCAGAAGAAGGTCTCCCTCCACTTCAATTTTTACTTTAGACTCTTTCAGCTCATTTGATGAGCTGATTTTTTTTCCCACCTCGGTTTCCCATTTTTCCACATCCCAGACTAAGCCTTTAGTGGTGACGATAGCTTTGGGCCAGCCGAAGAATCCACACTTCGCTCCGATGGTTCCTTTAAAAGAGTAGGTCTCATTCTGCAAGAAGCGGATCTCTTCAGTGGCTGTATGGAGGATGATGGGGCAGTTTGGGTCATAGACCGATTTGAGCAGGGAGAGGTTGGTCAGGGAGTGGTCGCTCCGAGCTCCATAGAGGGCGCAGCAGATGGCGATCGATTTGGCGCCCCGCTCTTTGGCAAAGGCGATTCCTTTTTTTAGATCCGTCGAGGCTTGGTCTTCAATTTTGATGAGGAGGGGCTCATATTTTTCCCTTGTTTCTTTGGTGATCGAGTCGAAATCTCCCACGATGAAATCGGGCTGGATGTCTGTAAGGTTGTTGGCAGCTCCATCGAGGGCGATGATGATGCGGCCTGGGGAAAGGGAGCGGATCACTTCTTCTTCGTAGAGACCGTTGGCTATGATTAGGTAGTCGTCCATCCCAAAAGGATTGCACATAAGCTTTTTTTCTCCTATAGCTAAGGAGATGGAGTCAAAACCGGTACAGTTCTCGGCGATCGATGAGCAGACAGCGATGGTCTTTCCCAACGATCTCAATAGCTATGGAACCCTCTTTGGTGGGCGGGTACTTGAGCTGGGGGATTGGGTCTGTGGGGTAGTGGCCAAGCGCCACTCAGGGAAAGTGTGTGTGACCCTTGGGCTCGATAGCGTTCGCTTTCTAGCCCCAGCCAAAAGTGGGGAGATCTTGATCCTCAAAGCGGCAATGAACAGGGCCTGGAAGACGTCGATGGAGATTGGGTTAAAGGTTTATGCTCAAGACTTCCGGACGATGGAAGAGCGGCACATTTTCTCTGCCTACTTCACTTTTGTGGCTCTTGATGAAAGGCTCAAACCCTGTCGGATCCCTTCGGTGACTCCTGAGTCAACTGAGGAGAAGCGCCGCTTCGAAGAAGCAGAGCTTCGGCGGAAGAAAAGGCTCCGTGTCTAAAAGGCCAGCTGCAGAGAAACGACCAATCCGTGGAGAGCTACATCATTGTTCTGCTCTGTTGGATCAGTGAATGAGGAATTGACAATACACCCTTCTTTTGTTGTTGTGGATTCATTGTTTTCGACTTCTATATTCTGATTCGACAACCCTTTTCGGTACTGTGCGAGGTTGGGCCAGTAGGTGATTTCCCAACCGGCTTCCAGGCGAAAATTGAAGCACCCACAAGTATTTTCAAATCCGAAGCCAAGGCGGGTATTGAAATTGGGGACGAAATTGCAATATTTTTCTCTACCTGAAACGGTATAGTAGGCCACAAAAACCTCTTGTGAGAGATCGACCAGTTCGGGGAAGTTAAAGGAGGGGGTAAAGGTGAATTCTCCAAAGTTGGATACATCGGTTGTGTAGCGAAGTTTAGAGTTGCCATAGAGTAGATTAAAACGGCCTGCTGCAAATAGGAGAAATCCCGAGCAAGAACGATATTCTCCTGCGGCACCCACTCGAATACCTCCTCCAGCAAACTTCCACTTTTGGTTTGATTCAATCTCAATAGGGGCGGTGGCTTGTTCACGTTCAACGAAATCTGGATCTCCCCGATCATCTTCAGATTGATAGAAAAAGATCCCTGTAAATTCAGCACTATTTTTTTGCTCTAGAATTCCCCCCTGAAGGCCAGCAATGGCTTCAAAAGAAAAGCAGGGGGAACAGAAAACGCTATGGCGAAGCTCAACATCGATCAAGTCGTAATCGAATCTCACCTTTGACTTTGCTTTAGAAAACTGGGGGATAGCAACAGCAACAGATGTGCGCCGACCGGTGTTAGGGGGTTCGACAAATCTTGTACAATAGGATTCAATCGAGGCTGAGGGGATCCAGGTGGTATAGATCTGATCTCCAGAGACCTTAGCCGATCCCTTGGGTCGCATGTAGGTATAGGCGGCTTCAAATGTCCAGCCATCACATGACCGTCCTCCAAAGCCTGCGCGAAAACCACTTGTCCAGTTGAAGTCGACATGTTTGATGCTCCCGGGATAGGTACTTCCAGAGCCTGCAATTGCAAGGCCATCTTGGCAAACTTCCCACAGCAGATATTCTCCACTTACAAAAAAGCTACTCGTACTGTTTGCGGTTGAGCAACAATCTCCACAACAATTACTCAGATTACACTGACTGCAGCAGTTTTCATCCTCGGTTTCCGCGCAATAGAAGAAACTCCCAGCATTTGCTTCTGCGCAAAACCCCGCTGTCAAAAAGGCAACGGAGAGTAGATATAAGCTCTTTTTTTTCATGCTGGATCCCTCCTTTCAGGGAATAGATAGAGGTTCGCAAACTAGCATGATCTCTCTAAGAGTTTCAAGAAAAAAAGTATATGAATTAGAGGAGGTCTCCGAATTGTTTGACCCATTCATCGATCTTGGCATGGATCGGTCTCATCTCTTCAGCTAGATCACCTTGGAAAGGCTCAATTTTACCTACATCAATCTGAATCGGACGATCGCCTAGGAATCCGTAATTGACGCTGAGTGACTGGCGCGGATCGGAGTATCCTTTTTGTGCCCTTACCACAAAAAACTGTTTGAGAGCTTTTTTCGCTTCGGTCAGTTTTTCGAGGTTCCCTTCTTCTTTTAGGCGTGCGAAGTAGGCTGGGGCTAGCTCGGCCTTTTTCTGAACGATGAAGGGGAGGGGAGCGAGGTCAACCTGGTGGGTGTATTTGCCAATGAGGGTAACGAGAAGGGGCTCTTCTGTTTTTTCGAAGTGGAGAAAAACTAGCCCAGTCTCTTCCTTGAGATCTCGAAGAGCCAGATTGTAGCGACGTGTTGTCTCTTCAAACTTCCACTTCCATTTGTTGTGGGAGGTCTGCCAGTCAGCTTTCGATCGCTTGAGGTGTGAGAGGATTCGGGAAAGCTTGGGAGTTTTGTTGTGCTCGGCTTTGAAGAGTTTGAGGACGAGCTCACCATTCTCGCTGGCAAAAGCATAAACTTGGGCCCCTTCGCCAATGTAGGTGAAGGTTTGGGGAAGAGGTGGGGTGGAGGTCACCTCTTGAGAACTTTGGATGTCGGTGTAGAGGTTGTCTGGATCAAAATGGCCTGGCGAGCGGAGGAAGAGCATTCCGAGAGAGGAAATAACTAGGGCCAGTTTAAAGATCATAGGTTATAAATCTTGGTGTACTTTTTCTCTAAATAGTTGACGAAGGGGGCTTCACTTAAGGGGGAGCCTGTCACTTTTTCGCAGAGGTCGGCAGGGAGATAGCGTCTGCCGTGCTGATGGATGTTCTCTTTGAGCCATTTTCCAATGGAGGCGAGCTCTCCGTTTTCAACTTGGTTTTCCCAATTGGGATGGGCCTCAGCAAAAGTGCTGAAGAACTGGGCCGCATAGAGGTTCCCGAGGGTATAGGTGGGGAAATACCCGATTCCACCCATCGACCAGTGGATATCCTGCATGCACCCTTCTGCATTTGTTTTCGGGGTGATGCCGAGGTATTCTTCCATTTTAGCGTTCCATGCTTCGGGGAGATTTTTTGGCTCGAGCTTTCCTTCGAGAAGGGCGAGCTCAAGCTCGAATCGGAGCATGATATGGAGGTTATAGGTTACTTCATCACTGTCGACACGGATCATTGAGGGTTTGACGATGTTGATTGCACGGTGGAAATCTTCGAGGGCTACGTTGCCGAGCTGGTCAGGGTACTCTGACTGGAGGAGGGGAAAGAAGTGTTTCCAAAAGGGAAGGGACCTTCCCAGGATGGTTTCCCACATCCGCGACTGGCTCTCGTGGATGCCAAGAGAGGCGGCTTGACACAGGGGCGTTCCGTAATGCTCGAGGGGAAGCTGTCCTTCGTAGAGACCGTGCCCTCCTTCGTGGATCGCTGAGAGTAGGTTAGGGAGCGGGTTTTGTGGGTTGACCCTTGTCGTAAGGCGGACGTCGAGGGGTTGAAGTCCCATGCACATTGGGTGGGATGATTCGTCGAGACGGCTAAAGCTCTTATCAAAGCCCATCGCGGCGAGGATTTTCTTCCCAAAGGCGATCTGCTGATTGTGGGGATAGGGCTGGTGGAGAAAGCTGTCATCGGGTTTTGGTTTTGCTTCGATGTTTTTGAGGAGTTTTTTTAGAGGATCTTTTAGTCGCTTGAAGAGGGGGATCAGTTGACCAGTTGTCATCTCGGGCTCATATTCGTCGACAAGAGCGTTGTAGGGATGCTCCTCGTAGCCGAGAATGTCGGCTTTTTGCCTGGAGAGCTCAACAATTTTTTCGAGATGGGGGAGGAAAGAGGAGAAGTCATTTTTCCCTTTGGCTTCTTTCCAAGCGTGCATCGAATCGGAGGTGGCTTTGGCAAACTCCTCGACAAAAGAAGAGGGGAGTTTCACGGCTTGGACGTAGTCCCTACGCCATTCTCGAAGAGCTGCTTGCTGGGCATCGCTTAAATCGGAGGCGAGGATGGATCCGGTTTCTAGGTCGATGAGGCTTCCAAGTGTGTCGGCGAAGTCTCTGCTCGTCCGTTCTTGGTGGACTAGGCTGGCCATTACTTCATGTTGCTTAGAGCGGATCTCAATGGCTTTCTGAGGCATTTTAGTTTCCTGGTCCCAGGAAAGGGTCATGGCGATCCCTTGAAAGAGAGTGGCTTTGGTGGAGAGCTCGATAAGTTTTTGGTAGGTAGTTGGATTTGTCATATCCAAAGGTTACCAGGTTTTTTAGAAATGGTGGAGGATTTTTTCGATCTTTTCGATCGATCTTTTGGCAAAAGGAGTGCAGAAGGCCCATGAAAGGGTGATGAAAACGATTGCGCCACTTCCTACAAAGATGTCTGAGGGCCAGTGGGCTCCTACGGCAAGGCGGGGGAGGCAGAGTAGAGCTCCATAAATGAGGGCAAGGAGTGCGAGCTTTCCTCGTACAAAATAGGCGTATATGGTGGCAAATAGGATTGCTGTGGTCGCATGATCTCCGGGTAAGCTTTTTGTGGAGACCACTTTTACAGTGAATGAGGTGATGTAGTCGGAGAGGAGAACTGCCTGATCGAGTACGAGGGTGGGGCTTTCTCTTCGAAGTTTCATGAGGTCGCGGCAAAAGAAGCGGTTGACGACAAGGATGGTAGCAGCGACGAGAAAGAGTCCAAAAATCATTTCAGCACCGCGCCTTTTTCGCTCGGTTTTGGGTGCTTTCCAAATGGCTGCAATGATGAAAGCGAGGATGCAGAGGTCTTCAAACCAGTCGGCCAGACGGTGATTCGCTGCTGCCCAAAAGAGGCGAAGGGAATGACTGTGCTCTAAAGGAGCATTGAGGGCTCGAAAAAGGTAAGTATCGATCCCATTCCAAACAGGAGTAAAGAGGCTCTGAATGAGAGCAAGGGCCAACACGTGCCAGAGGATGAGGAGTTTCCACCGCCAGGTGGAGTAGGGGAGAATCGTTAAGTCCATCTATGCTTTAGTGAATTTCCAGCTTGAGAGTCCAAAAAAGAGAATGAAGGGAGAGAGGATGACCAGGAAGGGAGAAAGGGTATTGTTTTCGCCGAGGATCACCATGGCGTCCATCAAAGCAATGAACGAAACAAATCCGAAAAGGGCGAGGCCGTAGATTCGAAATTGGGTCAGATTTCGTTCATTTGTAAGACAGAATGGGCTAGCTGCAAGGATCACTAGGATGGAAAGGAGAGGGATCGTGCACTTAAATAAGAGCTGGCTAAGGACTTCGTTTTTTTCGTAGCTGCTAAGCAGGGGATCGTTTCTGTAGAGGGTAAGGAGTTCCCTGATCGAGCGGTTTTCAAAGGGGATGAATCCTCGACGCGGAGTCTCTTCCTTCCACTTAAGTTCGGTTAAAATTGTTGAGGCAAACGACTGAGTTTTGGTGAAGGCGCCATTCTCTAGCCTCTCGAGGTGGTCAACGCGAGTCCCCCGCGGGTTGTCTGGCTCAGCGCTTAAATATTGCATTTTCCATAGATCATCTGGGCTCCGAATCCAGACCACATCGAAAAAGGCTTCTTTTGCTGCGTCATAGTACTGGTAGGCAAGCTTGGAGTGGTCTTCTAGCTGAACTACTTGGAGCGGCTCCATCCGTTTGCCATGGTAGGAATGGCGAAGATGGGCGTCATAGAACTTGTCGATGAAGTTGAGCGATTGAGGGATGGCATATTCCATGATGGCGAAATTGGCAAGGGCGCAGATCGAACCAATCACAAACAGGGGGCGGAGAAGTTTTTTTGCTTTGAGACCTGCCGACTGGAAAGCGAGCAGCTCTTTGTGGGTGTTGAGTTGGCAAAGAACTTTGATGGTCGCAAGCAGAAGAGCCAGGGGAAGTAGAATATCCGCTCTTTTGATGAACTGGAAGAGGTAGTAGAGGATGATCTTTCCAATTGGAAGAGCCGTGCTGGTTGCAAATTCTTGCATATGGGTTGAGTAGTCGATGAGTACATAGAGCAGATAAAAACCAACCAAAAAGGAGAGGAAGAGCTTGAAGATCTCCTGAAAAATGTAGCGTTCCCAAATTTTAGTGAGCATTATGCCTCCCAACCTCTTGCAATGCGGCGAAAGTTTTTGAGACAGAAGAGGAGGATCACGAGATGGGGGATGAGGTAGCAGATCACACTAGCTACCCAATTGTGCTTGAGCGATTTCGCAGAGACAAACGCAACAAAATAGAGGGTCGCTAAGGCAATTGCCCAGAGGCTCCCTTTCCATTTATTTGTCCGAGAGATCTCCATCCCAAAAGAGACTCCAATCAGCGTGAAGGTAAAGGCGGCAAGACCAAGGGAGATCCGCCTTGCCATCTCTTGCCAGGCCCTGGATTGATATTTGGCCTGCGTCCCTTTTTCCGAGATTTTTTTGGCGAGTAGCATTCGGAAGTTGAGGTAATCGTAGCCGAGATTCCAGTCGCTGCTCCGCAAATACTCTGCAAGGAGGGTTTTATCCGTTTCCATTTCTCCTTGGTTCTCAATCACAAGGTGGTCGTGGCAGTCACTTTTTCGCGCATCAATACTCGAGATGAAAGTGACATCTTTTCCAATCAATTTTTCATTATGCAAAGCGAGGTTTTTTGCCAGGACCAGGACGAGCCGTTGATTGGAAAGGCTCCTCATGATACAAAGTACATCTTCGGCATATTGCCCCGACTTAAGAACATTCATATCTACATGGGTATTCTTGAGTTTAATCAAGGTTTGCTTTTGCAAAAGAGAAAGGGGATTGATAGCGGTCATCTGATAGGCAAGTCCCTTAGAGAGGGCTCGGCACTTTGGAGCGACCTCTGAGACGCAGGCAAAGTTGAGAGAGGCGATGATCGCGCCGGAGACGATCAGCGGAAAAGCGATAGGGGAGAGGCCGATCCCTGAGCTGCGAAGAGTAGTGAGTTCGCCGCTTCTGCTGAGTTGTTGAAAGAGGATGATTGCAGAGATCAAGCAGGAGATAGGGATAGCAAGCGGAAGGATAAAAGGGATCTGGTAGGCAATGAATGAGAGGACGTGGAGATTCCCGGCGCCGCTGGCCATGAATCTGGCAATATCTTGGAATCTGGTCACCAGAAGGACTGCGATGAATCCCGTGACACTTAAAAAGAAGACTTGAAGGTATTTGCGTAGTAAATAACGCCACAATAAGGGCATCCGGTTCCTCTATGTTCCCTTCCTGGGAGACTAAGTGTAGGGGATTGGACTTGTTTATTACAAGCGAACGAAATAAATGGATCAATTACGAAGAGAAATAGAAGCGTTTTTTGCGCCTCATACCCCCCTGAGAAAACCTCTTTTACTGGGATTTTCTGGGGGAGAGGATTCTTTGGCGTTAGCCACCTGTCTACGCGACCTGGAGATCCCCTTCCACCTTGCCCATTTTGACCATGGGTGGCGGGAAGAAAGCCTGGAAGAGGCCGCCCAGCTACAAGAGTGGGCCGAAGAACGGGGGATTCCATTCCATACAGCGAGGAGCTCCTCTCCTAAAAAAGATGAGCTTTGGGCTCGGGAAGAGAGGTATGCCTTCTTTAGCCGTTTATTTTCTGAAAAAGCCTTTGCGGCTCTTGTTCTTGCCCATCACCAAAACGACCAGGCAGAGACCGTCCTCAAAAGGATCTTTGAAGGGGCTCACCTTACCTCTTTAAAAGGGATGGAGCCGATCTCCTATAGAGGGGACTTGCCCATCTGGCGTCCTTTTCTCTCGATCTCTAAGGAGAAGATCCTCGCTTATCTCGAGGGTCAGGGACTGAAACCACTCGATGATGCAACAAACAGAGATCTCAAGTATTTGCGGGCCCGGATGCGGGAGAAAATCATTCCCCGGCTATCAACCCACTTTGGGAAAGAGATTCGGGAGCCCCTTGCTCGCCTTGGGGAAGAGGCGGCTGAGCTGGATGCCTACTTTAAGAAGAAAACAGAGAAGCTCAATAGGGGAAGAATTGAGGGGCCATTTGGGGTGCTATGGGACTTCTCCTCCTTTCTCCCCCTGGATCCCATCGAAATCCGCTATGCTCTTCGTCCCTTTTTTGGGAGTCGTGCTATTTTAGATCAGCTCACCGACTGGATCATTTCTAAAGCGCCAAATAAGAAGCTCTCTAGTGGTGGGGTGGTCGTTGATCGGTCGGTCCTCTTCTTTATAGAAAAGCCACTCCCAAAGTTCCCTGAAAAGGTACCCCTCCACTCAGGAACACACTCTTATGGAGAGTGGGAGTGGGTTGTCGAATGGGAAGAATCCACTGAGCTTAGAGCTCCAAATTGGAGAGACTGGTGGCAAGGGAAAATTTCAATGTCTCTTCCTGCTGGAGACTATGCACTTGGGCCGGCCATAGGGACTTTCCGCAAAAAATGGAACGGAGACAAAGTACCCGCTTTTCTCCGCGAGAGCCTCCCTCTAGTTCTTGAAGATGGAGAGCCAGTTGCCGAGTTTTTGGCGGGCCATAAAACAACAAAAGAGAGCGATTTTTCTTGCCAGGCGACCATTTCGATTAAAAACAAAAATGTGTATCCTGAAAATTTCTAGCGATGTATCATATTGAGAGTGTGCTGGTAAGTTCGTTTTCGATGCTTTCGTGCTAAGAATGGATTGTTTGATATGTGAGTTAATTGAGTTTTTATCCTTTTAGAAACTCGTATTTTATGATATAAAAAGAAGTTATGAGCGAAGATAATAAAAAACCACGACGCGGGTTTCCAGGCGGATTTCTAATTCTACTCCTTGCCGGAACACTCCTCTTTTTCTCGATTCAGAGCATGAACAAGGAAAAAATGGGGAAAGTCTCCTTTAGTCATCAGGTAGAACACCTCGTCAACTTGGACCTGATTCATAAGGATAGCAGCAAGAAAATCGCCCTCAATGACAACCTGGTCACGTTCAGCGGAAAATTCAAAGATCGAGTATCCGATGACGCGAAAGTTCGCTACCGCTATCTCGAACTTTTAAATGCCCGCCACCAAGACGCGCTTGAGCTTGAAGGACTTGAGAAAGACCTCACCACCAACAAAAAAGAAGTCCAGAGAACGGCCGACTGGTTTTTGAATCTCAGTGGAGTCACCATCCCTTCTCGCGGCTACATCGTCGTCGGCTCAGCCCACGACTCGCCCGGTACCGATAATGCCGTCGCTATCCACTCGATCACAGATCGCCACATTCACTCTGTAAAAGATCTTAAGGTGCGTTTTCGCTCTCTTTCTAATAACCCCGTCAATATCAACGAGTTTGGACAAAATCTCGAGATCTTGATTCGTGGGTTTCGCTCTCCCAACCTAGGGATCGGCAACGAAGCGATGAAGCAGCAGCTCAAAGACATGGAGCAGCAGGTGATCAGGGCCAGAGAGTATAGCCTGACTGACCGCACCGAAGAATATGCCGCTGTCCTCAACCAGCTTCAGGGGATAGTTGAAGAGTTGAACCAGTCAGAAAACCAAATCCGCCTTACCCAGCTACGAAGCGTCCGCACCTATTCTCAAGATCTGGCTCGCTACAACGAGATCGCCGATCAAATGGCGACCAACTCG
>Ga0180438_10006388_pt1 | contig 15954 bp, 12 predicted proteins | sample SS_ome_12_FD_132455 | JGI IMG/M metagenome (GOLD analysis project Ga0180438, IMG submission 132455) | Hypersaline lake sediment archaeal communities from the Salton Sea, California, USA - SS_3_D_2 metaG | ecosystem: Environmental > Aquatic > Non-marine Saline and Alkaline > Hypersaline >...
AAGTCGGGGGGCAGTAAACTTCTCTATCGAATGATCAGCAGTCTCAGGGACTATTTCTACCGGTATCGGGTGGCTATCCTGGGTGTCAAAGGGATGCCCGAGATGTCCATTCAGGACCATGGCGACATGCTTCAGGCCATGAAAGCCGGGGATTCGGGTAAGGTTGATCGATTGGTGCGACGTCACATTCTGCGAGGCAAAGACGTCGTGATACAGCAGATCAGGGCGGGCACGCTGGGGCTTTAAGGATTCATGCTTGATCGAGGTCGTCTTTGATACGGAGCCTGTGAAAGGCATGGTCTGAGATGAGCCCTGTCTGGTGCGGGCCTGCGAAAGGCCATGCAAAAAGGGAGGCGAAGTGTGGACAAGAAAAGGATCCGAGTTCTTGTGGCGAAGGCCGGGCTGGACGGCCATGATCGAGGGGCCAAGGTTATTTCCTTTGCCCTGAGAGATGCCGGGATGGAGGTCGTCTACAGCGGTCTTCATCAGACGATCGATCAGATCGTGAGCACCGCCATGCAGGAAGCGGTCGATGTTATCGGTCTCAGTATGATGTCAGGGGCTCACCTTCCGATCTGTCAGAAACTCGTCGAGAAGATGAGAGAGAAGAAGATGGAGGATGTTCTCGTGGTGGTGGGTGGTGTGATCCCGAAACAGGATATTCCGAGACTGAGAGACATGGGCATTGAGGGGGTTTTTCCGGGAGGGACCCCCTTTGAAGAATCCGTCCGCTGGATTCAAGAACACGCGAAAAGGGCCTGACACACGACGGTTCGATATGTGCCATGGGTTGGGCCCGGGGGCGGCCGGTTGATGACCCCACGGCGACCGCTCAATTCCCTGGAGGTGAGCTATGGGTGTTGCCAGATACGTCAAGAACGAGAAAGACGTGATTGAGGATGTCATTCTTCAATCCGGAATCCATGTGAAACCGATGTACGGCCCCAATGATCTGGAGGAGGTCGGGTTTGACTACGAGCGGGACACGCCGGACCCGGGGCAATATCCCTTCACCCGAGGGATCCATCCCCTGGGGTATCGCTCCAGAGCCTGGACGACACGGCAGTATTCAGGATTCGGGACTCCAAAAGAAACGAATGATCGTTTCAAATTCCTCATAACCCACGGGCAGACAGGTCTGAACGTGGCCTTTGATCTCCCCACCCAGATGGGCTACGACTCGGACAACCCCATGGCCGAGGGAGAGGTCGGACGGGTGGGCATGGCCGTTGATTCGCTTCGGGATTTTGAGATTGCCTTCAAGGGTATTCCCCTCAATCGGATCGGCAGCGGGTTGACCATCAACGCCGTGGCATCGATCATGTTGGCCATGTACCAGGCCGTCGGCGAGAAGTACGGCTTCAGCAAGAATGAGATCAGTGCCACGCCTCAGAACGACATTCTCAAGGAGATGGTCGGGAGGGGGGCCTGGATATACCCGGTGGAACCCGCGGTTCGCCTGATCGGTGACACCATCGAATACGCCATGAAGGAAATGCCGCGGACCAATCCGGTGAGTGTCTGCGGGTATCATATCCGTGAATCCGGCGCCACACCCGTTCAGGAGATCGCCTACGCGATCCAGATCGCCAACGCCTATATCGACGAGGTCCTTCACCGAGGATATGATGTGGACGATTTCGTCGGACGGTTCTCCTTTAACATCAATATCTATGGGAATCTGTGGGAACAGGTGGCCAAGTTCCGCGCCGCTCGTAAGCTGTGGGCGAAGAACCTCCGCGAGCGTTACGGGGCGGGCAAGAAAAATCCAAAGGTCCTGTTTTTCAGGGGCCTTTTTGGCGGAGGCGGATCGGGTCTGACCAAGAGCCAGCCCGAAAACAACATCATGCGGGGCGCCTACTATGCCCTGGCTGCCGCCCTGGGTGGTGCCCAGACCACGGCCCTCTGTTCCTTTGATGAGGCCTACACCATCCCGACACCACGGGCCGCCCTGCTGTCTCTGAGGACCCTTCAGCTCCTCATGGATGAGATGGGCCTGCGGGATACGGTGGATCCCCTGGCGGGGTCCTATTTTATCGAGACCCTGACCAAACAGTTGGAGGAGAAAATCCTGGAGGAGATCAAGAAAATCGATGACCTGGGCGGCATGGTCAAGGCGGTCTCGTCAGGATACGTTCAGCGTGAGGTGGCGCGCCAGGCCTACGAGTTTGAGCGAGGGGTCCAGAAGGGGGACCTCATCAAAGTGGGTGTCAACCGCTATACCGAGGGTGAAGAGGAAGACGTGGACCTCCACGAGTACAGGGGTCAGTCCGCCGAAGAGCAGATGCGAAGCCTTGCCGAGGTCAAAAGAACTCGGGACGACAAGGAGGTCACACGATGCCTCAGGCAGCTGGAGAAGACGGCCAGGGAGAAGGGGAATGTCATGCCCGATCTTCTCCAATGCTGCAAGGCCTATGCGACCGTCGGTGAAATGGCGGGCGTTTTCAGGAACGTTTTTGGTGAATTCAAAGAACCGAGTATTTTCTGAAGGTTTTTTCGGCCATCCGTGATATTCCTCGGACAGGTGAATTGCCATCGGTGTGATAGGCCTTGACGGTCACCCTGCGGGTAGACGTGCCTGGGTGAACGTCGAAAGACAGAAAAAAAGCCGATAGCCGGCGATGAGACGGGCGAGCCAGAAAGGGCGAGCTCCACCCCGGCACAGAAGGAAACTCGCCCCGTTTTTATCAGAACTCTGTCAGTTTGCGCAACAGAGGGACAAGGTCCGGGACTTTCTTTTCCAGAGCCTTCCATTCAACCTCATAGGCCGTGTCGAGATACAGTTTGGCATCGGTTGAGGAAAACGTGATTCTCTGCATACCCGTTTTTTGGATCTCCTTCCACTCCATTTCGATCGCCTTGTCGAAATATCCTACCATATAGGGTTCAAACCACGCTGTCAGGTTTTGGATCTTTTCCCGTAGCGAGTGAGGGAAGTTGTTCCACACGTCCAGGTTGATCAGGATGGTGCAGTTTTGGTTGTAAAAGGGATGATCGATCACGTATTTGCAGATCTCGGTCCAGCCCAACTCCCTGACCCCCAGGAGAGGCCATCCGGTTCCCTCGACCGTGCCCCGTTCGAGAGCGGTATAAGTCTCCGACGGTGAAATGGTCACCGGAACCGTGTCAAAGGCCTTCATGAAACGATCGTACAGTGCCGTTGTACGCAGCTTTCGCCCCTTCAAATCCGCCGGGGTCTTCACCGGTTCCTTGAGCCAGAGATAAAACGGGCCATGGAGCCATCGTCCCAGGTACATCACACCGATCTCCTTATGACGCTCCGCCATGAAGTCATAGAACCCGCCAGGTCTTCTCTCCTCCCACGGGGTGAGCTTCGACAGGGTGAATGCCACACCCTCCGGGAGTATGGATTGGTAGTAAGCCGTCGGACTGAATGTGACGTGGACCACACCCTTCCTGAGCGCCTCAACCTGCTCCAGACGGGGAATAACCTCAGATCCTCCCAGGTAACTCACCCGGACTTCTCCCCGACAGTAGTCGTTGATCCTCTTGGCCCACTCCACCGTCATGGCGGCAAGAGGATGGTTTTTGGGGAGAAAACAGACCGCCTTCAATTCGATTTCTTTGGCGGAGGCTCCAGAAAGACAACACACAGTGAGAAGCGACGCGACAACAACACACACAAGAAGCCGTCTCATATCACACCTCCCTTTTGCGGCCGACTAACCGCCTTTTCTCGTGTCAACCCCGGACTAATTTGTCCTTTGTTCATCGGAATAAAATGTCCCCTCATCATCGGTATGGGGGGTTGGTGTCACCGCCCCGGTTTTGTGGTTTGAGTCGATGAGTGCGGGTTGAAGGCGAATTAGCATAATACATTGGACAAGTCAAGGGCAATTCAACACGAGACGGGAGTAAGCCAGGAAGTGAGACAAAGTGTCGTGAGATGAAACTCCAAGATGTGTCCGGTCCCAATGATTTTTTCAGCTTGACAGAATGGTTTAGGTACTTTACTATTTTGTCTATGGAAACAAAGCAGGACCTTATCAAGACCATTTCATGGAAGCTTCTTCGGGTGTTAAACAAGCATTCGCATATTGAGGAATTGCCCATTCGTTTCGATGAAGATCTGGAAGCCACCCCCAGGGAGATCCACACGATCCAGGCGATCGGTGAGCATGAGCAGATCAACATCACCGGTGTGGCGGCTCATTTTGGCGTCACAAAAGGCGCGGCTTCGCAGATGATAGCAAAACTGGAAGACAGAGGCTTCTTGCAAAAGGAGCGGGTAGACCACAGCAACAAGGAGTTACGGCTGTCCCTCACAAAATTGGGATGGCGGGCGTTTCACGCTCACGAGAGGTTTCATGAAAAGCACATGGCCGACCTGGTGGACCGCTTGAGCGCGTTTTCCCTGTCACAGATCGCAACCATAACCGTTCTGTTGGATATCATTGAAAGCGTCGTGGATGAACGTCTATCGCAGCTATTGGAGAAGTGATTTTTTTGGGAGAAATGGTTAAGTACATTAACTATTAGGCGATGAGGCCTTCAGAGCGGCGTCGAAAACTGCACCTGATGTCTGATGGGGAAAGGAGTAAGAGTCGAGTATGAGTCACAAAAATGGATCGACCCACGGACTCTGCCATACACACTCCAAACACAAACGCGGTTCAGGGAGTTTCTGGATGCATGATCCGGCGGTTATCTTCCATGAGTTGAACCTCAAAGAGGGGGACCGGTTTCTTGATATGGGCTGCGGACCAGGAGATTATGCCATTCGGGCCGCTCAGATCGTCGGGAATTCTGGAGTCGTCTATGCGCTGGATATAGGGGAAAAAACGATTGATGATCTGAAAGAGAGGGCCAATTTTCAAGGAATCAAGAACATCAAGCCAATGGTCTCCGATATCACCACCCCACTGCCCATTGAAGATAACTGCATCGATGTATGTTTCATCGCCACTGTGCTCCATATACCGGATGTTGCCAGAAATTCGAGAAGGTTATTCACCGAAATCCGTCGTGTTCTAAGACCAGATGGGCGCATCACAATTGTCGAATGCAAAAAGGAGGACCAGCCTTTTGGTCCGCCAGGGCATATGCGTTTGTCACCGGAAGACCTGGAAGACTCAATCGTGCGATACGGTTTTGAGAAGGTGGGTTTCGCTGACCTTGGCTACAATTACATGATCCAGTTTGCCGTCACATAAGCTCAAACGCATTTTCCTGAAAAGAAGCAATTGTGGGGGAACCGCGAACCAATCTGGCCGCCCCTTTCGGGAGGACCCCGCAAGGCCGCGGGAGGGGAGATTTTCAGAAGATGGGCGGGGTTGACGCCTCCCATACAAACACCACTTCGCTCACCCGGCTCGAAGCCAGGCAGTCAATGCCCCCTGATTGATTTCATGGGTTGGAGATTTTCGAAAGGCGAACCGTCCCAGGGCCTCCAGAGTCTCAGCCAAGGTCTCACCCGGTCGGGAAACGAGGTCCGGCATGTACTCATTTTGAATGCTGTCATCCATAACGAAGGCGGGGAGCCAAAGGATAGACTGATGTATGCTGTTTGGTAAACGGTCGCAGCAACCCCACCGCACGCGGAGGGCTGACCATGGTCATCGAGAAGACAAATCCTGATATCAATCCCCACGATCGGGGAGATGCAAGACGGGCTCTATGGCCTTGCGAAACGCCTGGGTTGTGGGTGAATCCGGAAAGGCCTGGAGATATGGCTTCCCAGCGTCTCCGGACGTCACGATGTGGGGGTCAAGCGGAATCTGGCCAAGGAATGGAATGTTCATCTCTGTCGCCATTTGTTTCCCACCACCTGTGGCAAAGATGTCGACCGTCTTGCCGCAATGGGGGCAGACAAATCCGCTCATGTTTTCAAGCACGCCGATAACCGGAAGATCGAGTTTGCGACAGAAAGTGACCGACTTACGGACATCGCTGACGGCTACCTGCTGTGGTGTCGTCACGACAATGGCGCCGTCCGCATGTTCGATGGATTGGGCCACGGTCAGGGGTTCGTCACCTGTCCCGGGTGGCGAATCAATAATCAAATAGTCGAGTTCACCCCATTCCACATCCTTCAAAAACTGCCGGATCATATGGTATTTCATCGGACCACGCACGATGACAGCATCATCTCGGCTTTTCAGAAGAAAGCCGATTGACATCACTTTGAAATCGGGAAACAGTTCAACCGGAAGCAGGGCGTTTTCTGCTCCCATGACCTGTCTCTCTTCCAGGTTGAGCATTTTGGGGATGCTCGGCCCGTGAACGTCCACATCCAGGAGCCCGACTTTCTTGCCCTCTTGAAACAGCGCAAAAGCGATATTCGTCGAAACTGTGCTCTTTCCGACGCCTCCTTTACCGGAAAAAACCAGGATTTTGTGTTTGATCCGGCTCATGCGGTCCGACAATTGAATCTGTTCCGCCTCTTGCTTCTTTCGAATCTCTTCATCGCTCAACGCGGTACCCTGTTGTAAAGCCATCGTAAAACTCCTTCGGTTTCGTCCTCACTGAAGATCTTCCGATGTGACAAAGATCATGACCCAAACGGGCCTCCACCGCATCATTCGGTGTGAGCCCTGTTGGGGGTGGAATTCTCATCTGTCGTCTGCCCCATGTGAAGATCTTTCTGGAGGGCGGTCCAGATCCGACGCATGGCCTCCGAGGCCGGCCCCTTCCCGTACTCGACCACGGTCTTGCCGGCCACGAGTGCATCGTTCACGTTCCGATCAAATGGAATCTTGGCAATCACGCGGGACCCCATGCCTGCCGCAATGGTTTCAATCCGGCCCGCCTGTTCGGCATTGAGGTCGGCCTTGTTGATGACCACAAGCGCGGGGATACGAAAATGCTTGGCAAGATTGAGGACGCGCTCCATATCGTGAACGCCCGAAACGGTCGGCTCGGTGACAATCAATACCCGATCCGCTCCGCTCACCGAGGCGATCACCGGACAACCTGTCCCAGGAGGACCGTCACCCAGGATGTATTCCTTCTTGAGCTCCCTGGCAAGGGTTCCCGCGACCTGTCGTACCTGGGTCACGAGCTTACCTGAGTTCTCTTGTGCGATTCCCAGCCGTGCATGGACCATCGGGCCAGAGTCCGTCCCGGACAGATACCATTTGCCGACCGCGTTGCGTGTGGTACTGACGGCGTCAAAATCGCACACATACTCACAGAGACCGCATCCCTCGCAGGCCAGATCATCGATTCGGCAGGTTGTTTTTCCCTGATCATTGACAGGGCCGTCCGAACGGATCGCATGAAAATGGCAGGCTTCGGCGCACTGACCGCATCCGGTACATTTTGAGGCGTCGATGGTCGCCTTTTTTCCGCCGGCGAAATCATGGATTTCCCTGATCGCCGGCCTGAGCAGCAGGTGGAGGTCCGCGGCGTCCACATCGGTGTCCGCCAGGACTTTGTTATCGGCAATCATGGCCAGAGAGCCGACCAGTGTTGTTTTTCCAGAGCCTCCCTTGCCGCTGATGATCGCGATCTCCATATGGGTCGTTGCGTCTCCCACGGGGAAGGGCTCTGTACCCGGTTCCTCCAGCGTGAAGGTCTCCTCTTCGGGCGGCGGCGGGGGTGTGGTTCCAGACAGACGACAAAGGGCGTCGAAAATCCCCAAGAGGTTTTCCTTGAGCTCGGGGAACGTCTTTGTGAGGATTTGCCCGCCCGAATAAGCCTCGGCGTAGGCGCGTTTGAAGGGGATCCGTCCGATAATCGGAACCCCGACGCGCTCGGCATACGCCGCGATGATGGTGTCCTTTCCGTCCGAGCGGTTGACGACGATCCCTGTCGGAATCCTTTTCTCGAGGGTCAACCCGACGGCCAGCTTGAGATCGTTCAGACCGAAAGGGGTCGGTTCCGTGACCAGAACAGCCAGATCGGCATCCGTGACGGTCTCGACCACCGGGCATGAGGTCCCGGGCGAAGCGTCAAGGATATTGATGGCATCCGGGTCAATGTGGTTCTTCAGATTTCGAATAACGGCAGGCGCCAGTGCTTCCGCGATGTTCAGGATACCGTGTGCGAAGAAAAACGGGTGATGCCGGGGCGCAGCCTGAACGCGTCCGATTTCAACAGGTTGTTCCGTAAATGCCTGTTCCGGGCAGACGTAAGAACAGACGCCGCACGAATGACAGAGTTCGTTGAAGATCAGCACCTTCCCCTTGATCACCACGATGGCGTTGTAATGACACGCTTCGGCGCATTGGCCGCAGCCCGTGCACAGTGCCTCGTTCCACACCGGTTTCATGACCTTCACGGACTCTTCCTCGGTAAACTCCGGCTGAACAAAGAGATGGTCGTTGGGTTCCTCCACGTCGCAGTCAAGGAGACGAACCCTGTCCCCGCGGTCAGCCAGTGCCTGCGCCAGATTCACGGAAAATGTCGTTTTGCCGGTACCGCCTTTCCCACTCGCGATGGCTATGTTCATTCGAAATATCCTCCGATGATGATTCTTTCTTCGTGTTTTGTGTGAGTGGATGATCTCCACCTCGGTCTCAAGATACGCATTCAGGGCCTCACCCGTTGAGATCGGGGGCCGCGGCTCAACGACGATGCTTTCCACTCGGTGTGCTCTGGGATGACCGTCTCTTTTATGACCCTTTGCTCTCGGGCCGAGGTGCCTGGGTAAAGGGGTCCTTCGAATGTGGAATGTGAAGGGCCGCAACAAACTCGTCCTGAAACTCTTTTTCAGTGGTCAATTCCAGGTACTCCACCCGGCGGGCGATCCAATCGGCCTCTTCCCGCTTTTCCCTGTTGAGCAAAGCGATTCTCGCTCCATCTCCTGCTGCGTTTCCCACGGCGAGAATTCGATCCGGAGCGATGTCGGGTATCATTCCGATAAGCAGAGCTTCATTTTTGTCGATATAGGTCCCGAAAGCGCCGGCGATCACCACACGATCCACTCGGTCGATCCCCAGGCGACGCATGATCAGTTTTGTGCCTGCATAGATCGCTGCCTTGGCAAGCTGTATCTGTCGGATGTCCGCCTGGGTGACAGAGATATCGTGGCCTGTCGATGATTGGTCTTTCCATGCAATGACAAATTCGACCCCGCCGTCACCATTGGTCCGGAGGCGGGGCGTGTCCAGTGTTTTCCGAAAGGCCCCGCTGCCTTCAATGACGCCGGCCCGATAGAATTCACCCAACACGTCGATGATCCCTGAGCCACAAATGCCTTTTGCCTTGGCTCCGTCAGCTGACGGATGCTCGCTTTCCGACTCGTTCTCGATGACCTTAAAGGTGACATCCAGGGTTTCCGGGTCGATTTGAATCCGCTCGATCGCACCGGGTGCCGCCCGCATGCCGCACGAGATTTGAGCGCCCTCTAAAGCCGGACCCGTCGCACAGGAGGCAGAGATCATTCTTTCCCGGTTTCCCACCACAATTTCTCCATTTGTGCCGATGTCGATAACCAGTTGGGTCTCATCTTTTTGGTGGAGTTCTTCGGCGATCAGGACTCCGACATTATCGGCACCCACAAAGCCTGCTTCGATGGGGAGAATATGGACGTAGGATGACTCATTGATCGTAATCCCAAGATCCCTGGTTTTGATGTCCAGGGAACGGTGAATGGCAGGAGCAAAGGGGGAAGCCCCGATGTACTCCGGGTTTATCTGGAGGAGGATGTGATGCATCGCGGTGTTTCCGACAAGGGTCATATCCAGAATATCGTTTCCCGCGATCCCCTGGCGGTCGACCAGCTTGGCGATCATGTCATTGAGGCCGCTGATGAGCTGGGTTCTCATCTTTTCAAGACCCGAATCCGGGTGATCCTTTGCGTAGGTGATCCGAGACATGACATCCTCCCCGTAAGTCACCTGCGGATTCATCATGGATTCGGTGGCATGGACTTTCCCCGTTTTCAAGCTGCAAAGGTAAGCAGCCACCGTGGTGGTCCCGACGTCAACGGCAAGCCCCCAGGATTCCTCAACACATCCGGGATACAGACGAATAATCTCTTGATCCTTCCAGACAGCCGCTGTGACGCTCCAATCTGCCGTCCGAAGAATGTCGGGTAGATTCACGAGAATCGAGTAATCCACAATCAGATTTTTCAGCCCGTGGGCTTCGGCGAGTTTTTCGGTGAGCCTTTCGAAGTCCCCGGTGGGGTTGTCCAGAGAGGGCTTGGTAAGTTCCACGTGGTATAGCATCACCGTCGGGTTGAGAGCGATCTCCATTTCTCTCGCGGCTTTGCGAACCACCTGCTCGGAGACCCGGCTTTCTTCGGGCAGGTAAACCAGGACGTCGCCCTTCAGTTTGGCCGCACAGGCCAGCCGATAACCCTCGGCTTTTTCCTTTTGATCGATGAATTTCTCTTCCGAAGGCTGCCATGCTGTGAGATGAGCCATGGAGGATTGGATGCCCAGTTTTTCAAAGCGCCCTTCCTCGATCTTGACCTTGCATTTGCCGCACATCCCCTTACCACCGCACAGGGCGTTAATATCGACGCCAAGTTCTTGAGAAGCCTCGAGCAAAGTCTTCCCCTTCTCGATGTCACCGCGTCGTCCAGACGGTTGAAAAACGATTCTGACTTTCTGAGAGGTCACGAGTTCACTCCTTTCGTTGCCGTTTTGAACACTCCGCCGAATTTTTTGGGTAAGTCAGGCGTGATTTTTCGAAAATAGACGTTTCGATTCATGGTCTTTGAGAATCTTCATGCACCTATCGAGAAAAACATCGTTCTCTTCACGAGTTCCAACCGATACCCTGATGAAACCCGGTGGTAACTGGGTCGTGAGGTCTGAAACCAGGACGCCCAGGTCTCTGAACCGTCTCCCTGCGGCAGGCAGCCCCGTGTAAATAAGGACAAAGTTTGTGTCGCTGGAATACACGTGTGCTCCCAGTCCATCCAGTTTCTTCAAAAGCCGCTCTCTCTCCTCGATGACCCGACAAACGTTCCTCATCACATAGCTCGGATCGGCCAACGCCTCTGTTGCCGCGTGGAGGCTGCACTGGGGGAGGAATGGATCATATGACGAAAAGGCACTCGCAAAACGCTCTCCTGCGATGACATAGCCAATTCGGGCGCCTGCCAGGCTGAAAGCCTTATCCATTGTCCTTGTAATCGCAAGATTGGGATGATCGGCCACCATATCCGCAAACGTCACCTGAGAAAACTCATAATAGGCCTCATCGATCACCACGAGCACTTCCACATTTTGGGTGAGACGCTCCACAGTTTCACGAGTGATCAGTATTTTGCCTGTGGGGTTGTTGGGGCTGTCTATCACGACAAGGCTGGGTTCCCTCACCGTTTTCATAAGCATCTCGACGTTCAGGTCAAACTCCGGTGGACTGAGCCGGATACTCACCGACTTTGTGGCAAACTGTTTTGCAGCCTCGACTGTCGGAAGAAACGACGGGCTCACCATGAGGACTTTTCGTTCCTTAGAAAAAACGTGAATCATCTCCCTAAGAAGAAGATTCGACCCGGCACCCGGAATGACATGCCTCTCAGGAACACCCGCGTAGCCGGCCAAAAGCCGGCGCAGGCAACCCAGATGCTCTGGGTCAGCGTATCGATTCAAATTCTCCAGGCCTTGGCGAGCTGCCTTGATTATTCTCCGGGGAGGGGGATAAGGAACCTCGTTCATGTTCAGCCGGATGGCCTCCCTCATCATCGAATCTCCACCAGCATCTCTTCCTTGTTGCCAACCGTGACGTCCATGGGTCCCTGAAGCAGTCCGTCAACTTCGAGATCCCCTGTATCGACCCTCAGACATTCCAAACGGCTCAATTTATCTCTGGTTCCCACCACGATGATGTTCTCCCGACCGACCTGTCTTATCACCTTCGGCGTAAACTGTTTGCTGCCTCGGCCGAAGATAAACCCATTTCCGCCAATAGGGGTAACAATGATCTTTCTGCTTTTGTATCGCTCGAACAACTCGAGGATGGCCTTTTCGTTCAGATCCGTTCCGACGAGTTTACACTCCGATATGGCGTCGACTCCCAAGAGTGTTTTCGAAACGCCAACCTCATCGGCAATCGACTTCACTGTCGTCCCAGGACCCAGCACATACAGGGTATCCGGGTTCATTTCCTTGACAACAGACGCAGCGATCTCCCTCTTGGTCTGTTCAGACGGTTTACTGACGCTCGAGGCTTCCTTCCCCGCCTGCAAAAACTCTCTCACGCCCGGTACCAGAAGATAACCGTAGAGCCTTGAGGCCAGACGACCGTTTCTGAAGGCCTCTTCGTCTATGTCCAGAACTTCCTCCTCAGTCACATCGTTACCGTCCAAAAAGGCATCGACCATCTCCGCGGCTGCTTTGGCACTCACGGCAAAGACGGAGCTAAAGACTTTGACGCCGGCGGGCACCGCGACCACAGGTACACCGAGCCCAACGGCGTCGTAAATGTCCCTTGCCGTGCCATCGCCACCGACGAAAATCAGGAGTTTGACACGCCTGCGTAACATCTCGCCGGCGATGTTCTTTGTGTCCTTGGCAGAAGTTTCCCCTTTGATCGTGCCAATCACCGTAGATGGTATATCAAGATCTGCGACATGGTCCTCTCCCATTTTGCCGGGTGGGACAAGGAGTTCAATTTTGTTTCTGTTCCTGATGTGCGATAAAAGATCCGCCGTTCTCTTGGGGGTGACCGGGCTGGCGCTCAGTGCCAACGCCCGCTTGTACATCGCTCCATCGGTCCCCTTGAGCCCGACACTACCGCCCATCCCGGCAACGGGATTCACAATGAGGCCTACTGCCTCTCTCATCGTCTGACCGTCCTTGTTCACGGCTGGCAATCTCCTTGGGCATCTGTTAACGCAGGGCCACGAGACCTGTTTTCCCTATTCGGTTACAGATTGATTGAAGATCTTCCGAACCCAGCTCCGGGTGTCTGTTCGCCCGCCAGAGCCATTTTGCCGGGCATCAGCCGCTCCTCTCGGCCTTCTCCTCCCGTCGCTGCCGCATCGACGGCGGCAGCGACCCAAACGCACACACCCTCATAGGCATTACTTGGGAGGCTCTGTCTCGAGGTCCTCGATCCGCTTCCGGATCTGGGCCAAGGCACCCTCAAGGTATTCAGCCTCGCCCTTAAGCGCATCCAGTTCTTGTCCTTGTGGCATGGTCGGGGCACCATAGGCCGGGGGATATCCCCAGGACGGCCCGAACCCGGGCATCGCCATGCCGGCACGCTGCCAACCGGTCATGCCCGTCGCGTAGAACTGATTGCGCCACCCACGGCCGCCCCCACGACCTCCTCCCCAGAAACCTCTCCCTGGAGCCGCATTCATGAACCCGGGGGCTGAATAGCCCGAGCAGTATCCTGCACCTCGTCCTGTCATCGATCCCCATCCATTTGGACCTGTTCCATCTCCACGTGGCATTGTTTGTACCTCCTTTTAGCAATTTCAAGCCGATTGTGTCAGTTGCGTCATGGTTTGGATCGGCCTCATGGTGTCCTAATGTTTAGCCTCACCTAAAATATTACGACCGAACTAAAAAATTGTCAAGTCTTCACCCCGTCAAAAAAGGCTCTATTTGCACAAAGCCATCAGCCGTCGCTTTCTCCCCGATTGTCTTAGCTTTTCCAGAGAGCGGTTCTGGATCTGCCGGATTCTTTCATGACTGAGGCCAAGCCTCTCTCCCACTTCATCGAGGGTATACTCCTTTTCTTCGCCGATGCCAAAACGCATCCTGAGGATCTCGTCCTCTCTGGGCGTCAACGACGCCAGAACCGCCCTCACCCGCGCCGCCACCTCACCCCGGGTTGCCACGTCAAAGGGGGAAGCCGCGTTATCGTCGGCCACGGACTCTTCGAATCCGTACCCATGATCTCCCGCCCATTCATCGAGGGAGATCGGTTCACCCCGAAACACGTGAAAGAGCTTGTGCACCTCCCCCACAGAGATATCCGCAGCTTCTGCCATCTCTGAGGCGTCTGGCTGTCTTCCCAGTTGGCTCATAAGACCGGAGAGCATCTTTCCGATCTTGGTCGACTCCTCGATGATACGAGACGGTATCCTGATGATCCGCCCCTGATCGGTGATGGCCCTGTTGATCCGCTGCATGATCCACCAATGTGCGTGAGTGCTGAAGCGATAGCCCTTCCGGTAGTCAAATTTGTCCACCGCCTTCATCAAACCAATATTACCCTCCTGAATCAGATCGGGAAGCGGGAGGCCTCGATTCACATACTTATTGGCTATCGTGACGACCAGTCTTAAATTGGCCTTCGCCAGATCATCTCGTGCCTGTTTCATCCTGTGCTGAAATCGGTTCACGTCCGAGAGGATTTTCTCCATCCGCTCGCGCAAGACAGCATTGCAGGACATTTCCCCATCCCGTTTCATCAGATCGATCCGTTTCCGAAGGGCACCATACAAATCCCTCAGAATATGCCTTTTCACACACACGTCATGGCACCCTCTATCCGCCCGTGTCTGACCCGGGGATATCTCCACGCTTTTTTGAGGTGTCGACACCAAGGCATCATCCCGCATTCCAGGGTCTGCATCGCCGGTCGAGGAATCAAGATCCGCTCCAGCAAAAGAGAGGAATCGTTCCCTGAGAAACGAGGCTTCATTTTCCGGCTCGCTCGATGCATGGTGGCATACCTCGATGACATCTGTGAAGGTGAGCCTGCCGTCCTTCATCTGTTTCGCCGTCCGCTTGATCCACTCCAGTCCCACAGGGCTTCGCAGGAGCGTGGCCTCCATCCGTATCCGTGCGTCCTGGATTCTTTCGGCCAGGTCACATTCCTGCTGTGCACTCAGCAGGGGTATTTTTTCCGCCTGTCGTAGATACACGGCCAGGGCGGAATCGGTTTCGGAGAGAGGATCTGCAGCCCGAAAAGGCATGTCTGCTCTATCATGTCGGTATCTGTTCTTATTCATGTTCATGGATGGGACACGGCCCCTTGACGTCACCCCAAAAAGACCGGTGCTCACTGCTTTCCGAGCCCTTTGAACAGGCCTTCTGCAGACTTGTCTGTGGGGGATAGCCGAAAAACGGTGCTCACAGGACTTCGAATCGCCCTGGTCAGTTGTGATCGAGGCTGGCCTTTGGGGGAGGCCTCAGGAAAAAGCAGGGCCGGGAAAGATGATTTGACCGGCGCTTTTTTTCCGGGTTGACAACGTCACAGGCAAAGCGAGCACCACACGACACCATGGTGAACAAATCGCTTTGGCTAGCTCTCAAAAGCCATGACTCTTCCCACGCCCATATCGACATAGTCCCCGGCGTACTCCTCCGCAAATAGCTCCCGACAACGGTCACCCGAACAGTGGCAAGGACCGACCTTTCTGACTCCCAGATTTCTGAATTCTCTGATGATGCTTCTCAGCTTTGAGTCCGAAACCCCTCCGAGATGGAATCCGCCCATGACGAGGTAGATCTGTTTATCCGGCCGTATCTTCTTGGCTTTTTTGATGATGTTCACGATACCCGGATGCGCACAGCCGGTCATCACGATGACACCTTTTGGGGTATCGAGAAGGATGGATTGCTCCTTGATCGAGGTTCCCATTTCGCCCGTGCTGAAAACATTCCGGACAATTGGGATAGCCTTCTCGACACTGCGGCACTCTGCCCCGAAAAGTCGTATTTCTTCCTTGATCGACTCCGGAAACGAAGCCGGCACATAAACGCTTACCCGTGGATTTTTTGGAAGAAATCCACCAAGTCCACCGAGGTGGTCCGCATGGATATGAGAGATAACAACAATCTCGATGCTCTGAGGATTGATATTCAGCATCTTCATGTTCGAGAGCAAGACCGAACTGTCTCCCCCCGTGTCAAAAAGAATCTTTTTTTCGGGGGTCCTTATGACACAACCAAAACCCCACCCGGTTGTCAGGCCGGGTTTGGTGCGGTAGTTATCATAGACAACGGCAATGGAATACCCTTGTTCGGTCGCGCCCGGCTGAGTCATCTTCGGCGTCATGAGAATCCCCACCATCAGCAGGCCGGTCGGCAAAAGGAGAAACAAGACCCCTTTTCTCCACATGGAGACCTCCTG
>Ga0180438_10006389_pt1 | contig 15953 bp, 12 predicted proteins | sample SS_ome_12_FD_132455 | JGI IMG/M metagenome (GOLD analysis project Ga0180438, IMG submission 132455) | Hypersaline lake sediment archaeal communities from the Salton Sea, California, USA - SS_3_D_2 metaG | ecosystem: Environmental > Aquatic > Non-marine Saline and Alkaline > Hypersaline >...
AAAGAGCTTTGGAGCATGACACAGGCGCGCCTGAATCGGGGGAGAGAGCCCGAAGTATCAGAGAGAGCGCTGGGAAGGGAAAGGGTCAAACTGCAACCGGTCTCGACCACGCTCACCTTGACAGGCATAGGATCTGGCAGAAGGTGGGGGACATCGTCGAGGAGGTGCAAACCCTCACCCGCCATCACTACAGCTTCGCCCAGAGGCTCGAAGAGTTGAGCGTGCACCCTGTCTGGGGGAGCCTCATTGCCCTTCTCGTGCTGGCATTCTGCTTTTCCCTCGTCCGCCTGATCGGGGAATTCCTCATTGCCGGGACGGTGGGCATCATTGGGGAACCCTGGCTCGAGGTTCCTTTCGGCACGGAGCTCTTTTTCGAGCGGACCCTGAAGCCGTTTCTGACGATGCTTTCCGACGCGCTCGGTCCGGGAAGCTTTCTCCATGGACTTCTGATCGGTACCCTGATCAACGGCGAAATCGATTTTATGCAGTCCTTCGGTATCCTCACATCGGGGATATTCATTCCTCTGGGAGTAGTGCTCCCCTACCTGTTGAGCTTTTATCTCGTCCTCTCCCTTCTTGAAGACTCTGGGTATTTGCCGCGCCTTGCAGTGTTTCTGGACAGTATTATGCACCGCCTTGGACTGCACGGGTACGCAATCATCCCCACCCTGCTGGGGCTCGGGTGTAACGTACCAGGGATCATGGCCACCCGAATTCTCGAGACCAGGCGACAGCGTTTCATCACTGCGACCCTCATCTCCATCGCTGTCCCCTGTGCTGCGCTCCAGGCGATGGTCGTGGGGCTTGTCGGGAACCGTGGGTTCTGGCCCCTAGCCGTCGTGTACGGATCCCTGTTTCTGATATGGCTTCTCATCGGCATCATCCTGCGCTTTGTCTCGAGGGGATTTCGACCCGAGCTTCTCATTGAGATCCCGCCCTACCGGGTCCCGGCTTGCCGTGCACTCTTGTTAAAACTGTGGATGCGCATCTCGAGTTTTCTCGTGGAGGCGTTGCCGGTCATCATCGGGGCCCTGCTGGTGGTGAATGTCCTCTACCAGCTAGAAATATTCAGCTACCTTGCCCACTTCACCGCTCCCGTTATCAACCGACTGTGGGGGATGCCCGAGGAGTCGATCGTCCCACTGATGGTAGGAATCCTCCGGAAAGACGTGGCCCTGGGAATGTTCACTCCACTCCAGCTCACCACCAGACAGCTCATCATCGGGAGCGTGGTGCTTTCAATGTTCTTTCCCTGCCTCGCCACCCTGGTGGTGCTCTTCCGTGAGCTCGGCTTCTGGGACGGGATGAAGTCCCTGGGAATTATGCTCCTTGCGGTAATCATCACAGGATCGGCATTGAATCTCATCCTGTGAGAAAGAAAGGTGGGTCAAACAACCGTCTGTGGCGAAAGCATGGTTCAGGATCTTCATAGAAAGGGGTACATACCTTTTTGTATTAAGGCTTTCAGACGTGGCTTATGAGCGGCGCGCAATTCCGAAAATAATGTGTTGACAACCATTTTCAATGCGGGTTATACGTCTATTGATATTCATTTTAATAACTGAGCTATTTAAAAAATATGAATAAGAGAAAGTTATACGCTCGGTAATGGTCGTTTGTAATGAAACATGAATGAAATTTCTGATCATCGAAAATGCAAAGCGCGTGATAAGATGTGAAACGAATACCTTGAGCTTTCTGCCCGGAAAGAATTTCGGGGTGAGTTCATAAATACACTGTTTTTTCATGAAATCGCTCCGGTGTAGACAAACGTGAGGGGTCGGAGAGATGGTTGGGGAGCTTCCCGATCAGTCAATAAAGGGGGATGTGCGATGTCGTTGAAAGGCTTTCGAAGAAACTTCAGGACCCTGGAGATCCTGACCAGGGAACAGGTAGAAGATGTAAAGCGGGGGGTGCTCGCGGTACTGCAGCACACAGGCATGCGGTTTGAAAGTGAAATGGCCCTCGAGCTCTTCAGGAAAAACGACTGTCAGGTGGATTCCGATGAGATGAGGGTGCGGTTTTCACCTGGACTGGTAGAGGAGTGCCTGAAAAAAACACCGAGCAGCTTTTTCTTCAGGTCGAGAAACCCTGCGCATGATCTTATCGTAGGGGGGAATACCACCTACTTTTGTGCGTTCCCGGGAATGAACACCGTTGACCTCGACACCTGGGAACCGCGCAGAGCAACCAGGGAAGAAAACAGGGATGCGTTGATCGTGCTCGATGCCCTGGACAACCTGCATTTCCTCACACCCTATACCCCGTACTTCGGGTTCGATGACACCTCACCGGTCATGGCAATTCCCGAAAGCGCTGCCGCCAAAATCAGATATTCTACCAAGCTTCAGTTCTCCGGTTACCAGAAGGACTGCGAACTGTTCACCATTGAAATGGCTCAGGTGGCGGGTACAGAAATCCAGGGGATGATGGAGAACTCCCCGCCTCTCACCTTTTACGAAGACGCGGTGATGTCCGCCTACAGGTTTGCCAGCGCGGGTCTCCCCCTCCATATTACTTCTGGCGCAGTGATGGGTGGCACATCGCCTGCAACAATCGCCGGAACCCTGATCACCAGTATCGCTGAAATAGTCGGTGGTATCGTGTTTACTCAGCTTGTCAGGCCAGGCACCAGGGTGGTTGCCAATGCATTCGTCTTCCCTCAGAATATGATGACCGGAGCGCCCTTTTTCGGCTCTGTGGGAATATCCCTCCATGAGGCGGCATTCAATCAGGTCTGGAGAAGCTACGGCATCCCGGTTCAGAGCTCCGCCATCGGCCCCACCAACTCCAAGATGATCGACTATCAGAACTGTTATGAGAAGGCGATACCCGGGCTGGTGGCAGCGCTCTCCGGAGCGCACATCATCCAGTTTCACGGAGGAGTCTATGGAGAGATAACCCATCATCCAGTGCAGTCTATTATGGACGACGATGTTGCGGGCCTTATCGGACGCTTCATCGAGGGAATCGAGGTGTCGGATGAAACTCTCGCTCTTGATCTCATCAATGAAATAGGTCCGATCCCGGGATTTTATCTCAACACCGCGCATACCAGGACGTGGTGGAAGAGGGAGCAGTTCATTCCTCGGGTGGCGGACCTGACCCCGTACGGCCAGTGGCAGAAAAAGGGAAAGAAGGGCGCGCTGGATAAGGCGAAAGAGAAAATGTGCGAAATCCTGCAAACTCACCGTCCTGAGCCCCTGTCCTGGGAGCAGGAAAAAGAGATCAGGCGCATACTGGAAAAAGCGAAGAAGCACTACGCCGAGAAGGGCCTGCTCTGATGTTTCCGGATTTTTCCTGGACTGTCTTTTTCTGGTGCCACGTTTTTTTTCTCGATCGTATGTATTCACACAAACAAGGAGGGTGTTCACATGATACGGGGATTCAGACGGAGGTTTAAACCGCTTGAAATCGCAACCGAGGAAGAGATCGATGCCATTCATAAGGCGACACTTGAGGTGCTGTGGAAAACGGGAGTTCTCGTGGAACACGAGAGGGCGTTGAAATATTTCAGTACAAACGGCTGCCGGGTTGATTTTGATGAGAGGCGGGTGAGAATTCCTCCGACAGTGGTCAAGGAATGCCTGCGAAAAGCGCCCAGTATTTTTTGCGTGAAATCGAGAGATTCGAATGACGATATCGTGATAGGAGGGGATCGCTGCCAAGATCCGTAACTCCGCGAAGATGAACCTGTGCTGTTACGCCAATGATTGCGAGATATTCACAATAAAAATGATACAAGCAATTGAAGGAATGGAATCATTTGCAGCGGGCCATTCCGCTCCACCCTTATCATTTTCCAGGGAGATGATGGAGTCGTTCTTCAGGTACATCGAGGCGGATTTTCCAATCTGGGCAGGAGGTGGCCCTGTGATGGGTGGAACGACTCCAGTCACCATAGCGGGTTCCATGGTGGTTACAAACGCGGAGATGGTGGCCTATGTTGTGTTCACCCAGCTTGTCAGGCCGGGGGCCAGGGTAATGGTTCACGACTATGCGCTCCCAATCAACATGAGAACCGGTGCCCCGAATTTCGGGGCCATGGAGGCATTCATCCACCAGGCAATCTTCAACCAGATCTGGCGTAGATACAGGGTTCCTTCTGTTGCCACCTCGGCAGGGCTTGTCAGTTCAAAGAAAATAGACTTTAAGTGCGGGTATGAGAAAGCATTCAGCTCTCTCATCGGCGCTCTCTCAGGAGCTCATGTGATTCAATTTGCAGGAGGCATATACGGAGAGCTCGAGGCCCATCCTGTTCAGGCACTCCTGGACAACGATATAGCGGGTATGGTTGGCCGTTTTCTGCAGGGTGCCAATGTGAACGATGAAACACTGGCAGTCGATTTGATCGAGGAAGTCGGGCCGATTCCGGGGCATTATCTGGGGAAAGCCCACACGCGGGAGTGGTGGAAGAAAGAGTATTTCCTGCCGGAGGCTGCTGATACGCTGACTCTTCCCGAGTGGGTGAAGGGTGGGAAAAAGGACTGTCTCGATTATGCGCGAGAAAGGGTTGAAGAGCTTGTTGCAGGCCATAGACCGCTTCCTCTCACCGATGCACAGGAGGAGGAGCTGGAAAAAATTCTGAGGGAAGAGAGGGAATATTACCGGAAGAGTGGATTGATTTCCGAAAAGGCGTGGGATGGGTATGAACAGGAGCTCTCCTCTCCGGACTATCCATACGCATGAGCGCGTGATGAGAGCGGAGGGGTACTATCCAGGAAGATCGGGAATGGGCAGGAGCGTTTTTCAATCTTTACGTGAATGCTCCTATTCGCAATACGTAAATTTTTGATCAAGGAGGGAAAGGATGACGGATGAACAGAAAGGCATCATTGAGAATTTGAGAAAGGCGATCTTTGAGTACAATGCCAAGCTTGCCAAGGAATCAGCGACGCAGGCCATAGAAAAGGGCATCGATCCGGTTGAAGCGATGAACGTGATGACGGTCGCCATCAGAGAGATCGGAGACGCGTTCGAGAAGGGGGAACTGTGGCTTCCTGACCTGGTTGGTGCATCCGATGCAATGCAGGCTGCTTCCCCGGTGCTGGAAGAAGAAATGAAGAGGAAGGGCTTACAAAAAGAAAGTCTAGGGACAGTGGTCGCTGGCACGGTGTTTGGCGACATTCACAGCATCGGGAAGACCATGGTAACCACGCTTCTCACTGCCGCAGGATTCCACGTGGAAGACCTGGGAGTCAATGTAAAGGCAGAAGCATTCATTGAGGCGATACAGAAACACGGTGCTGACCTGCTTGCCATGTCTGCCCTGATGACCACCACTATGGCGGAGCAGGAGAAGGTCATCGAAGCGTTGAAGAGAGAAGGAATCAGGGAACGGGTAAAGGTCATGGTCGGCGGGGCTGCGGTTACAGACGAGTTTGCCGAGGACATCGGTGCCGACGGATTCGAGCCCACCGCGCCGGGCGCGGTGGAGCTGGCAAAAAAATTGCTCGGAAGAAACACAGAAGAAAGAGCTAAAAAATAGGAGGACCCATGGCGGTAAAAGGATTTGTCCGGAATATGAAGCCTCTGGATGTGCTGACCGGAGAGCAGCTGGAAGAGATCCATTCTGCAACACTGCATGTTCTCCGGAAAACGGGAGTCCGGTTTGACAGTACACGGGCGCTTGAGCTCTTTGAGAAAAACGGGTGCAGGGTCAACCATGACACGAACAGGGTGAGGTTTCCTGAAGGTCTGGTAGAGGAATGCCTGCGGAAGGCACCAAGCAGGTTCCACGTGAGAGCGAGAAATCCCGAAAATGACATGGTATGGGGAGGAAACACCACCTATTTTCAGGCACTGTCCGGAATGAGAACCGTTGACCTCAATACCTGGGAACCTCGGACACCGACCAGGGAGGAGTATTACGACGCCATTACCGTGCTCGATGGGCTGGAAAACGTGAGCATCGTTCCCTGGTACACACCCTGGTTCGGGTTCAAGCACATTCCTCCTGTCATGGCCATGCCTGAGGGGCTTGCCGCGCGCCTGCGGAACACGAGCAAATTTACCTGCGCAGGGTATTCAATGGGATGCGAACTCTTCAACATCCAGATGGCCCAGGCGGTGGGCGCAGAGCTGCGCACCATGATGGCTGCATCCCCTCCCCTCACCTTTTATGAGGAAACGATAGACGCAGCGTTCAGGATCGTCGAAGCGGGGTTTGTTCTCTTACCCACATCGGGAAGTGTATATGGAGGGACAGCTCCAGCGACGATTGCAGGCTCACTGGTGAGCGGCAACGCAGAAATCATGGCGGGCCTGGTATTTGCACAGCTGGTCAGGCCGGGTACGCGGGTCATTGCCCAGGATTTTTCCTTTCCCCAGAACATGCGTACCGGGGCCCCCGCGTTCGGGTCGATGGAAATATCACTGCACCAGGCGGCGTTCAATCAAATCTGGCATGGCTACGGCATTCCCACAGATGGAGGGGTGTGCTATCCAAACTCGAAGAAGATCGACTATCAGGCCGGATATGAGAAAGCGATCATCGCCACAATCGGAGCCTTGTCCGGCACCAACACGATATGGATCCAGGGGGCTCTGTACGGGGAGCTCGCGTTTCATCCGGTGCAGGCAGTTATCGACGATGACATTGCAGGGATGCTGGGACGCTTTCTCCAGGGAATCGAGGTCAATGATGAAACCCTCGCCGTGGGAGTGATAGACGAAGTTGGGCCAATACCGGGTCATTACCTGAATCAACCACACACAAGGAAATGGTGGAAGAAAGAGCAGTTCATCCCGAGGGCTTCCGACAGGCTGACCCATCCCGAATGGCTGAAGCAGGGTAAAAAAGACTGTATCGCGATTGCAAAGGAAAGGTGTGAACAGATACGCAGTTGCCACAGGGTCAGCCCCCCTTTAACGGAGAGTCAGGAGCAGGACGTAGAGCGAATCGTAAAAGAGGCGCGGAATTTCTATAGAAAAAAGGGATTGATATCGGATATCGAATGGGAAAACTACCAGAAGGATATTGCATCACCGAACTACCCGTATGGCTGAAGGGTTGAGGAAAATGGTCTTCGCCTCTGATGAAGGCTGAAGTCTTTTGACAATTGCTTCGAGGAGGGAGCTATGGCCCTGAGAGGTTTTTTGAGGAGCTTCAAGCCGTTTGAGCTCATAACAGAGGAGCAGGTGGAGCAGATTCACGAGGGAACCCTCGATGTTCTTGCAAATACAGGAGCAAAGATTTACAACGATGAGGCGTTGAAGGTATTCAAGAAAAACGACTGCCGGGTCGATTTTGACGAGAAGCTGGTTCGGTTTCCGCCTGCGGTGGTTGAAGAATGCCTGCGGATTTGCCCGTCAAGCTTCCGGGTGAGGTCCAGGAACCCGGATCATGACCTTGTTCTCGGTCTTGACCACGTCGTGTTCTTTAATTTTCCGGGAAGGGATATCGTTGATTTGACCACGTGGGAGTCAAGGCCCCCGAGCAGGAAAGAGCACATCGATCTTGTCACCGTGCTGGATGCGCTGCCCACCGTGCACTTCCTCAACAACTACCCGTACTTCGGGTATAGTGGAATCCCGGAAAATATGAAGGAGATGGAGGGAGCAGCAATCAGGCTTGCCCATTCCACGAAGGTAACCATGGAAATCGCAAACAACGACATAGACCGTTTCACCTTCAGGATGGCGAAGGCTATCGGTACAGAGATCTTTGCCAACCCGAACACTTCCTCCCCGCTCACCTGCTACACCGATCAAACGAATGCATGTTTTCTTGCCGCAGAGCATGACCTGCCGAGCATGATATGGGATGGAGCGACAGCGGGAAGCACCGCACCTGCAAGCATCGCGGGAGCGGTCATCGCAAGTAATGCGGAGGTCATCCCCTACATCGTGCTTCTGCAGCTGCTGAAACCGGGAGCGCGGGTCGCGGTGGCGAACCTGGTGCTTCCCCAGAACATGAAGACCGGTGCGCCAGCCTTCGGCGACATCGGTGTTTCCCTCCACCTCGCAGCATACAATCAGGTATGGCGAAGGTACGGCATACCCATGGTGGCCTCTTCCTCCGGGGTGAGCAATTCCAAGGTCATAGGGTTTCAGCTTGCCTATGAAAAAACCATCCCCAGTCTCATTGCCGCTCTTTCGGGCTCCAGTGCGGTGCAGATACACAGCAGCGTGTACGGGGAGATTACCGCTCACCCTGTTCAGGCAATCCTCGATGACGACATTGCCCATATGATAGGGCGGTTTGTGGAAGGTATTGTGGTGAGCGAGGATTCACTCGCAGTTGATCTGATCAATACGGTCGGACCGATACCAGGGCACTTTCTCGGCCAGGCGCATACGAGGAGGTGGTGGAACAGAGAGCAGTACGTGACCGGGAGTGCAGACCGGTTGACCTATCCGGAATGGAAAAGTGGGGGAAAGAAAAACGACATAGAGTATGCGAAGGAACGAATGGAGGAAATTCTCTCCACTCATACGGCACACCCTCCACTGACTCCCGGTGAAGAACAAGAAATAGAAAAAATTTTACAGGAAGCTCGTGAATATTTCAAAAAAAACGGTTACATATCATCTTCGGAATGGCAGGAATATATGAAAACCTTGCAAACAGAAGGAAGGGCATAGGGGCAGTGTGCTATTCTGACTTTCGTTATTGTTCACAAAAGAGACAAAGAAAAGGGAAAGCGAACGGCAGATATCTGTGCGTTTTCACTTACTGGATATAAATTTATCTATTCCCTCTGAAGCGATTTTTGCATCGGCAATGGCCGTTACTGCATCTAAATTCAAATTCACTATGTCTCCGCCGGCAAACACATTGGCAATAGAAGTCATACCATTTTCATCAACTTTCACTTTCCTTCTTTCAGTAAATTCAAGTTTCTTAAACAGTTTTTCGGGTATGAATGAGAAATCAGGTCTCTGACCGATTGCTTCGATTACCATATCCCCCACAAGGAACATTTGGTTTTCCTCATAAAAGGTAGGAGCAAACCTTCCCTGCTCATCGAACACCGATTTTACTTTCATACATTGTAGCCCCTTCACATTTCCTCTTTCATCAAGAACAACTTCCTTCGGACCCCAACCCGGATTAAACTGTATTCCTTCTTCCTTCCCCTCTTCGATTTCTTCTTCTGATGCCGGCATCTCGTCCCAATCTTCTAATGATACTGTTTTGGTGATAACCTTTTCATCCCGAAATTGAATGTGCTGAACCCTTAGAGCCTCCCTGGCTACATCCATAGCAACATTCCCACCACCTATTACAATGATTTCCCTGCCTACTTTGCTCCCATTTCCAATTTTATTCTCACTCAGGAAATAGAGGGCCAGAACACACTTTTCAGCATTCTTAACCCTGGTAGAAAGGCTTACCGTTGTCCCTATTCCCAAAAAGATCGCATGGTAATCTTTTAGAAGATCCTCAAACACCACATCTTTTCCCACGAGTGTATTGAACCGGAATTCAACCCCGAGAGTCGCTATGTTATTCACATCCTTGTCTATGCTTTCTATTGGAAGCCTGTACAGAGGCGGACCTATCCGCATCATACCACCACCACCAGGAAGAGCATCAAATACCACAACCTTATGACCTTTCAGAGCGAGGAAATAGGCAACGGATAATCCACTTGGACCAGCCCCTATAACGGCAACTTTTTTGCCGGTTGATGGAGCCGGTTTTAATTCCAGGGCGGTTTTATAATCTTTGACAGTATCGGCAGCATACCTTTTCAGCCATCTCACCGCTAATGCTTCCCCTCGTATGCTCAGAGAACAGGCTGCCTCGCAGTGTTTCATGCAAATCCTTCCACAGATGGAAGGAATTGGATTATCCTCGAATATTTTTTTCAGTGATTCTTCCGCTTTATCCTCATAAATGGCCCGAATATAATCATGAATTTTTAGATGGGCCGGGCAGGCATCTTCACAGAGTTTGCACTCCAGGCATCGTGAAGCCTCTCTTATAGCCTCCTCTTTATTGTAGCCGATGACCTGTTCTATAAAGGAAAGTTTTCTCTCTTCCGGTGAAACCTCTGGCATGGGAACACGCTCGGGCTCAAATAGAGAATATTTGAGATCAGAAGCAAATCCGTCATAATCCTGTTTACGGTGTGCAAGGCTTGCCTTGAGTACAGAATATTTCTCAGAGGGAAGAAATATTTCTTTGTCTTTTTCTTCATCCATGGGAAAGAAAACGAAAGTATTGGTGTCAAAGTGAATATGAAAATAATCCCTCGAAAGCCTTAAACAGCCGGGAGGACAGATATCCACGCACAAACCGCAGAAGCAGCATCTGCCATAATCCAGTTTGGGGCGCTCGTTTTTCCGCCCGGGTTTGGCTTCCAAATCAGGTATTTCCACCATGGTTATTGCTTCATTTGGGCATATATCAGCGCAGTTCCCACACCCGGTGCATTCATCCCAGTCATTGAGATGAAAGCCCCTGTACCTTTTTGCAGGTTCTTTCAGCTCAAAAGGGTACCTCAAAGTCTTTGGTTTTTTAAAGAGAAACCTTGTAGATTTAAATGGACTCAAAATGCTTTGCTTAGTCATGCGATCTATCCTTCCAGCAAATATTTCATCTGTTATCTATCGATTTCTGGAGCGACAACATACAGGCTTATCATGATATTTCCTACGTCAGCTATACTTGCGTTTTTTAATGCTTTTTCCAGTACAGTCAAACCATGAGGATAGGACGGAGTCCTGAAGTGTACCCGGTACGGCTTGTCATCGCCATTGCTTACCATGTAGAGACCCAGCTCTCCTCGTGAAGACTCGCATCTCACATATGCTTCCCCTTTGGGTATGGTCCATTTAAAAGGGTTGGGCACCTTGTTATAGACCTCTCCCTGGGGCATATCATCGAGCAGTTTAAATATCATATGAACGCTTTCTATCATCTCATCCCGAACCACCCAGATTCGTGAATAGGCGTCCCCGTCTTCTCGTGTGGGAACCTCCCAGGGAACCCGCTCGTACGCAGCATAGGGCTCGACTTTCCGGATATCGTATTTCATTCCCGTGGCCCGTAATACCTGGCCCGTAGCGCCCATTTCTTGTGCTTCTTCCCGGGTTACCGTTCCTATGCCTTTTGATCTCTGGGAAAAAATACGGTTGTGGAAAAAGGTGGCATCGTAATCTGGGACACAGCCGCCTATGGAGTGTAATGTAGTTACGATCTTATCTTTAAACCCCTGCGGGAAATCACGCCTTACTCCACCGGGCCATATGTAAATATGATATACCCTCCCACCGGTGAGCTCTTCAAAAAGATCAAGAAGCAGGTCCCTGTGATACATCGCCCATTGCGCAACGGTATCAAAACCAAGCATATTTGCATACGCCCACAGCCCGAACAGATGGGAACCAACCCTGGCGAGCTCAAGATAAATGCTCCTGATATAGTCTGCCCTTTCAGGTACTTCTATGTCCGCAAGTTTCTCTACCGCCATTGCATATACCATCTCCATGGAGTCAGGCTCCACGACATTGATCCTGCACACCATGGGGAAATTTTGAATCCATTTTCTTAACTCCATGAGCTTTTCAAACCCTCTGTGCAGGTATCCAGGGTTTGCAGTCGCTTCCAGAATCCGGTCTCCTTCGACCTTCAAAGTAATGCTGAAATTCCCTACCATACCCAGATGTTGGGGGCCAAAATAAAGCTCAAGTTCTCTCATTTTTCGGAAGCCCTATCTTCTATAATAGGAATAGTATCAAAGACTTCTTTCACATATTGCCTGGTATCAAAATCCTTCCTGAAAGGAGGTATCTTGTAATCCCTTTCTAAAAATAAGGGTGTCTGTCTTGGATGGCCTTCAAAGTGTATTCCAAAAAGCTCATGGATTTCACGCTCGTATGGTTCGGAATTTTGAAATATCGGGATTACTGTAACGAAACGCGGGTCATCCCGCGGGATTCTTGTTTTTACAATTATATTTATTTTTTCCCTTTCAGTGTATTCACTCTCATTCTGCAAATACGCAGAGAGTATATACACGACCTCAAACTCCTTTTCTTCTATCCAGTCCACACAGGAAACAAGAGCCAGATGCTCATATCCTTTCTCTTTGAGAAACTTCAGAATAGAGATGACCCGGTCTTTTTCCACATTGATAATCAGCCTGTCATTTTCGGGAACATGTATTTGAGTGTTTTTAAAAGCAGATTCAAGCTGTTTCTTTAACGAGTTCTTCATCTTTCCCCTCTATCGAAAATAGTGGAGGCCATTCGAGCGTGCCAAGTACCTTTTCCTGGTTTGCACGATAGTATCTGTACTTTGCCCTGTATTTTTTATATCCATTTGCCATTTCTTTATCGATCAGTGTCCATAGATGGGTCACTGCGACAAATATGGCTTCGGGTCGTGGCATGCAGCCAGCGATCCAGCCATCCACGGGAATGTACTTGTCCAGGTGCTTTATGGTGTTGTAGGAATCCCAGTACATTCCACCGTTTATCGGGCATGAACCAAAACCAACGGTAAACTTTGGCTCCGGCATCTGCTCATATGTCCGTATGATAGCTTTCAGCGTTTTTACCGAAACATAGCCCGTAATCAAGAATAGATTGGCCTGCCTGGGAGTAGCGACCGGAATGACACCGAACCTCTCTGCATCCCACCGCGCTGTAATAGAAGGCGGTACCTCGATGATACCGCAGCCTGTGCAAAAATAGACAGCATGGAGTGAATACTTATGTCCCATTTTTGCCGGCTCTTTCGACCATTTTACAAGCTTGTTCCTGTCCATTTTCACCTCTTGAAAATATAGACTAGAATTAATCCTGCGAACGCTATCAGTGCAGGCCATCGCCACAGGTATCGAATCGCCTGCTCGATCCTCAAACGTGGAAAAACAGCATTAATTAATACCTCTACTACAAACACAACGATAACTTTCATAATAAAGAAGCCTGGATTACTGGATCCTCCCAAGAACAGGTTTACGAACAGTGCGATACTAATAAAACTGCTGAAGGCGTGCTGTATGGTTGCCAGTGCCAGGTATTTTCCTCCATATTCCACCATAGGACCCGATGAAATTTCCTGAGGCGCCTTTATGAGCTCAAAGGGTCTTTCCCCCAAAATAGCCGGGAGAATAAGAAGGTAGGCTATGCCAGGTACCACAAGTGGAAATGATAAAAGTGACCAGTGTGTTTCCTGTTGTGCCCTTACTATTTCCACTATGGAGATGCTTCTGTAATGGCTCATCACCGCGAGAAGAATTAATATAAGCGGCAATTCATATCCCAGGGCAAGGACGAGCGTACGTGATATCCCTATGCTGGTGTTTGGATTCGCCGCTTCACCACCGCTCAGGGCGATACCCAAGGGCCCAAAAAGCATTAAATAGAGAATGACCAGCAGCCCTCCTGAGCCGCTTAAAGGGTGAAGCTTCCCTATGGGGAGAAACAAAACCACCACCATGGACCCTGCTAACGAAAGGATTATCCCGAGATTAAAAAGTCTGCCATGGCTCATACTGGTCTGGTTGAACAGCTTAATTATATCAATAACTGGCTGAGTAATAGGCGGCCCGTAACGCCAATGAATTCGGGCCATTATTTTCCTTGACAAACCCAGAAGAAAAATACCAATTACAAAGGCAATAATCGGAGATACGACTATCTCGACAATCCTCATTACCATATGCTCCATTTCATCTGTATAAAAATCAATACTGCAAGAAAAAGTATTATGTAGATCACATAATACCCCACATCTCCTGTATATATACGTCTTACTCCATTCCCCAATCCCTGAATCCATTTTGCCAATCTCATGTAGAATTCATCTACAAAATCTCTCAGAAAGGGAGCAATCATGCGATACAAAGGATTATAGAAATCAACCGTGTAATGGTACCTGTCTTTGGGAATTGCTGCTCCGGCAGCGTAATTGTTATCCTGAGTAATTTTTGTTGCCTTCGGGCCAGCCCTGAAAATAAGCCATACAATAACACAGGCTCCAATAAGAGCAAAGAAGATGTTCACCATATTGATTGTGCCGGTTTCAGATATAATACCCCAGATAGTTATATGTAAAGGCCCAAACCCGAAAGAGGTTTGGATAGCATTGATCACTTTGAGGGGGATTCCCGGAAGAATACCAGTCAGAATAATGACAATAGAAAATATGATCATTGAGAATTGCATGCTGAAGGGTGCTTTTTCCACGTCTTTGTACTTCTCTGGAAGTTGTCCCAAGAACATATTGTGAAGGAATTTATAAAAAGAAAGCAGTGTGCCCCAGGTACCAATAAATGCAGCAAATGCAAAAAAAGGATGTTGTTCAAGAATTAGGCTCTTGTAAATGAGCCACTTGGAAACGAAGCCATTGGTTAAGGGAACTCCTATAATACCGAGTGCCCCTACCAGTGCCGCCGTGAAAGTCACTGGCATTCTTTTGATAAGGCCGCCCAAAGAATTTAAGTCTCTTACCCCCCCTGTTCGATACTCCACCGCACCAACAGTGAGGAATAACAATGCCTTAAACATCGCGTGGTTAAGCAGGTGAAAAATCCCTCCCGCAATACTCAGGCTTGTTCCAAGGGTTATCCCCATTATTATATACCCTATCTGCCCGATTGAATGCCACGCCAGTAATCTTTTGGCATCGTTTTGAAGTAATGCGATGAAGGTAGGAATAACAGCAGTAACTGCTCCAAGGAAACAGAGGATATAATTTACACTGAACAGACCGGAACCCAATCCCAGGAAAAGCTTCATGCCTACTATCACATACATGATCAGTAAAAAACCGTAGGTTCCCATCTTAATCAATATACCGGAAAGCACCGCAGAGAATGGAGATGGGGCTTGTGAATGGGCGTCAGGAAGCCATGTGTGTAAGGGAACCATAGCACTTTTAATCCCAAATCCGACACTGAATGTAATTATGATAAATATGATGTACCTGGATGATGCTGCAGTCAGTTGTGCAGCGATTTGTGTCATGTGTATCGTTCCACAGGTTGTATAAATGGATAGAATACCAATAAGAATGCCTATGGATCCAATCACTGACATAATGATATATTTCATCCCTGCAGCCAGAGCAGGTCCACGATTATAGCTTATAAGCAGAAATGCGCTCCAGGACATAATCTCCCAGAAGATATAAAAAGAGACTAAATCCCCACTCAAAACGATCCCTAGCATACTGGCATTTACCAGAAGCATCATAAAATAATAGAAATCAGTTCTTTCCCTTTGTCTTATATAGGATAAGGAAAAAATGATAGAGAGAGTTCCCACTGTTGAAACAGTAATTGCAAAAAACCACGACAGGGTATTTAATCTTAAAAGGAGCTGCATCTCAAGAAATCCTACATAAAGGGGGCGTTCTATATCCTTTCCATAGAAGTAAGAAATAAAGGCTATCAAAGCACAGGAAAGTAACACAGCAAAGGCATCACGCAATATGTGGGAGATCTTTCCCAAGAAATAGGTAAGAAATGCGCCTCCAAATGCCACTATGAGCAAAATCTCTATACTCATCTCAGAACACTCCTGATATATGCAACCCTGTTTAAAAGCTCCGATGAGGCTGAATTCAGCATGCGAGTGAGAGATTTAGGATATACGCCGATAGCAACAATCAATACCATTAAGATAACTATGGGAATCAAAGCGGGAATGGGAGCTTCCTCTCTTTGAAGATCCGTATGATTTCCTTTGAAATACAAAACCTGTACTACCCGGAAGAAATAAGCACCTTCGATTACTGTACCTAGAAGAACGAATGCAACAAGTATGGTGAATAACAGTTCTTGCTTGGAAAGGGCAGCTCTAATAATGAGAAATTTACTGGGAAATCCTATAAAAGGCGGTAATCCAACAAGTGAGAACGCTCCAATGGTAAAGGCGAAAGAAGTAAGAGGCATCTGTTTGCCCATTCCCTCGAGTTTGGAAATATCCATAGAGCCGCTGCGGTAAATCATGTATCCCACTGCGAAGAAAAGCAGTGCCTTGCTCAAGGC
>Ga0180438_10006390_pt1 | contig 15952 bp, 3 predicted proteins | sample SS_ome_12_FD_132455 | JGI IMG/M metagenome (GOLD analysis project Ga0180438, IMG submission 132455) | Hypersaline lake sediment archaeal communities from the Salton Sea, California, USA - SS_3_D_2 metaG | ecosystem: Environmental > Aquatic > Non-marine Saline and Alkaline > Hypersaline >...
CGACGCGCGCCGCCAGTCTGAATCCGATTGACGCGCTGCGCTACGAATGAACGATTTACAGACTGGGACAACGAGGGCTACGGCCCTCGTTTTCTTTACTGGGGCCGCATGGCCGAGCCTATGCGCTATCTTGAATTCATTCCGCGCGCGGAATGATTGACGGGGCAGCTGGCCTATGGTATAAACCAGTACATGCCAAACGGCGGGCAACGACTGCAGGCCTGCCAAGAGGAGGCCCGGATGGGCGTGCGTAATGCCACAAAGGCTCTTGGGGTGTTTCTGCTTCTTGCAGCATTGTCCTCAAGCATTTTCGCTATAGCCCCCCGGCCGAAACTGCAAGCCCAGAAGCCTCCTCAACAACTTACTGTGTGGGCCGATTCTGCTCTGCAGGACGTGCCTGTCAAGATCCCCCTGGCGCTGAGACGCAAGATCGACCCGCGCGTCTTGAAGAGCCTCTATCAAGTGCCAGAACCTTCCGATGAGTTGCAGACTGCTGCTGCCAGTGACGCGGCAGCAGCGGGTGCTGCGGCGGATGTTCAAGCACGCTACATCGTGCACCTGAAGAGCAAGGTGGATCTATCCCGTGTTGCGGTGATGGCCGACTTGCAGCAGCGACGTGGTGCGCTGGTCGATGCCTTGCGCCACAGTGCGCAGACCAGCCAGGCTGCACTGCTGAGCGACCTTGAGCAGCGCCGGATGTCAGGGCGCGTTGCGCAGTTCACCCCGTACTGGATCTTTAACGGTGTGGCTGTGAGCAGTGATGTGGATACACTGCTCGCAGTCGCGGCCAGACCCGAGGTAGAGGCAATCAAGCCGGACCGCTTGCATCAACTACCGCCAATCGCCGAGGGTACGCAGGTGCTTTCAGTCTCTGATGCTGTGGAATGGAACATCTCGCGCATCGGTGCGGATCAAGTCTGGAATGCGTACGGACTGCGCGGCGAGGGCATGGTCGTGGCGTCTATGGATTCTGGAGTGGATTGGACACACCCGGCGCTGCAGCGTACGTATCGGGGCTATGATCCCTCTGCTCCGGGGCAGGGCCAGCATGACCACAACTGGTTTGATGCCACTGATAGCTACCCGGCAGCGCCCGATGATGGTGACGGGCACGGCACGCACACTATTGGTATCGTGGTTGGCGCCTCGCCTGACGGGCAGAACCAAATCGGCGTAGCGCCTGAGGCCCGCTGGATCGCGGCCAAGGTCTTTGATGATGACGGCGAGGCCTACGATTCTTGGATCCACAGCGGTTTCCAATGGATGCTCGCCCCAACAGACATGAACGGCGGCAACCCCGATCCCAGCCTAGCTCCCGACGTCATCAGTTGTTCGTGGGGCGACTCGGACGGTGCAGACATCGAGTTCTGGGATGACGTGAACGCATTGCGCTCGGCGGGCATCTTTGCGGTCTTTTCGGTGGGCAATGAGCACCTCGGTGCTCTTGCCGCAAACTCACCGGGCAGCTACCCACAATCCTTCGCCGTGGGCGCAACCGGAAAAGACGATGTCGTGGCTCCGTGGAGCTGTCACGGGCCCTCTCCCTGGGACGAGCTCAAGCCGGAAGTGACAGCGCCTGGGATGAACATACGCTCCTCTTTGCCGGGCAATCGCTATGCCGCTTGGAGCGGGACATCAATGGCCGCACCGCACGTGGCGGGCGCGGTTGCCCTGCTTTGGCAAGCGCAGCGAGAGTTCGGTGATGTAGCCGCGTTGAGTGTCCCCGGACTGACCATCACTGCAACAGAGCAGGTGATTACCAGCACGGCGCGTCCGCTGCCGGATGCAGTCTCGGTGCCCAACAACGAGTATGGATGGGGCTTGGTAGATGCCTACCAGGCCGTGGGCAGCATTGTACAGGGGGGTGCTTTCTCTGGTCGGATTACCGACATCGGCACTGGTGAGGGCATTCACGGTGCCAAGGTGACCATGGTCAACCGCGCGTTCGGTGGGGGGGCGCAGGCCTGGACAGACCACCAGGGGTACTACACCTTCTCGGTGGCTGCCGGCATCTACGACGTGACTGCATCGCGCTTTGGGTACGCTTCCCGGTCTGTGCCGGAGGTTGAGATACTAGTTGATGCGAAGACACAACTGGACTTTCAGCTAAGTGCACTACCATCGGCGCATGTTCTGGGATGGGTGACCGATCTCAGTTCAGGCCAACCGCTAAGTGCGACCGTCAGCAATCTGACAAGAGATGTCCAGGTGAGCACTGACAGCAGCGGGTTCTATAGCCTAACGCTGCCACTAGGGACTCATGTGCTCCAGGCGGTTCCCCTGGCGGTGGGCCATAAGATTGGCCAGGTGACCATCAAGATCGAGCTCCAGGGCCAGGCTATCACGCAGGATTTTGCCTTGGCAGCTCTTCCGAGGATCCTGCTGGTTGATGCCGATGCCTGGTACACCGTGGGCGAGATCGAGTACTACCAAGAGGCCATGGATGCCTTGTTGTACACCTACGATACGTGGTCGGTTACCGAGCGCTCGGCCTTTGGCGTCGGCGATTTTCCTCCCTTTTCTACGCTGCAGAGCTATGACCTGGTTGTGTGGGCGCAGCCGCTCTCCTCGCCAGGCTACATTGACGCCTGGTCTGACCTGGCAGCCTATCTGCAATCGGGCAAGGCGCTTCTGATCGCTGGCCAGGACATTGGCTTCTGGGATGCCGACAGGCTGTATGGTGCGAGCGAGTACGAGGAGTACCTGCACGCGCGCTACATCCGGGATGATTCGACAGTCCGCACAGTCACGGGTTTGGCCGGTACCCTGTTCGAGGGGATCAGCGTGAACCTGAACACTGAGGGCAGCGCCGCGAACCAAGATGCGCCAAGCCAGATCGCGCCGCTCGACGGAGCAGCTTCCACGGTAATGGCCTACGCCAACGATGGCGCGGCCGGACTGATGGTCAATGACTGCCGCGGGTACCGTCTGGTATATCTGGCCTTTGGCGTGGAGGGTGCTGGCCCTGACAGCGCACGAGCCGAGATTGTGCGATGCACCGTCGACTCGCTGGCTCAGCCGCAGCCAGACTATGCCGTGGCTATCTTCCCTACAGATGACGCGGCTGTGGCCGCGCCTGGTACCGCGGCCACCTATGCGCTGCGTGTGACAAACGTGGGTGCCAAGGCCGATGCCTACGCGCTCTCGGCAGCAGGCAGCCCCTGGCCTGCGGAAGTCTGGGACCCCGAACAACAGCGCCCCATCGCGAGCAGCGGGACGCTGTCTCCGTGTTCGGCTGTGTATCTGACCGTGCGCGTTCAGGTGCCCGCTGAGTCTGTCTCGGGCCAGACGGGCGTTGTCAGACTGAGTGTGAGCTCGTTGGCCATGCCAACCGTGAACACTACGCGACTAATCCGTGTCACAGCCTCCAAGCCCTGGCAACCACTCGCGCCTCTGCCCTCGCCGCGCTATCGCCTAGCCGCGGCGGTGTTGGATGACTGTCGCTTCTTCGCCATAGGTGGCTGGGGGCTGTACGGAGAGGCGATGCGGGCCAATCTCATGTATGATGCGCGCACTGGTCTGTGGCAGGCGATGCAGGCCAAGCCAACTGCCGCAGCGAACATCGCAGCCGCGTCCATTGATGGCAAGATCTACGTGCCGGGTGGAGCACAGGAGGATTCCCAGCTCGCTGCGCTGGAGATCTACGACCCCGGTGTGGATCAGTGGACCCGGCGGGCAGACCTGCCGCTGCGGATGAGCGGTGGCGCCGTGGCCGCTGCAGGGGGAAAGCTGTACGTCTTTGGCGGAAATGTTGGCCAGGACGACTTGCTCAGCAGTACCCTTGAGTACGACCCAATCGGCGACCTCTGGACAGCACGAGCCCCAATGCCCTCAGGGGCCCGCAGCCAGGCTGCGGCTGCGGAGCTCGGTGGCCACATCTACGTTGCAGGCGGGTGGCCAGGGCTCGCGACTTTCGAGCGCTACACGCCGGCCACCAATTCCTGGACGCGGCTGGCCCCCATGCCAACAGGGCGGCAGGCCCTTAGCCTGGTTAGCATGGACGGATCTCTCTATGCCATCGGCGGCGGCGATGGCTGGAGCGGCCTGACCACTGTCGAGCGCTATGATCCGGCGAGCGACTCCTGGGCGGCGTTTGCAGCCTTGAATTCGCCGGCCCGAGCAGGGGTCGCGGCCGCTGCAACTGGTGGACAGATCTTTGCCTTTGGCGGTTCTGATGCTGATATGGGGACCATTGGCACGCATGAGGCGCTCGCCGTCGGCGTGTCCCTGGGAGACTCCGGCCTAGCTGCAGACGCGACAGCTGTGGCTGGTGGAAGGCTGGCCTATACGATCACGCTGCGCAACCCGGGCAGCGAGGCCATCGACCTCGCGCTGTTGCACGATGGCGTTCCGACCGGCACGCAGTACCTCGAGGGCAGCCTCGTCGGTGGAGGCACCTACAATCCGGTCGCCAAGCGCATCGAATGGCAAGGGCCGGTCGCGGCGAGATCAAGCAAGCAGATCGGGTTCCAGGTGGTCGTTTCCGAGAATCTGCTACGTGGACAGGTGATCAGCAACACCGCAACGGTCGACGATGGCCGTTGCACTGAGCACACACTCGTGGCGACGACAGTGATTGAAGCCGTGGATCTGGCGCACTCCCGCAAGACTGTCGACAAAGAGGTGGCGAGTGCCGGTGACATGCTGCAGTACGAGATCGAGCTGAAGAACACCGGTGCGCTTACGGCCACTGATGTCTATCTGCAAGATCCAATACCTCCCTATCTCACCTACGTGGCCGACAGTGTGCAAGGAGCAGACTACAATGCGGTGCTCAACCAGATCGAGTGGAACGGTTCCCTGCCGCCCGGGGTGGAGGGCAGCTATCGCTACGCCGACAGCGATGGCGGTAGTGTGGCGTACGCGTGGGTGGATGCCACTGCGGATGGCACCAGGGTGCCAGGCGGCGGCGATGATCGTGCCCTTGGTCCCTTCGATATCGGTTTCCCTTTCCAATTCTACGGCAGGACTTACACTCAGTTCTATCTAAACACAAATGGCCAGGTGCTCTTTGGCGAGGGTGCGGATTCCTATGCCAATGTGGAAGTCCCCAACTCGTTGGCCCCCAACGCCTTCATTGCCCCCTTCTGGGATGATCTGCTATCCGAAGCGGGGACCATGTATTACAAGCTGCTGGGCGATGCGCCAGAAAGGCGGGTGGCGATCGAGTGGCACGACGTGCGTCCCTTTGGCTCTGCGGGCGGGCTGACCTTCCAGGTCGTGCTGTACGAGGGTAGCGACGAGATCCTGATCCAGTACCGGACTCTCGACGGGGCGGCGGGCGACGGATCGAGTGCGACGGTGGGAATCGAGGATCAGAACGGCCTCGAGGGGGTGCAGTACCAGTATGAGGGCAGCGGGCCGGGTTATCCACTGCACCCCGGTCTGGCAGTACTGTTCACGCCCGTGAGGGGCAAGCGCATCGCGTTTCGGTGTCGGATTGCGCCTGAGGTACCGCTGAAGACACTCATTGTGAACCAGGCGCAGTTGACCGAGTCCGGAAGACCTGCGCTCTTGCTGAACGCTTCGACGCGAGTGGATTGGGTGGAATTGCCCCTCTCGCGCAAGACCGTAGACAAGCCGCTGGCGCGGGGAGGCGACGAACTCCTCTACCTGATTGAACTGAGTGGCACCGGTTTGGGAGCGCCTGCTACTGCCAGCCTGGTTGATCCGATTCCGGCTTACCTCACCTACGTCGAAGGCAGCGTGCGAGGGGCCATATACAATGCCGGCCTCGATCAGATCGAGTGGAGCGGTATGCTGACGCCTCAAGCCGAGGGGCGCTATCGCTGGGCCGACAGCGACGGCGGCCAGGTGGCGTATGAGTGGTTGGATGCTACGGATGGCACTCGGGTGGCAGAGGGTGGCGACGACCGCTCGCTGGGGCCGTTTGACATCGGTTTCCCCTTCCAGTTCTACGGCACGACCTACACCAGCTTCTACTTGAACACGAACGGTCAGCTGCTCTTTGGCAGCGGTTCGTCGGCGCTGTCCAATGTCGGGATTCCTGACTCCGGCAGTCCCAACAACTTTGTCGCACCCTTGTGGGATGATCTTGTTTCGGAGGCTGGGACATTGTGCTACAAGCTGCTGGGCCAGGCACCACAGCGTCGCCTCGTGATTGAGTGGGCGGGAGTGCACCGCTTCGGTTCGAGTGACCTGCTGACCTTTGAGGTGGTCGTTGATGAAGGCAGCAACCGCATTCTGCTCCAGTATCACACCCTGGAAGGCAGCGCATCGGACTTGAGCGGGGCAACTGTTGGTATCGAAGATGCGGATGGTGCAGAAGGTGTAGAGTACCAGTATGACGGCAGTGGCCCGGGCTATCCCCTGCACGAACAGCTAGCTGTGCTCTTTGAGCCTGTGCTGGCTCAGCAGATTACCTATCGCGTTCGCGTCGTGCCCGGAGCACCGCTCAATACACAGATCGTGAACGAAGCTTTGCTTGTGATCAACGATCAGCCAGCCTTCCCGCTGACCGCCACAACGTGGATCAACCGCATTGATCTGTCCGAGTCGGCGCTTGAGGTCCACCCGGAACAGGTCAGCCCCGGAGGCCGGCTAACCTACACCATAACGGCGCGCAACTCGGGCAATGTGAGGGCCACCGCTGTGAGCCTGGTCAGTCCCATTCCTGCCGGCACGAGCTATGTGTTGGATTCGGCGACCGCTGGTGCGCTGTACAATGCACAGGCAGAGCACGTTGAGTGGCATGGCGAACTGGGCCCCAGGGAAGACCTGCCCGTCTCCTTCTCAGTACTGACCCCGCACGACGCGCTGCACAACACACTCTTCACCAACACGGTGCAACTGGACGACGGCCTGGGGAATACCGTGACCAAGACCGTTGTGTCCGTAGTGCGCAGCCATGATCTTTCGATGTCCGACAAGGTCATGCCTGTGACGGTTCGCCCCGGCGAGGTGTTGACCTGCACCGTTCGCCTGCGCAATACCGGCGCGGTCTCCACATCCGCGCTGCTAACCGACGTTCTCCCAGATGGCGTCGCGCTGGTGCCTGGTTCGCTGTGGTGGAGCAGCGGTCAAGGCGGCGCGGACACGGCTACAGTGAGCTGGCACGGGGAGGTACTGGCCCAGAGTATGGTGGTGGTGCGCTTCCAGCTGCAGGTTAGGGCAGATTTGGCGTATGGCGTGCGCCTGACCAACACGGCGCGCATAGCAGACCCCCTTGGGCACGTCTACGAGCCGGTGGCTGAGACAATCGTGCTCTCGCCGCCGCGCAGCGGCCCTCTGTACCTGCCTGTGGTCCTACGCTCCCCCAGCAACTGATCTCTGTGTATCAGTTCGGGTGATCTGACGGCCGCCCGCGTGCAATTTGACAGGCCTGTGTGATTGTCATATACTTGGCTTTGCTTGGAGGGGCTGTAGCTCAGCTGGGAGAGCGCATCAATCGCACTGATGAGGCCAGGGGTTCGAATCCCCTCAGCTCCACAGCGTCCTGAATTGATACGGTGAAGGCTGTGAACAGGAGTAGTAAGCCATCCCTGCAGAGAGTCAAGTGCTAAGTGGGTGGAAGCTTGGCAGGGTGCTCCAGGGAGCGCCAAACAAGGCCGAACTCGCCTGCGAGCCGCCGGGGTGAAGCGCTGGTTCCAGCGCCGTAGCCGCAGACGGCTGGCGCCCGTTAGCGCGCCTGAAGGTGGATACAATCGCCGCATGGGGATGTAGCTCAGCTGGGAGAGCGCCTCAATGGCATTGAGGAGGCCAGGGGTTCGAATCCCCTCATCTCCACTTTACTGACGCCAGGTTGTACAACGGCGAGGCCTGGTTTCTGGTTGTCGATTGCTATCAATCAGGGTGGTACCGCGGAGAGCATTTCGTCCCTGGACGACGTGCTCTCTTTGTCTTTATCGTTTTTCGCAGTGCAGCGGCGCTATGACGCGGAGGGTCCAATGAAGAGGGGAAAATACAACCCACGAGCGGTTGAAGCCAAATGGCAGAAAAAGTGGGAAGAGGACGGACTGTATCATGCCAATGAGGACAGCCCGCGGCCAAAGTTCTACTTCCTAACCATGCTGCCATACACGTCCGGTGACCTGCACATTGGTCACTGGTATGCCATGGCGCCTTCGGATGCCAAGGCACGCTACCAGCACATGCGGGGCTACAATGTGATGTTCCCAATAGGCTTTGATGCTTTTGGCCTGCCGGCTGAGAATGCCGCCATCAACCATGGGATCCACCCCTACAAATGGACGCTGGACAACATCGTGCGCATGCGTGAGCAACTGCGCAGCATGGGCGCCATGTTTGATTGGCAGCGCGAGGCGATCACCTGCGATCCCGGCTACTACAAGTGGTCACAGTGGTTCTTCCTCAAGTTCTACGAACATGGCCTGGCCTACCGCGCCATGGCGCCCGTTGACTGGTGCCCGCACTGCAACACGACGCTGGCCCGCGAGCAAGTGTGGGGCGAGGACCGGCATTGCGAGCGCTGCGGAACACCCGTGATCAAGAAGGATCTGGAGCAGTGGTTCTTCCGCATCACCAACTATGCAGATGAACTGCTGGACTTTACGGCGATCGACTGGCCCGAACGTGTGGTCACCATGCAGACCAACTGGATTGGACGCAGCGAAGGCGTGCAGTTCGACCTGGGGATCAAGGGTTCTGAAAAGAAGATTCCCGTCTTCACCACGCGTCCGGATACTGTCTTCGGCATGACCTTTGCCGTTCTGGCACCCGAACACCCGCTCGTGGACGAACTGACCGTTCGCGAGTGCCGCGCCGAAGTCGAGGCCTATCAACACCGGGCGCGTCGGCTCTCGGAGATCGACCGCCTCTCTACCGAAAGGGAACGCGAGGGTGTGTTTATCGGCAGCTATGCGGTCAATCCGATGAATGGCGAGGAGGTGCCCCTTTTCATCGCCGACTATGTGCTCATGGGCTACGGCACGGGCGCTATCATGGGTGTGCCGGCCCACGATGAGCGTGATTTTGACTTTGCGAAACGCCATAGTCTGCCGATTCCGGTCGTGATCGCTCCACCTGGCTGGGACGGTCACCCGCTGGAGGCTGCCTACCTGGGAGAGGGAACGATGGTCAATTCCGGCCGGTTTGACGGGTTGACCAGCCAGGAGGGTTGGCAGGCCATCACGGATGATATGGAACAGCGTGGCATTGGCCACCGTGAGGTCCAGTACCGCATGCACGACTGGTTGATCTCGCGCCAGCGCTACTGGGGTGCGCCCATTCCGATGGTGTACTGCGACGAGTGCGGCATAGTGCCGGTGCCGGAGGATCAGCTGCCAGTGCTGCTGCCACAAGACGCCGAGTTCCTGCCGACCGGTGAATCACCGCTCAGGTATCACGAGTGCTTTTTGAACACAACCTGCCCCAAGTGCGGTGGTCCGGCCACGCGCGAGACGGACACCATGGACACATTCATGTGCTCCTCATGGTATCACATGCGCTACACGAGCCCGGGCTATGACAAGGGCCCCATGGACCCGCAGCGTGCCAAGTACTGGCTGCCGGTTGATCAGTACACCGGCGGCATTGAGCACGCGACCATGCATCTGCTGTATACGCGCTTCTTCACCAAGGCCTGTCGAGACATCGGTATCCTGGACCACGATGAGCCGATGTTGCGCTTGTTTAACCAGGGCATCATCCTTGGCGAGGACAATGAGAAGATGAGCAAGTCGCGCGGCAACGTGGTGAACCCCGATGACTTTGTGCACTCCATGGGCGCGGACACCACGCGGGCCTACTTGATGTTCATTGGGCCCTGGGATGCCGGGGGCCCCTGGAGCAGCCGCGGCATCGAAGGCGTGCACCGCTTCGCAAACCGTGTGTGTGATGTGGTCACGGGCAAGCCGCAATCCTTCGATCAGCGGCCCAGTGACAAGGCCGTACGGGCCTTGCGGCGCATCACGCACAAGACCATCCGCAAGGTGACTGAGGACATGGAGGGTTTTCGATTCAACACCATGGTCGCCGCGCTGATGGAGTTTAACAACTACCTGGTCAAGGCGAAGGAGACACCCGTGGTGCAGTCCGACGCCTGGGGCGAGGCCATCCGTGCACTGATCCTGCTGCTGGCGCCGACGATGCCACACTTGAGCGAGGAGCTGTGGCAGCGTATTGGAGAGCCGTACAGCGTTCATGAGCAGGCGTGGCCGGCGTGGGATGAGGAGGTTGCGGCGGATGAGGTGGTCACGCTCGTCGTGCAGGTCAACGGAAAGGTGCGAGACCGCCTGTCCGTGCCGGCAGGAATGAGCGAGGAAGAGGCCCGTGAGCTGGCTTTGGCCAGCCCGAAGGTACAGCGCTACACGTCACGCAAGGCCGTGCAGGACATCATCTATGTCCCAGATCAGATCATCAACGTCGTGATTGGCTGAGCTGCGGCTTTTGCGTGCGCAGGTCATAGACCCCACAGAAACGGGGGAGGAACCGCGGTTCCTCCCCCGTTTTGATCACTCGAGGCGCCAGAGCTCGCGCGGGTCCCACCACCCGGCAGACTGTTGTGGCGGCCCGGCATAGGTCCTGAGCACTACCGGCAAGTACAACCACCCGCTTTCACCTGTCGGCGTGGCACTGGGTGTGCGCGTGACCGTAGCGCTTGGAGTGGGCAGGTTTGTCGCCGTCGGCGTCGCCGCGGCCTCCCCATGCCAAATGACCAGCATAGGACGGTAGACTAGGGTGCCGTCTTCGGAGCCCTGGAAGTGATAGACAGCAGAACCAGAGCCTTGGCTTCTCAGCAGCAGTCCGAAGTTGGACGCAGGATTGGCCAGCCACTCGCGTACCGCTGGCGTTACGTCAAAATAGTACCAGTCATCGCCCGATGTCAGCTCCTGCTCGTCCAGCGGGACCGTATCGCAGTCAGAGGGCCACACACCTTGGTCGGTCCAGACTTCAGCATCAGTGGCGTGGTTCCAGGTCGTCTGCGTATCCGCCCATGTCCGCGCCAAGCGGTACACGCCAAGCAGGCAGGACAGCGGTTTCTCGCGGTAGCGCGTGCGCAGTTGCAGCGTGGCGGTCAGGACATCCCGCCCGCGAAGCTGTTCAGGAAGCGCAAAACGGACCAGTGCTGCATAGTTGCCGTCCCCCCTGACGCGCATGCGCGGGTTGCTGGCAAAGCTTGTATCGGGCTCGAAGAAGCTGATGTAGGTATCCGACACACCCGTGTACCCAGCGAGCCCTTGCTGCAGGATCAGTTCAACAGAGGGCACAGGCGTCTGCACGCCCGTCGCAGTCGGCGAGGGAGTGGGGCTCGGCGTAGCCGTGAACGTGCCCGTCGGTGTGGGTGTGGCGGTACGCGTGGAGGTGCGCGTCGGTGATGGTGTCACGGTTGCCGTTGGAACTGCCGAGCCTGTCACAGAAGGCGACGGGGTCAGGCTGGGCGTGCGCGTTGCAGTTCGGGTAGCCGTTGGCGTGTTCGTGGCTGTCGCGCTGGGTTGTAGCGTAGATGTGGCACTGGGTTGTAGTGTAACCGTGGCACTGGGTTCGCCGGTCACGGTCGCCGTTGGCGTGATCTCCGATTCGACCAGGACGATGACCAGCTTGGGACGGCGGTCCAGGGCATTGTCTTCAGAGCTGTTAAAGTGATAGACAGCCGAGCCAGACACCTGGCTCCTGAGCAGCAAACCAAGATTGGTGGCCGGGTCAGCGAGCCACTCGCGGACTGCCGCTGTCACATCCCAGGAGTACCAGACGTCCGCTGCGCTCAATTCCTGCTCGTCCAAGGGGACCGTGTCGCATTCGGATGGCCACACGCCAGCAGTCGTCCAGGCTTCGCTGCTGGTTGCCTTGATCCATGTTGTCTGGCTGTCAGTCCATGCTCGCTGCATGCGGTACGTGCCGAGCAGACAGGGCAGCGGTTTGTCTCGATAACGAGTGCGCAGTTGTAGAGTCGCCGCAAGGACGTGTTCGTCCCGCAGGTAGTCGGGGAGCGCAAAGCGGATCAGCGACGCATAGTTGCCGTCGCCCTTGACGTACAATCGAGGGTTGGCGGCGAAGTTGGCCTCCGGATCGAAGAAGTTGATGTAGGTGTCCGACACGCCCGCGTAGCCATCAAGTCCTGGTTGCAGGACCACCTCCGCCGTGACCGGTGTCGGGGTCGGCGTTGCCGTCTCGGTTGGTGTGGGGCTGGGCGTTGATGTCCGTGTGGCTGTAGAGGTAGGTGTCGGCGATGGTGTTGCCGTCAGGATCGGCGATGGCGTCGGGGACAGCGTTGTGGTCGGGCTCGGCGAGGGCGTTGCCGAGGTTGTCGGCGTCGGTGATACGGTTGGCGTCGCGGAAGGTGTGGGTGTCAGGCGCGGCACCATGTGCATAGCAGCGACTTGCAGGACTTCGTGCGTGGACTCGTCCTGCACCAGCGCGACCAAACCCAGATTGCGGCGGTCCCATTGGGCGGTCCCGGTGAACGAGTCAGCAAAGGACTGCCGTGCCCCGGTGGGGAGAGTAAAGGCGTGTTCGGCCAGCAGCGTGCGCACCACGTAGCGGGCCACCCTTTGCCGGCTATCCGTACCGAAGTAGTTGACCGGATCTTCAAAGGCATAGCAGCGGAACACCATGTTCCTGCCGCTGACGTCGACAAGGGCCTGAATCTCAGCCGACCAGTCGATCACGATCTGTCCACTGGTGTCTTTGGTGGCGGTGCCGTCTACCGACATGCGCAATGGGCTGGGGCGGGTGCGCTCCAGTTCGAACATCCCGCGGTACTGCTTGTAAAGCCGAATGTCGCTCACTTCGGTGGAGGCGCTGGTCAGCGGGTCGGTGCCGTTGAAGAAAGTCGTGGGCGGCCAGAAGACGTAGTACCACGCCGCACGCGAATCAGAAACTAGGCTGCCGATGGGGTCAGTGCTGGGCAGGTGATGCAGGAACGCCAGCTGATCAATACCGAATTCGTTCAGCAGGCCGGTCAGCGCACCCTCCGAGGCGGTGCCATAGGGCAGGCGCACGCTTGAGAACAGCTCTGCCAGTACCGTTCGCGATATCATGCCAGAGGGCGTCGGGGTGGGGCTTGGCGCAACGTAGGCAAAGTCAGCCACCGCGAGACCAAAGCCCTGTTCATTGACCGCGATCCAGTCTTCGCGGGCCTGGAGGAAGGGCATCGCTGGCGTCAGGATGCTCCCTGTGTCGTCAATAAGAGCGTACCACAGGCACGAGTCGGAGCTGTCCGCCCAGGTCATCACGACCTCGCCCTGGGGTGTGGCAGCGAGGGACAACCCCTTGTAGTAGCCGCTGGCAGCTTCATCCAGCACCGTCGAGGGAAGCAGCACCTCCAGCCCCGGGCTCAATATGGTGTAGCCGATCGTGTCGCCGCGAATCCAGCCCACAAAGATGTCGTTGTTGGGCAACAGGACCGCATCGCTGAAGGCAGGGTTGCCCTGAATCCCGACTGACAGCGTCGAAGGAAACTGGACCACGCCCCCGGCACTGTTCAGCACGGCAAAGAGGATGTTCGGTGGGTTGTCCCACAGTACCAGCACCTGAGCTCCGGGCAGAGCAACCAGGCGCGGATTGAAGTGGCCGCTCTCTCTTGTTCCGCTGGCATCGGTCACCAGCGCTGTCGCTGGCAGCACGGGCGTCCCGTTCGCCTCCAGAACGGCATAATACACGTCGTTGAACACGCCGCCGGAGAATCGCTCCCGTTGCCAGGCAATGAGAAAACGTCCGTCATCGGTTGCCGTAACGACGGGCAGGAAATCGCGAACCATGTCGGGCGTGGGTTGAGCAGGACAATAGAGCTCGCTGTTGTAGGTCAGGGGGCCTGGCTGGCGGATCATGTCGCCACTGCGCGAACGAATGGCGTAGTACACGTTCTCACTAGCACATTCGGAGATGCTGGGCGGCCATTCGGGAGGCGTCTGTCGTGTCCAAGCCAGAGCTAGGTTACCATTCGCCCCGCTGGCCAGCGTGGGTGATATCTCCAGAATGGGGCGTGGGGTTCGCGTGTGATCCGTCACTCGTAGCGTTGTCTGGCCACCGCCGCCAGGGGCGATGCTGGTGTACTCGATGTCGCTCGAAAGGTGGCCGCGCAGATTCCAGTAGTTGTCTGGCCAGGCGCAGATCAGGCTGCCATCATTGGCACGGATAATGGCCGCCGAGTTCTCGGCCCGGTGGTCCCATGTCAGCTGTGCCGTCGCCTCGCTGGCCGGATGATAGATCTGTGCGTAGACCTCACCGTCCAGCGCTCCGTAGGGATCCCAGCCCTCGGCATAGGACTGGGCAAAGACGGGGGGCGATGCAGAGGATAGGGTCGCCACTTGCCGCTTGCTGAGGTCGATGGATGACGTCACGGTGATCGTTGCGCGGTCCCAATCGCCCACCGCTGCTGACCCAGGGACCGCAACCTGTATGGTGAGGGTCGCTGCCTCCGAGCGCTGAAGGGCTCCGGTGTCCACCAGCCCATCGCCATCTGTGTCCCCCAGCTCGGCGCTGCCCCGATAGAAGCGCAGCGGCCAGTTGGCAGTGGAGGTTAGGTCGAAAGTGTCCGCTCCCAGATCGCCACCGTTTTTTATCTGCAGCGTGTAGGCCAGCATCTGGCCCGTGGTGAGCTGCCCCTGGTCGGCCCGATGCACCTGCACCCTGGCCTGATCAGGAGGGCGCCGGAAGCGGATAGCTTTCTTCGTCGACAGCCCCGGCGCATCGTAGATGTACTGTAGGCCATCTCGGCCGGTCGCATTCTGGATTCCCACCGTGCAGCTCTCGAGTTCACCGCCGAGCAGCTCGTACTGAAACACAATGTCGCCATTGTCCCACAGCACCACTTCGAAGGTCAGACGATCAGAGGAGCCATCGCGAGATATCTCCCACCACTCGACCACAAAATAGCGGTCGGGATAGACGGCCCCTGTGCGGTAGAAAATGGCGCCGCTGTTCTCTCCTTCGCAGCCCACGCACAGGTCGTCCCAGAAAGCTGCGATCAGATTGCGCGGTGACAGAATCAGGGGCAGACCCGTATTTGACGAGGCCAGGTCTGGGCTGCCGAAGGTGATCACGCCGTTGGTGCTGATGTAGCAGTGTGTGTAAGAGTTCTCGTAGTACTTGAAGCTAAAGCCGAGCGGGATCTCTCCCGTCACCGCGTTGTCGCCGCGCGCATCGGCTTCCGTCCCGCGCGCCCGAGCGTCAAACCAGGTGTAGGCAACCGTGTCATCCCAAGTGTAGCCGAACGCATCTGGCCCGCTTGTTTCGAGCGTGGCGGTGGAAGGCTGGAGCGCCGGCTGCGACGCCTCGGCCGGCGGCGGTGTGGCCCAGGAGGTCATGCAGAGTGCCGCGGCGGCCAGTATGACCGAGACGGCAAGGCGTTTCATGGAATGGAGTATCCTTTCATGTGTGCCCTGATATGCCCGCGCGACGCGCTTCCCACCGCGCTGGGCGACAGGAGGTGAACAAGGGCACATCTGCGTGCAAACGATTGTATCTTGGCTTGTGCCGAACTCAAAACAATCGGCCTGTCCACGGATGTGGCGTTGGCCCAAGATTTAGACGCACGGCAAGGGACTGACCTACTGGGCGCGCACTATTCTTGCATCCGCTGTGGCTTTGTGGTAGCATGCGCTCATCAAGCTTGATGACCCTTTGACCCCTCGCGTGTCTTGGGTGGCGTTGGGCTCGCTTTGTGTGCGTCGCGAACCCGCAAGGCACACTGACCGGGGTATCTGACGGAGAAGCGACGATGATAAAACGCGCAACAGGTGCCTGTCTGCTGGCCATCCTGATGGTGGCTGGCGCGTGCGCGCCTGTGTCTCCCACGCCACTCGCTACACGCACGCCCAAACCCACCTTCACAATCTCATCAGGTGTGGCGACACTGGGCCCTGCGGCGACTGAGACGACCCGCCTCATCAGCCAGGCGGAGCCCACCGCGATGCCTTCTTCCGAAGTGACGGGTGAGGGCATAGCTACGCCGCTGCCCGTCGTCACTGCAGCAGGGCAGACCGTGGCGGCGACGGCTACACCATCTGCCACGCCGACGGCAACCTGGACG
>Ga0180438_10006394_pt1 | contig 15948 bp, 9 predicted proteins | sample SS_ome_12_FD_132455 | JGI IMG/M metagenome (GOLD analysis project Ga0180438, IMG submission 132455) | Hypersaline lake sediment archaeal communities from the Salton Sea, California, USA - SS_3_D_2 metaG | ecosystem: Environmental > Aquatic > Non-marine Saline and Alkaline > Hypersaline >...
CGAATATTTTTCCAGCAATCCGGCCGGCGTTATGGTCTTTCACTTCACGGCGGATCGCAAAGCCGCTTATACGGCTACGATCTCGCTGACGGACATGCACAAGGCAATGATCTCGGCTGATGGAAACAAGATCACGGCCTCGGGATCGTTGAAGGGATACAAGTACAGGAAGTCGAAGGATGAGTACGACATAGCCCTGGATTACGAATCTCAGCTTATGGTTCTGTCAAGGGGCGGAAGCATGAGCGTCGTCGACGGCCGGCAGATCAAGCTGGACAAGGTTGACAGCTTTACGATTCTGCTGGCGGCCGATACCGACTATATCAACCGGCGCGACAAGGGCTGGAAAGGTGAACATCCGCACAAACGCATCGCTGCGCGGCTGGACGCCGCATCAAGAAAAGATGTCGAGGATCTGCTGAGCGAGCATGTCGGGGATTATCAAAGCCTTTTCAATCGTTTTGCTTTGGAGATCGGCGCGGCGCCGGCGGATCGACTGAGCCTGCCCACCGACGCGCGCCTTGCAGCCTATAAGGAGAGCAAAGGCGATCCCGGACTCGAGAGGCTTTTGTTTCTGTACGCGCGCTACCTGATGATCAGTTGTTCCCGGCCCGGTTGCCTGCCTGCCAACCTGCAGGGACTCTGGAATTCCAGCAACAATCCGCCGTGGAGATGCGACTATCACTCGGACGTAAATGTTCAGATGAATTACTGGTTCGTCGATCAGGTGAATCTCTCGGAGTGTTTTCTGCCGCTCGCGGAATGGGTGGAGGTCATTCGTCCGGTCCGGCGAGACGAGACGAAAGCCGCATTCAATCGGCGCGGCTGGATTTGTCACGCCGAGAATGGCTTGTTCGGCGGCTCGACGTGGAAGTGGTCCAAGGGCGACGCGGCGTGGATCGCTCAGAACATATACGACCATTATCGATTCACGCTCGATGAGCAATATCTCAGGACCAGGGCCTATCCTCTCCTGAAGGAACTCTGCGAGTACTGGCAGGACGAGTTGAAGGAGCTTGGCGATGGAACGCTGGTCTCGCCCAACGGCTTTTCTCCCGAACACGGGCCGAATGAGGACGGGGTTTCGTTCGATCAGCAGTTGGTGTGGGACGTTTTCACCAGTTACATCGAGGCATCGGAGGTTCTGGGTAGGGATGAGAACTTCAGAAAGGACGTGGCTTCGATGAAGGAACACCTGCTGGGGCCGAAGATCGGCAAATGGGGTCAGTTGCAGGAATGGATGGTGGATCGCGACGATCCGAAAGACAAGCATCGCCATCTGTCGCACATGATCGCCGTGCATCCCGGGCGCCAGATATCCCCGCTGACGACGCCGAAACTTGCCGAAGCTGCGCGCGTGTCCATGAACGCAAGGGGAGACGGCGCCACGGGCTGGAGCAAGGCCTGGAAGATCAACATCTGGGCTCGCCTTCACGACAGTGACCGGGCGTACAAGCTCCTGTCCGAGATGCTTCAGAATAACATTTTTAACAATCTTTACGACGCGCATCCGCCGTTTCAGATCGACGGCAATTTCGGTTACGCCTCCGGCATATGCGAGATGCTCCTGCAATCGCACATGGGCGAGATTCACATTCTGCCGGCGCTGCCGCAAGCCTGGCCGGACGGACATGTCAAAGGCATCAAGGCGCGCGGCGGATTCGTCGTGGACATCTACTGGGAAAAAGGCGCCATGGCGAAGGCTGTTGTACGCTCGGCGAAAGGCGGCAGGTGCAAGGTTCGATCCGCGTCGCCCGTTACGGTCAGATCTGAGGGCCGGGCGGTTGAACTTGTCGGCCGGAAAGACGGAGTCACGACTTTCGAGACACGCAGCGGCGGTATATATTCAATCAGACCGCTTTAGTTAAGACGAACCAGCCTGCATCTTCACAAAAGCTCAGACGGAAAAAAACCATATCATTTCGGTTAATTGCGGGAATTCTCTTGACGTTTGAGAACTGCCGCTGTATCCTGCCGTACGCATATCGGTACGAGGGTATGAAAAGGGTGTGACGGGTGTGGAGGAAAAAGGGTATGCATCACTTCTTCTCGCCCGCCGGAACTGCATGAAGCAGTCGTCCTTTTGCATAAGAGGTTACGGATATGGCCGTTTTTAAGGATGAAAACGGGGTATGGAAACCAGGCGGGTATCCGTATGGACGGATGAATCCGCGAATCCAGCAGGGCAGGTTAGCCCCTGACGGAGGCACTTCAAAGTATCCCCAATTCAACCGCATTTGCGTTCACCTAACCGGCGGACCTGGCAATGCGGCAAGCGTGCGCGCGGCGTCGATTCCATTAGACGGCGTTATCCGGAAAGGAGGTGGCTGCGAGAGAAAAAGTTGACGAAAAAATGATGTAACAGAAAGGAGAATACAATGAAAAGGATTTCAATTTCAGCGGTAGTGCTGTTGGCAGTCGCCGCCGGTGCAGCCGAGGCTCGGCCTGTCTATAGCTACTTCGGCTTAGGTTACAATTCCAATCGTTACCGCACACGCTGGTCGATGTATACACACGGCCTGATTTCCGGAGATCTTCACTATAGTCCGTATGCTCTGGGACACGGCCGTACAGGTCTGGTCGAGGGTCATGTGCGTTACAGCCCGTATGCTTTCGGCGGCGGTCGCTCAGGACTTGTCTCTGATGAGAGGAGCAGGTACTCATACGGTTATGCACCTGTCTTATATCACGTGGTAAATCGCTATGTACCGGTTGGCCAAAGCTGTCAATCGACCAATACTTCGAGGAGTTCCGAATACGGACATCAATCGCGTGCCTTACAGAGGCACAGAGAGACGTTGGAACAGCGCAAGGCCAGAAGAGCGGCACTGGCCGTTGCCCGGAAAAAAAGGAGTGCGGCCAGGGCAAACGACGGAAAAGAGATAATTACTGCATATCTCAAAGGCAACAATATTCCGTTTAGAATAACGAGGATTCTCAGCATTGAAGGAAGAACCGTTAGTGTCGATTTTCTGCTGAACGACGGCAAGACGATGATAAAATACTGGAATCCCGCCGAGATACCTTCACAGGGCAAAGAGCAGCAGCTCAAGAGAAAGTTCTTCGAGAATTATGTACAGTTGTGGAAGGTAGCCCGTGACGAGCATTTGCAGGCGGGCGGCAGCGTTCATCAGATAATCTCGTCGGACCGCAGTGAGATTCTTGCGAAGCTGCCGCAGTGCCCCGATCTGAGCGGCATCGAGAAAGTCTACGCAAGTGCTCAAGGTGAGACTGCGCCCGCAAAGACACCATAGCTTTGAATCAAGGTTGAGAGGATTTGTTTAGCCACACATGGCATTTGCGACCATCCCCAAACTTGTCTCATAGCCGTGCGATGGGACAAGTTTGAGGCCGCCACCCACAGAGTAACAGAAGTTCCTCAAAATTCAATGCTTGTCAAAACAACCAGGGACAACCACCGCTTCTGTGACAGGCGGCTGTTCCCTATTTTCTCTCCAAAACACCTGAAGCCCGGAGAAGCCGCAAGAAGATTAAGAACAAAACGAGGTGAAGAATTCGGCCTGAGGGGAACGCGGCACACCTCTGTCCTTCCACTTGTCCACTTTGAAACGGGATCTGTCCATTGTTACCCCCGCATGTTCACGCCGAGCAGAATACGTGGGTTTATCCCGATGGGTGAAAAAAAACGCCAATGGCGAAAATTCCCTTCGATTTCGGGACAAGAGACAGCCTTTTTTTGGTAAGATACAGACTGAAACAGTGATCGGGCAATTTAACGTTGGCACGGGGATTTAACATGAAACGACGTGACTTTATCAAGACAATTGGAGCGGGGCTGGCGGCTGTTGCGACGCCTCAGTGGCTTTTGGCAGAAGAACCACGCCGCAAGCCTAACATCGTGCTCATATTCATCGACGACATGGGCTATAAGGACATTGGCTTTAACGGCAGCAAATACTACCTGACGCCGAATATCGACAAGCTTGCCGCCGAGGGGATGATTTTCACACAGGGGTACGTCTGCGCCGCCAACTGCGCGCCGAGCCGGGCCTGCATGTTATCCGGGCAGTTCACACCGCGACACAAACTCTATGCAGTAAATACAATAAAACGCGGCAACAAGTACAACGACCGGCTGGCTCTTACCGACGTCAAAGAATCAAAAGTGCTGCCCGCCCGAACGGTCACCTTTGCCGAGGCACTGAAGAAGGCCGGCTATGCCACTGCAATGTTCGGAAAGTGGCACCTTGGAAACTTTGACAGCGAGAACGGACCGGGCAGGCAAGGATTCGACACGGCGCTGCCGACCAATCCGCCAAAAGCGGCTAAGTTCAAAAAGACCGGCGATCCCAAGGAAATCTTCCTCTACACCAGCCAGGCATGCCGGTTCATCGAGGAAAATAAAGATCGGCCCTTCCTCGTATACCTCTCGCACCATGCGATTCACATGGGCATTCAGGCACGCGCTGAGATGATCGAAAAGTTCAAAGCCCGCAAGACCGTGGGCGGGCAGAACAACCCCGCCTACGCGGCATACATCGCCCACACCGACGATGGCGTTGGGCGCCTAATGGACAAACTCGAAGAGCTTGGCCTGGACGAGGAGACGGTCGTTATCTTTCTCTCCGACAACGGCGGGATCCCGATAAGCTCGCAATTACCACTGCGGGGCCTCAAGGGCATGTACTACGAAGGCGGCATTCGCGTGCCGTTTGCCGTTCGCTGGAAAGGACAAACCAAGGCGAAATCGACCTGCGATACACCGGTATGCGCGGCCGATCTGTATCCGACGTTTCTGGAACTGGCCGGCGCCGAGCCGCCGAAAGATCAGCCGCTCGACGGTTCGTCCATAGTCCCCCTGCTCAAAGGCGACAAAGCCCTTGAAGATCGGCCCATCTTCTGGCATTTCCCCGGTTACCTCTACCAGTCCGGCTGGACCGGATCGCGCGATCCGCTGTACCGAACCAGACCGGTCTCGGTCATTCGCAAAGGCGATTGGAAGCTGATGATGTTTCTGGAGGAATGGTCGCTGGATGGCGGGTGGGAAAAACGCCACACTAACAATTCCGTCGAGCTATACAACATCGCCGATGACATCAGCGAGAAACGCAACCTCTCTCAAGCCATGCCTGAGAAACGTGATCAGATGCTCCGCGAATTGATGGCGTGGCAGAAAAGAACCGATGCACCGATCCCGAAGGCGCCAAACCCTAATTATGACCCTAACGTGAAACAGCAAAAGAAGAAACGAAGGCAAAAGAATCGCACTTAGCTGTGTACGCCGGGTCTTGCCGAAAACTTAAAGGCAAGAGCATCGCAGGGTTGCGTCAGGCTTTCTTCCTGCCGAGCCAGTCCTGGATGTTTTGGGCCAGGATCTGGACGTCTTTCTTTTCCATGATGTGGGCTATGGTGTCCGGGCGGATTTTCAACTTCACCATCGCTTTGTGGGCACGGTCCCATAGGCGGTCGTGCTTGGCCTTTGTCTCTGCAAGATACAGTTCGGTAACCAGCTCGCTGAGCTTCTGGAGCATTATGGTGTCGAGGTTCTTGTAATAACCTGATATTACTGATTGCTGGTATTGAGAATACTCTTTCTTACCCATATTAACCCTTAGCGGATAGCGGATAGCGTTTAGTGCAGAACATAGAGCCTATCCGCTGTGCGCTCTATGGTATCCGCTTTCTTACCTTAAAGTTTCACATAAATCAAGTTCCCGGTGTCAGGCGTCGGCTTTTTGCTGGCTTTGCGGCATCTGTCGGCTATAATCGTCGGCAAAATACCTCGTATTGCGTACCACATAGATCGCAATATGCAAGGTGAACCATAGGAACTTGTATGCCAAGGACGATTCCTCTTATTATCTGTATATTGGCTTTTCTGCCTGGTTCGGCGGCGCTTAGCCGTGCCGATGCCAAAGCGGGCGATCTGCACATAAAGGGCGGGAAGCTAACAAGTTTCGCGCCTGAGACCGGCAAGGAGATTCTTGTCTTTGAGGGCGGCTTTTCGCTGTCGATCGGTGCCGACAAGCTGTCGAGCGATATAGCGGTTATGTGGATGAGCCGCAACGAAGGCTGCCGGGTGAAGGTGTATATGCAGGGCAATCCGTCAGCGGAAAAAGGCGAAAAGGCAGCGAGCATAGAATTCAATCAAACGGTCATTCAAGCAGAGCACGCCGCAGCGGTTGAATTCGACTTCGACGGAGAAATCTACGTTACCGCAGATGAGAGGAAAGTCGCCGACCCCAGAGGCTTGGAGCCTTATTTGACGGCGTATGAGATGATGCGAACGGCCGGGGTTGAGCCTAAAGGTTTCGGTGCCGAAAAGCCGTCTGTTGAATCAGCCGAGCCGGAGGACGAAAAAGCTGTTTTCGAATACCCGATCAATCTTTCGCCTCTTGGCAAAGAGCCTTTGAAAGTAGAATACGACACCAAGGCGGGAATGGGCAGAGTCGGAACGGTTACTTCAAGATTCTACCTTTGGCAGAAACAGGATGAAAAAGGCGGTCTTCTGGAGTTCGAAGCAGACAATGCGGTTTTGTTCTTAGGCGACGAGAAGGACAAGACGGACCCGAACCGCGCCGGCGGCGAGATCGTTTTGCCGGGTGGGACTATTAAGGCGGTTTACCTTGCGGGCGACGTTTTGGTTACCGAAGGGCTCAGGACGTTCCGCGCCGAGGAGGTATACTACGACTTCGATCAGTCGAAGATGGTCGCGATTGAAGCGGAGATGAGGACGTTCGATCCGGCCGAGGGAATCCCAATTTACGTCCGGGCGGCAAAAATCAGGCAATTGGCGAAGAATAAGTTTTCCGCCGAGGATATGACTCTGACGACAAGTGAATTTCATATGCCTCAGATCTCGCTCAATGCCTCCAGGCTCACTGTTACGGATACTACGCCGACCGACCAAAAAGAAGGTGAAGTATCTAAAAGCAGCTATGACGCCCTGCTGGAAGACGTGCACTTAAAGAACAACGATATGACATTCTTCTACTGGCCGTCTCTGCGCACCAACCTGGAGCGCCCGGATCTTCCGATTAAAAGCATTTATGTCGGCAACGACAGCACATGGGGAACGTCGGTTGAAACCAGATGGTATCTGGCCCGGCTTTTAGGTCTGGCCGAGCCTGAGGGAACCGACAGCACATTAGCGCTGGATTACTTCGACAAACGCGGCTTCGGCGGCGGAATTGAAACCCGCTACACGGGAGAGCAATATCTGGGCAGGGTTCTTGGTTATTTGATCCACGACACCGGGCAAGACAGGCTTGGAAGACACAGCAGCCGCAAGAACATCGAGCCGCCGCGAGAGCTTCGAGGGCGCTTCCACTGGCAGCACCGGCAGTATCTGCCTTATAACTGGCAGCTCACGTCCGAAGTCAGCTACACCTCCGATCAGAATTTCTTAGAGGGGTTCTATCGCAGTGAGTTCAACGTGGGCAAAGAACAGGAAACACTGGTCCATTTAAAGCGAATCGAGGACAACTGGGGCCTCGCTTTCCTGGGCAAGGTGCGAATAAACGATTTCGTCGACAAACTCGAAGAAATGCCCACGTCCGAATTCCACTGGACGGGCCAGTCGTTTTTCGACGATAAGCTGACGTTCTACAGCGATACCCAACTCAGCAGATTCCGCCAAAGATTTGCCTCCTCCAATCCGGCGCCCGGTTCGGAAGAATTTTTCACCTTCACAACGACCAGAAACGAAGTTGACATGCCGCTGGTAGTGGGCAGAGCGAAAGTCGTGCCGTTCGTAGCCGGAACGGTCGCCTATGAGGACGGTCTGGGCTTCTACAGAGAGCTGGACGGCGGAACCGCCACCCGGCAGGATGGCGTCTGGTTCGGGGAAGGCGGCGTGCGAGTCTCGACGAATCCCTACTGGAAGGTCTTTCCCGGCGTTAAATCAAAACTCTGGGATTTGAACCAATTACGGCACGTTATCAGACCATATCTGACCGCCGTAACATATACTCAGACCGAATCGGTCATCGAACAACGCGATACTCTGAACGTAGGTATATCGCAAAGACTGCAAACCAAGCGGGGTCTTGGTGAAAAACAGCGAACTGTAGACTGGATGCGTCTGGATATGGATATTACCTGGGTCAACGATTCCGGCGATTCGTCGGCGGGACCGGATAGATTTTTGTGGAATAAGCCGTTCATTCCGACGATTAATAGATTTGGCTCAACTATTCCGATATTCGGCGCGCCGGGGGCCCTGGCGCCGCAGCAGGACAGGCGCGGAAGCCACATATTCGGCCCGAGACGCAATTATTTCGGGGCTGACTATATCTGGCGCCTTAGCGATACGACTGCCGTTATGTCCGATATGAATTTCGACATTCAAAGCGGCGTAGTCCAGCAGTATAACGTCGGGATTTCGCACCTGAGATGGCCGAATTTGCAGTTCTATCTCGGCAGCAGATATTTGAAACGCCTCGATAACAACTTCGGCGAAAAAGGCTCGAATGCCGTCACTTTTGCGGTTACTTACGCTTTGGACCCGCGTTACACTGTGGTTTTTTCGCAACAGTTTGATTTCGACTATGGAAAGGCCGTACGAAACGATATGACGCTTGTACGAAGATATCACAGGGTTTACTGGGGCCTCACGTATAGCGTAGACGCATCAAGGGACGAGCATTCGATTGGATTCAGCCTCTGGCCTCAGGGTGTAAAGGAACTGGGCTTCGGAGAAAGGAAATTTGCCGGTGTCGGAGGTTCGCCAGGCTATTGATGATCGGTCGCGGCAACATTAAAAAACCTTGCACGATTCAGACTTGACATGTATCATGTGCGGAAGTCCGTTTTTCTGATTTCCTCGAATAACCGGTTGGGTAATCTTTCGTAGTCTGTTATTGTCAGAATAGAGAATGATTTGGTGATATGTCGTTGCCTTCTCGCTTTTTTACGTGGATTTGGTTTTAAAGCGGCATGAATGGTTTGCTATATGCCGGCCAGAACTTGTAAGGTTTTGTAAAGGCCCGGTGGATTATTGGATTATAAGGAGCAGTAATATGGCATTGGTTAATACCAGGAAAATGTTTGAGATGGCCTACAAGAACGGCTATTCGGTTGGCGCGTTCAATGTAAACAACATGGAAATCACGCAGGGCATTATCGAGGCCGTAGCCGAAGAAAAGGCCCCGCTTATCCTGCAGGTCTCCAGAGGAGCGCGCGAATACGCGAAAAACAGCTATCTCAAAGCGATCATAAACGTGGTGGTGGAGGAAAATCCGGACATTCCAGTTGCGATAAACCTCGACCACGGCGATACATTCGAGACGTGCAAGCAGTTCGTAGATGACGGGTTCACCTCGGTTATGATCGACGCGTCGAGCAAACCGCTCGAGGAAAATATTGCAATAACCAAAGAAGTGGTTGAGTACGCGCACGCAAGAGACGTCGTAGTTGAAGCCGAGCTGGGCCAGTTGGGCGGTATCGAGGAAGACGTCGTGGGCGTTTCGGAAGACGACGTCAGCAAGCACTTGGCCGATCCGAACGAGGTCGAGGAATTTGTCCGCAAATCAGGCGTTGATTCCCTGGCCGTTGCAATCGGCACGAGCCACGGCGCCTACAAGTTCAAGAAAGAGCCAAAGCTTGCCTTCGACGTGATCCAGGCAATCGCGGATAAGCTGCCCGGTTTTCCGCTTGTCATGCACGGATCGAGCAGCGTGCTCAAGGAATTTGTCGATCTGATTAATAAGTACGGCGGAGATATGCCCAACGCAATGGGCGTGCCGGAGGATTCGGTCAGCAAGGCATCCAAGATGGCCGTTTGCAAGGTTAACATCGACACGGACCTGAGGCTTGCCCTGACCGCCAAGATCAGGCAGGTGTTCGCCGAGAAACCCGGCGAGTTTGATCCGAGAAAATATCTCGGGCCGGGCAGGCAGGCAATTAAGGAAATGGTCAAACACAAGTTGCATGTTCTGGGTTGTGCCGGAAAAGCAGCCGAGTGCATGTAAGAAACACGAAATGCGAAACCGTGCCGGGTAGCCGGAACTCAGATCAGCGAGACAGGAAGCTACAACGATTTGAGCATTTGAGCTTCGGATTTCGACTTTGAGACTCTACATTGAGTACGAGATACAAAAATGAAAAATGCGAAACGTAGTCTGACGTGGCTGGCGGTTATTGCCCTTTTGGCGGCCGCCTTTATAAGCGAATTACCCGGTTCCATATCGGCTCCGTTAGCGGTGCCCGTTACAAAAGCAGACACAGGCTCGATCGCATCGGTCGAATCCGACGTCGTTGCGAGAACCTTCGAGTTGATCCAACAGGGTAAGTTCGAGGCTGCCGACAACCTGACAAAACAGGCATACGGCGACTCGGGAGACCAACTGCCTGCAACTGCGCGCCGTCTGGTTCGCATAATAGACAAGTATAAAGACATTAATCAGCGTCGAAACTCGGCCCGCGAACAAGCATATGAAGATACTCTTGCCGAGCTGAGCAAGCTCCAGACCGCAAGTGCGGACGATGCAAACGACATCAAAGACGTCAACGATTTGACCGAAGCGCTCTCGGTCATCGTCAAGGCCAGAGAATTCGCCGACTATGAACAAAAGGCGAAGCTCACGTCCGATCCGTTCGTGGAAGAGACCTTACAGGAGGCGGTAGACAAGGCAACCGAGTTCGAAGTCAAAGGCAAATGGCTTGAAGCTTACTCGAACTGCTACTATTGGCTGCAGGCGATAGATCCAAATAATGAGGGTTATTCGGATTACGCCGAGCAGCTCCTGGACAAGGCGACTCTGGCGATGGCCTTTGAGGACAGCCCTTGCGAGACGAGCGAAGAACGTTTTAGCGGTGTCAAGAAAGAGATGTTTACCCGCGCGGTTGACTTTCTGGACTCGCGGTACGTTACCATTGTCGACTACGACAAAATGGCGGAAGAAGCTCTCAGGCGATGCCGACTGCTGGCCGAGGTGTTGGAAGCATCCGCGCAGTATGCCGATGCTTCACATATTCGCGACGACAGTAATCCGTTTGCGGTCGAGGGCCTATTGGACAGTAAGAAAGCAGCGGTCTGGTCGCAGGTTCTGGCCAAACTGGCAAATGAAGCGAAAGAGGCATCGAAAGAGACGGACAGACTCGGCAGGATAGACTTTCTGCGCATCTTTGAAGCGGTCCTTGCACTCAACAAAAGAACTATCGGCCTGCCTTCGACGGTGCTGATCTCGCAGTTCTCGGAAGCGGCAATGTCGGCATTAGATCCTTACACGGTAATAATCTGGCCCAAACAGATACAGGATTTCGAACAGATGATGACCAATGAATTCATGGGCATCGGCGTCGAAATCTCCAAGCGCAAGGGCCTTCTGACCGTATCGAGCCTGCTGCTTGACACCCCGGCGTTTCATTCCGAGCTCGATGCAGGTGACGTGATAGAAGCTGTCGACGGACTTGAAACCAGGGACATGTCCCTCCACTGCGCGGCCAAGAAGATAAAGGGGCGGGCCGGAACCAAGGTCAAGCTCAGGATAAGACGCCCGAGCGAGGACAAGGCCGTCGAGGACAAAGTCTTCGATATTACAATCACCAGAGACAGGATTACCGTCCCGACCGTCAGGGGATGGCAGAGAACCAAAGAAGGCAAATGGCTGCACATGATAGATGAAGAGAACAAGATCGGCTTCATTCGCCTTACGAGCTTCTCGTCAGACACCGCATCGAGGCTCGAGCGGGTGCTGGACCAGCTCGAATCGGAGAGATTACAGGGATTGATTCTCGATCTCAGGTGGAACACCGGCGGACTCCTTGACAGTGCGGTAAACGTGGCGGATAAATTCATCGACGAAGGCGTGATAGTCAAGAGGAAACCCGGTTTCGGCAGGGGGCCGGACACCAAGTATGAGTATGCCCACAGCAAAGGAACGCATCCGAATTACCCGATCGTGATACTCATAAACGGCAGTTCGGCCAGCGCTTCGGAAATTGTCGCCGGAGCTTTGGCGGACGATAGATACGAAAGGGCAACGCTCGTGGGAACGAGAACTCACGGCAAGGGAAGCGTTCAGGGAATAACGGGTTATCCCCGTGGTCGGGCGCAGTTGAAGTATACGATGGCCTACTATCATTTGCCCTCCGGACAAAGGGTCAAGAGCAAGAGTGAAGTGAAAGAACAAGGCACAAACGACTGGGGCGTAGGTCCCGACGTCGAGGTTAAATTGAGAAGCGACGAGCTCAAAAAGCTGTTCGAGGTCCAGAGGAGTAACGACGTTCTTGTAAGAGCCGACCACGCCGAGCAGGACAAAGCCGTAAAGAAACGTACGATCGAGGAAACTCTGGAATCCGATCCGCAATTAGCGGTCGGCCTTCTGGTTGTTCGCAGCAAGCTACTTCACGATCAAACCCTGGCCCGGCTGAACAACTGACTCTCGCGGCGACAACCGATCAGATATTTACAGGTGTATTGATTTGACAAATGCAGAAGACGTGAGCAAGTTTGAACGGCAGAGGCTTCAGAAGCTGTCCCGAATTAAAGAATTGGGCGTCGAGCCCTACGGAAACAAGTACGAGGGGGCCGAGCCGGCTGAAGATATCAAACAGAGATTCAAAGATGACGACGACACGCAGCGGGCCAACTGCGCCGGCAGGATCGTGCTGCTCAGGGACATCGGCAAGCTGATCTTCATTACGCTGCGAGACCGCAGCGGGACCATCCAGGTCGGCCTGAGCAAAAAGCTGCTGAGCGAACGGTGGGAACTTGTCAAGCTTATAGAACTTGGCGATACGATAGGCGCCGCCGGGCAGTTGGGCAAAACCAGAACCGGTGAAATCACGGTCTGGGCCGATGAAGTCACATTCCTGAGCAAGTGTCTGCTGCAACCGCCGGAGAAGTTTCACGGCCTGGCGGACGTCGATCAGCGATACAGGCAAAGATACGTCGATCTGTGGGCCAATCCCGAAGTAATGGAGCGATTCAAAGCACGAAGCGCAATCGTCACCACGATTCGCGAGCATTTGACATCGAAAGGATTCCTTGAAGTCGAAACGCCTATGATGCAGACTATCGCCGGCGGAGCCGCGGCAAAGCCCTTCGTGACACATCACAATAGTCTGGATATGGACCTGTTTCTGCGGATTTCGCCCGAGCTGTTCCTGAAAAGGCTGCTCGTCGGCGGGATGGAGAGGGTCTTCGAGATAAACCGGAACTTCCGCAACGAGGGCCTGAGCAGGCGGCATAATCCTGAATTCACAATGATTGAAATATATCAGGCTTACGCCGACTATAATATTATGATGGATTTAACCGAAGAGCTTATTTCGCTTTGTGTGGAAAAGCACTGCGGCGACAGCAAAGTTGAATTCGGCGATCTGGCAGTAGATTTTACAGGGCCGTGGAGGCGGGCCAGGTACACCGATCTTCTGGCCGAATATGCCGGTTGTGATATCGACGACATGGCCGCCGTCAGGGAAAAAGCAAGAAAGCTCGATGTGGACGAGTCGGAAATGGACGATGCCGTGGTCGTCAACGAGGTGTTCGAGGCCACGGTCGAGGAACACCTGATCGCTCCGACGTTTGTGATCGACTACCCGGCGGCGTTGTGTCCGCTGGCCAGGCGCAAGGCCGATAATCCCAAGCTCGCGGCGAGATTCGAGTTGTTCATTGCCCGGATGGAACTGGCCAACGCGTATACCGAGCTTAACGATCCGGCTCAACAGCACGAGAATTTCCTCCATCAGCTTCGCGGGGAAGAAGAATCGCTCACGAAAATGGACAACGATTACATAACCGCGCTGAAGTACGGCATGCCGCCGGCCGGCGGGCTCGGAATCGGGATCGACAGGCTGATAATGGTGCTGACCGGCGCTGCGACTATTCGCGACGTTGTTTTGTTCCCGCTGCTTAGACCGGCAAAGAGTTGAGAAAATGCGCCGGGCGAGATGCGGGGCTCGTTTTGATTGTACTGTGAGTAACCAACGCTAATAGAATGTTAAGACTGTTTTTGTGTTTACGTTATCTGCGCAAGAAGAAGATCGTTTTTCTGAGCATCGCGGCGGTCGCCCTTTCGGTGTCTTTGCTGATAGTTGTGGCGAGCCTTTTCAGCGGTTTTATCAAAGCTGTCGAGCATGCGGCGGTTGAAGCGTTGGGCGACGTCGTTCTGAGCCCCCCAATCGAAGTTGCAAAATACCCCTTGCTGATCGAGCGTCTCGAGCAGACGCAGACGGTCGCCGCCGCCACGGCAACTCTGCGGGCGCCCGGCCTGCTCAGGCTTGGCAAAGGCAACGTATGCCCCGTCCAGGTCTGGGGGATCGAGCCCGGCGGACGCGCCAGGGTGACCGATTTCAAGAAATCCCTGCTCAGACAGAAAGATTCACCAACAGAGCCGTCTTTTGATGTCCCCGGCGCCCCCGGCAGGACGGGCGGCTTTGTAGGCATCGCAGTGCTGGGTGAGCCAAACGAACAGACCGACGAGTACGACCTCGAAGCAGTCGAGAACATGATCGGCGAGCAGATCGTCCTCACCACGGGCACGGCGTCGAGTTCGGAGATCAAAAGGAGATTGCTGCCGTTTTCAATTGCCGACGTTGTCGAGACGGGTGTCTACCAGTTCGATAAGGCCTATATGTACCTTCCGATAGAAGAGCTGCAACGGAGATTGTATCCGGATGCAAAATCGCCGCTTGCCGACCAGATTCACATCAAGCTTGCCGAAAACACAGATACCAAAACCGCGGTCGCAGCAATCGAAGGAGTCTGGCTCAATTTCGTCGAAGACGAGCTCGACGGCAATCCGATCCTGATGCACCGCACGGCAATCATGACATCCCGGGATCTGCAAAGCCAGTTTATTGCCGCTTATCAAAAGCAGATGGGCATACTCTTAGTCATATTCGGCGTAGTAAGTCTCGGCGTCGTTCTGCTGGTCTTCTGCATATTCTACATGATCGTCAGGCTCAAGCAAAAGGACATCGCGATCATCAGAAGCTGCGGCATGGCGCGCACCTCAGTGGCCTTGGTTTTTCTCAACTTCGGCCTGTGCGTTGGCATCATCGGCTCGATGATCGGAGCCGTCCTGGGTTGGGCGATTACGGTCAATATCAATACGATTGAAGAGTGGGTCCGCGTTATATTCGGATTGAAACTTTGGAAAAGCAGCGTGTATCTATTCAACAGGATACCCAATGAAGTCGATTGGTTCACAACCCTGTTCACTATTCCTGTCAGAGTGTCCGGCTGGCAATTCTCAATCAAGTTTGAATTATATGATATCGTTTTGCTGGCCATTCTTGCCGCAGCTATCGGTGCGTTGATACCCGCTGTTGTGGCGGCGGCAACAAAGCCGGTAAACATCCTGCAGTATGAATAAGGAAAGGCAACTATGGGTGCCACAAATGCAGAGCAGCTAATCCGGGACGATCATGTGAACCGGAAACTGGTCGGATTACGTGGATGGTTGGTTTTCCCCGCTATTGGGCTCGTTTGTTCACCTCTACTTACTCTTTCCTTCATACTTTATGGACTTTGGTCTCTCAATAGGAAGATGGGGCTGTTGACTGATCTCATCCTTGCTATCATAGCAATAGCTCTGGGGGTTGCGATCTTATTCTATTTTGTTGTAATCGTTTTTCACTTCTTTGAAAAACGCCGGAATGCACGAAAAACTTATATTTGTTTTATTGCCATCCAGCTTATTGCACCAATACTGTTTCTCTTTCTCCTCACACTTGGCCTGCTCCTTTGCCTGAAGTACTATGGGAGGATCAACATCTCTGGTGATATGATCTATGCTATTAATGAGATTGTCCTTCATATCATGATTCTATTCTATATCTTCATTGCCGCTTTACGTTTCTTCATCAAGAGCCTGTATGCTCCACAGACAATCATCCGCCTGACGGTTATTGTTATGATTATCGATGTTGTTGCGTCACTGATAAGAATTCTTAGCGTATGGGGTATGGGTTCTCTCTTTCTGTTGCTTGCTCTTGTCGGAAGATGCACGATATCAGCAATCTGGATTTTGTACTTTC
>Ga0180438_10006399_pt1 | contig 15943 bp, 13 predicted proteins | sample SS_ome_12_FD_132455 | JGI IMG/M metagenome (GOLD analysis project Ga0180438, IMG submission 132455) | Hypersaline lake sediment archaeal communities from the Salton Sea, California, USA - SS_3_D_2 metaG | ecosystem: Environmental > Aquatic > Non-marine Saline and Alkaline > Hypersaline >...
CCAGGGCAAGGGCGTGTAGTTCTGGCCAATCTTCAGGTGAGCCTTGACCAGACTGAGCGAAGAGATCCTGGCGATAGTAGATCAAGCCACCGTCGGCTGTCCACGGTAGTGCCATGATCTGCCAGTCAACAACGCTGGCCTGAACGGTCGCTGCAAGGAAGGCGTCCATCTCGAGACCGGAGGCTGTGACATAGAGGTCAAGCGGTACCAGCCAACCTCTGGCGGCGAACTCGGCAAGCCAGGAATCGTCCACCACGTACACATCCACGGTTGTATCGCCGTTTTCCAGGGCGATACTGAACTGCTCACGCCGTTGGTCCGGGGAGACCTTGGCGCGTACGATCTCTGCCTGGATATCGGGATTGGCGGCCTCAAAGGCCGCGATCTGATCGTCCAGGATGGGTAGCAATGCATCTCCAAAACGCCCGGAAATGGCAATGGTCACGGGCAGTTCAAATGGAACGGTGACCGTGGGCTGGGGACCACTAGGGGTAAGTGTCGCCTCAGGTTCGGTCGGACGGCATCCGGTGGCAGTACAACCGACTATGATGGCGACTGCCACAAAGGCAATCCGGAAGAAGTCAAAGCTGGATCGCTTCACCGCTCAGCAAACCTGGATCTCGGACTATCCATCTCGAACCTATGCCAGTTGGTCGACGATCATACCGGTAAACAGCAGTGCCAGGTAGAGGCTCGAAAGCTTGAACATCAGCCACGCGTTTCGCTCGGTGGGCCTCAGGAGCAGATAGGCATGCCCAGCGAGCGAGACTACGCCGCCGACGATCGCGACCGCAAAGTAGATGGCGTCGAATCCCCCCACCACACCTAACAGAAGCGACTCGGCGACCATGAACACGACGCTCCCGGCGATCAGGTTCACGGCACGTCGCAGGTTGGTTACCACCGGCAGCATGGGCACCATGGCCCGGGCATAGTCCTCCCGGTAGCGGATTGCTAGATTCCAGATGTGGTTGGGTGTCCAGGTGATCACCAAGAGGCTTATGAGCACTGCCGTCCAGGTTACATTGCCCTGCACCACCGCCCAGCCGAAAAGCGCGGGCATCCCGCCGCTGACGGAACCGAGCAGGATGTTGGTGCACGATCGGCGCTTGGCCAGCAGACTATAGACCACCACGTTGTCGAACAGTCCCAGAAACATCCACAGGGCAGCCAGTGGGTTGAACAGGAATGACAGGCCCATCGACAGGGCGGCCAGGAACAGTCCCCAGACAAGCGCTTTTTCGGGAGGGTCGATCCGCTTGCCGGGCAGGGGGCGAGCCTTGGTGCGATCCATCAGGGCGTCGATGTCACGGTCGAGGTAGCAGGTGAGCGTGTCGGCGGCGGCGCAACCAGCGGTGATGGCGATCAAGGCCACCACCCAACCGCCAGGGGACAGGCCACCTATGCCGCCCGCCGCGACCATCGACCCAATGCAGGTGAACACCAGCAGCGCGACTGTGCTGGGTTTGGTCACCTCAATGTACTTCCAGACGCGCTCGCGCCAACTCTGGGTCGCGGTCAAGGAGCCTAGTTTGGTGGATTCATCGAGCATCGGCGTACACCTCCCATGACGGCGCCATTATAGCGGAAAAGCGTGGCCCGGTCAACTGGCAGACCTTTCAGGTTTTTTGACAGTCTTTTTCTGTCTGTGGTAGAATCATCCTGTTCGCAAAACAAGAATGTGCTCGACGAGGTGCAATGGCCAAGATCCGTGTCCTGCTGGTCGACGATCATGCCATCGTGCGTGATGGTCTTCGATCGCTGTTGGATGGTGATAAGCATATCGAGATAGTAGGTCAGGCGGGAGACGGTCTGGAAGCAGTCCGCAGAGCCCAAGACCTGAACCCGGACGTGGTGGTGATGGATATAGCCATGCCCCACTTGAACGGGCTTGAGGCCACGCGCCGCATCCTCAAGGCCAGTCCTGACAGCCGGGTGTTGATCCTCAGCCAGCATGAAGACGACGAGAATGTATTGGATGCCCTATGGGCTGGCGCCTCGGGCTACCTCCTGAAGCGGGCCGCCGGCGCTGAGCTTGCGGAGGGCATCAAGTCTGTTGCCCGAGGAGGCGCCGTGCTCCATCCCATGGCGGCCCGGGTTCTGGTGGATGCTTATCGTCGCTGCGAGTGCACCGAGAGGATTGACAGCTACGAACGGCTCACAGACCGGGAGCGCGAGGTGCTGATTCTCGTGGCTGAGGGATACACAAATCATCAGATGGCCGAGATTCTACATGTGAGTCCCAAGACCGTGGACGGTCACCGAACCAGCTTGATGTCCAAACTAGGCCTACACGATCGGACGGAAGTGGTCAAGTATGCACTCCGCCGTCAGTTGATCGAATTATAGACTGCCCCCTCGCTTTGTTACAGATTTCACAAATAGGGCATGGAATTGGTGCCCGAAATGGGGTTGTTACCCTATTCACAAACAGACAAAGGTATGCTATAATTTTGGTGTCTGGGGATGAGTGTATTCCTGGATTGTATTTCGATCTCCGAGCCTGTCTGCCTACTGAGTGCGTCTGCAGGTGGAAGCTGCTACCGGAGGATGGACTCCATGGTGGCAGGCCGATAGGGTGCAGTTGGAAACGCCTGTGCCTCCCGTACTGGAAAGGGGATCGATGGTCGGTTTATATCGCCGGCCGTCAATCTCCTTTTTTGACGAATAGATGGGACGGCAAAAAGAGGAGGGGGGTGGTGCCAAGAGATTTTTTGTGCATTGAGGTTCTGGATAACACAAGGAGGTGAGAAGAACGCTATGGACCTATCGCGAAGAGATTTCATGAAATTGTCCGGGGCGACAGCGGGTGGGCTTTTCTTGCCAGCCAGCTTTGCCGCTACAGCCTTGGCGGCGGGCACTGACGTCATCTTTCCGCTCCACAAGCCCATCGGGGAGGCATCCACCGTATGCCCCTACTGTTCCTGCGGCTGCGGGCTACTGATCGCCACCGGACCCGATGGCCACATCGTCAACTCGGAAGGCGACCCTGATGCCATCAACAACCGGGGTGCTCTCGACCCCAAGTCGATCTCCGTTCGGTCGATGTCCCAGAGCGACCGGCGTCTTACGAAGCCACTCTACCGCGCGCCAAACAGCGACAAGTTCGAGGAGGTGGAGTGGTCCTGGGCCATAGAGCAGGTGGCCAGGCGCATCAAGGACACGCGGGACGCGACGTTCGAAGCGACGAACCAGAACGGGGTCACTGTCAACCGTACCCCAGGCATCGCTTTCCTGGGCGGTGCGGCCAACAATGACGAAGAGTGCTACCTTGCCATCAAGCTAGCCCGTGCCCTAGGCCTGGTAAACATCGAACACCAGGCGCGCATATGACACTCCGCCACGGTGGCCGGTCTGGCCACAACATTCGGGCGGGGTGCCATGACCAATCACTGGGTTGACCTGAAAAACTCAGACGTGATCATGATCAACGGATCGAACGCGGCGGAGAACCACCCGGCTTCCATGACCTGGATCAATAAGGCGCGTGATGAGCGCGGCGCCAAGTTGATCGTCGTTGATCCTCGATTCACCCGTAGTGCAGCCAAAGCCGACATCTATGCCCCCATCCGCTGCGGCACCGATATTGCCTTCTATGGCGGTTTGATGAAGTATATCATCGACAACAACCTGTACCACGAGGAGTATGTGGTCCACTTTACCAATGCCGCCACGCTGATCAACCCCGGGTTCCAGGGCGCTGAGGATCTGGACGGCCTCTTCTCCGGGTTTGTGGACGACGATGGCGATGGCTTTGGTTCCTACCCGGACCGGTCGACTTGGGGTTACCAGACCGACGCCGACGCTAACCCGCTTCGTGACGAGACACTCCAAGACCCCAACTGCGTGTTCCAGCTCTTGAAGAAGCACTACCAGCGTTACGATTTGGACTTGGTGTCAAGCATCACCGGCTGTCCCACGGACAAACTGGTCGAAGTGTACGATGCCTACGCTGCGTGCGGCGCGCCGGACAAGACGGGATCGATCCTCTATGCCATGGGGCAGACGCAGCACACGGTTGGATCGCAGAATGTGCGCTGCATGGCCATGATCTAGCTACTCTTGGGAAATATTGGCCGGCCCGGCGGCGGGGTAAACGCGCTGCGTGGCGAGAGCAACGTGCAGGGCTCGACCGACATGGCCGTTCTGGCCCACATCATCCCTGCCTACATGGCCACCCCGTCGGCGGGCAACCACCCGACGCTGGCGGACTATTTGGAGAAAGAGACGCCAGCGACTAGCTATTGGGCCAACAAGCCCAAATTCCTCATCAGCTTGCTCAAGGCCTGGTGGGGGGACCATGCCACAGTCGAGAATGACTTTGCCTACGACTACATGGGCAAGGTCGAGAGCGCGGCCAATCACTACTGGATCGCACTCTTTGAGGCGATGCACGCTGGCAACATCAAGGGGGCGTGGATCATGGGCCAGAATCCGGCGGTGGGTGGTCCCAATGCTCGCTTTGAGCGACAGGCCCTCGAGAAGTTGGACTGGATGGTGATCCAGGAGATCTTTCAGACCGAGACCGTTGGATTCTGGCAGGAGCCGGGCAAGGTCCCGAGTGATATCAAGACGGAGGTCTTTGTCCTGCCGGCAGCCGACGCCATGGAGAAGGAGGGCAGCATTGTCACCAGCGGGCGCCTCATCCAGTGGCGACCCAAAGTGGCCGAGCCTCCGGGTGACGCGCTGGCCGACCACGACATCCTCTACTTTGTCGGCCGCAGACTCAAGGAGCTGTATGCTGCCGAGCCGGGGCCCTTTGCCGACCCGATCACGTACCTGACCTGGGACTATGGTGGGGGTCCAGTGCACCCGCTAGTCGGCGAGTTGGTGGATATCGAGAAGGTGGCCTACGAGATCAATGGCTATGCCACGGCCGATATCATCGATGCCGATGGCAACGTCGTCGCCAGGAGTGGAGAGATGCTGAACACCTTCGGCAAGCTTCAGGCCGACGGCACGACGGCCTGTGGCAACTGGCTGTATGTGGGCTATTACTACCCGATGTCCGACGGTGAGGGAAATACCCTGCCTGCCAGCAAACGGCGCGGCCAGAAGGACCCAGGTGGCCTGGGCACCTATCCCTACTATGCCTACTCGTGGCCGGTCAATCGCCGCATCATCTACAACCGCTGTTCAGCCGACTCGCAGGGCAACTCTTGGCCCGGCGGCCGGGAGCTGATCTGGTGGGATGCTGCGCAGGGCAAGTGGACTGGTTATGACGTGCCCGACTTTGCTGCAACCAAGGCGCCTGGCGACCCGGGATTTAACGATCCCTTTATCATGAAGACCGACGGCAAGGGCTGGCTCTTTGGCGCGCTGAACGAAGGTCCCTTCCCGACGCACTATGAGCCGGTCGAGTCGCCCACGACCAATGCCCTCTATCCGAACCAGCAGAACAACCCGGCTATCAAGATCTGGCGGACCAACGAGGGACAGGACATCGGCAACAGCTATGCCGACGTGAGCGAGTTCCCCATCGTGGCGACTACCTATCGCGTGGTGGAACACTGGCAGGCAGGTGGTATGTCCCGCTGGCTGGAGTGGCTGGCCGAAGCTCAGCCCGATATGTTCGTGGAAATGAGTGAGGAGCTGGCTGCGGAGAAGGGGATCAAGTCTGGCGATATGGTCGCAGTCAAGTCTGCGCGTGGCGAACTCAAGGCGGTCGCTATCGTTACCAAGCGCTTCAAGCCGCTGACAGTCAATGGCCAGACGGTCCACCAGGTGGGCATGCCTTGGCACTTTGGCTGGGGTGGCGGGGACGAGCGGTATCAGGCCCTGGCCCGAGGAGAAGCGGCCAACAAGCTAACTCCGCACGTGGGTGATGCCAATACCACGATCCCGGAGTACAAGGCGTTCCTCGTGAACGTGGAAAAGGCGTAGGGGGTGCAAGATGGCTGATAGACTTGCGATGTACATTGACGCGTCCAAGTGCATGGCCTGCCGGGGGTGCCAGGTTGCCTGCAAGCAGTGGAACGATAACCGTGGCTACATTCCCGGCGAGCGCGAAACAACCAACGTCGGCACATACGAGAACCCTCTGACGCTGGATTCCCAAACCTGGACACGCATCAAGTTCACCGAGTATGATGACCCGGATCGGGGCTTCCAATGGCTGTTCCTCAAGGAAGGGTGCATGCACTGTGGCGAAGCCGCTTGTGTGGACGTGTGCCCAACCGGTGCCCTCAAGTATGGTCCCAATGGCATCGTCACCTTTGAGCGGGAGTTGTGCAACGGCTGCGGTTACTGCAGCCAGTTCTGCCCGTTTGGCATTCCGCAGCTTGAGGTGCTCAATACTCTGACCGGCGAGGCCAAGAGTTCCAAGTGCTTCTTCTGCCAGGACAGGACGACGAACGGCATGAAGCCTGCCTGTGTCAAGACCTGCCCGGCGGCAGCGCTGGACTGGGGTGATCGCGACGAGATGGTCAGCAAAGCGGAGAGCCGGGTCGCAAAGCTCAAGGGCGAACTTGGCTTTCCGCAGGCCAACGTCTACGGCAAGACCCAGCTCGGCGGCCTGGGCCGCATCTATGTGCTGACTGCCCCGCCGGCGGAATACGGTCTGCCCGCGGATCCCAAGTATCCGGCCATGAGCACCGTGTGGCAAAAGATTCTACAGCCAGTGGGCCAGGTGGCCTTTGCGGCCACCGTCGTCGGCGCCGTGGCTGCCTTCTTTATCGCCCGCCGGAATGTACACATGGAGGAAGTAGAATGACCGTCAGACTAAGAGGCACTGACTCGACCGTACTAATCCGATGGATTCCCAAGTACACTGTCCTGGAGCGGTTCCTGCACTGGGTGCACACAGCGATGTTCATTCCCCTGGCCTTGACGGGGTTTGTGCTCTTTGCGCCCTGGCTGGAACCCGTTGCCCAAAGTGAAGCAGGGATCCATATCCGCATGTTGCACCGCATCGCTGCCATCATATTTGGTGGCGTGCCCATCGTCTACACCATTCTGCAGCCACGGCGGATGCTGATGAACTTGCGGGAGTTTCTCAGCTTCAGCAAATATGACCTTCTGTGGCTGAAGGGCGCGGTTCCGTACTATGTGCTGGGTCGCCACGAAGAGATGCCACCTCAGCCACGGTTCAACACTGGCGAGCGTCTCACGGCGGTCGTCATGGTTCTCGGTACAATCATCTTCGGAATCACAGGGCTGTCCATGTGGTTTCTGAAGGGGGCAATGCCGCCATTTCTCTACCAGTTGATGGTTTTCTTCCACGACCTGATGTTCATCATCACCTTTGCCATGTTCATGGTCCACTTCTATCTGGCCGTGATCCATCCCATGATGTGGCAGAGCTTGGTGAGCATGCGATATGGGGTCGTGTCGGAATCATACGCCCGCGAACACCATGCTATGTGGTACTATGGTGAGGAACGGGCTAAGCAAATGTGGGAGCAGCGACAGGCAGAAGGCGCGCACTGACGCGCTACTGCGGGGAGGGGCTGAGAAGGCTGGTGGGATCGGCGGGCAGGATCGCGCTCCGATTGCTCCAGGATCTCAGCCCCTCAGCATGTGGAGAAAAGACAACATGGGCATGAGCGACAAAGACGCTCAGGTATTGCGCGCCTTGTCAGCAGCTCGCGGGTCTCATGAGGAGCTCGTCGATCTTTTGGACTTTTACCTTGATCTCTTCCAAGTGCAGTTCCAGGCCAAGGCAGAGCTCGAAGAACCCAAGATGCGCGACGAGTTGGGCATGCGTTGGCGACTGGAGGGCGGCATCCCCCAGTTGACATTCGATCAGTTGGGGCTTTATCCAGAACCCTTCGTGGACCTAGTAGCACGGGTTGCTGCTATCTTGCTGCGCCATAACCCTGGCTGGCAGGTTGAACAGGAGAGTTGGAGTGCGGAGGGCCTGATGACGCAGGCTCGAGTGGTGTTTGAGAGCTGGGACACTTTGACTGCACCCAAGTCCACGTCCAGGGGGCCTGAACACGGTGAAGGGGAGCTTGACCCTCCGACAGCCCTGGCGGTGGGTTTCGCCCTGGCACCTTTCTTGCAGCGGGCAGCGGAGGCCATTCTACCTCGGTTGGACCTGACCCTGTGGACACAGGATCATTGCCCAGTATGCGGCGGGGAGCCCAATTTCGCCGTACTAGAAGAAACCAGGGGTGCACGCCGGCTGCTCTGCTCTCGCTGTAACGCCCTGTGGCCTTATCCGCGAGTTGGATGTCCCTACTGTGGCTCAAAGGAGAAACAGATCTATTACCCTAGCGAAGACGGGGTATACCGCCTCTACGTCTGTCCTGACTGCAACCGCTATCTGAAAACCATGGATCTCAGAGGGATCTATCGTGAGGTCTATCCTGAGGTTGAACGCCTGCTGACTGTAGGAATGGATCTGGCGGCTCGTGAGCAGGGGTATGGGGCCTGAGACGTTGCGATCTCACCAACACTGGTCGCCATATCTTGAAAGGCAGACGGATTGACAGTACTCTGTTAATGTGTTATAATCCGTTTTGTGTGAAAACGCGAACAATTGACAAGGAGGAAGAGTAATGGCTAAGGTCCTCGTGGTCGATGATGACCCTGATTTCGTCAAAGTCACTTCAAAGGTGCTCGAAAAGGCGGGATACGAAGTAGTGTCTGCCGCCAACGGGGCCAAGGCGTTGCAGGTAATGCGTCAGGAGATCCCTGACCTTGTCTTGCTGGATATCATGATGTCGTATATCCTCGACGGGCTGGACGTGAGCCGCGAAATGGCAGAAGATCCCGCTCTGAAGGATATCCCGGTCATCATGGTGACCTCTTTGACTGGAGTTAAGGGTTCTGGGATGTTTCCCACTGATGAATACGCCCCGGTTGATGAATGGCTTGCCAAGCCGGTTGATCCAGACACGCTGTTGAGCCGGGTGAGCGAAGCTCTGGGCTAGTCGAGAGAATTCTACCAGGGCGAGCAAAATCAAAGGAGACAGGGATGGCAAAGATCCGGATTGGCGGGATTATGCAGAATGCTCATCTCGCGTTGCTCAATGTGACGGCGGTGCCCGATAGACCGGGCATTGCTGCGGCGATACTGGGTGGGTTGGGCGAGCAGAACATCAATGTGCAATTCATCGTCCAGTGCATCGATCAGAGCAAGCGGGATCAGGTGGCCTTGTGCGTGGATCGGGATGATCTGCCGACAGCAGAGAGCGTTGTGGAGCGAGTTGCACCCGAGCTGGATGCTGGCAAGGTGATTGCCAATCCAGAAGTGGCCATTGTGTCCATCTTTGGGCCTGATTTTCGGGAGCGCCCAGGCATCGCAGGTACAATGTTCGACGCTCTGGCCGGGCAAGGGATCAATATCTTGGCCATCAGCACCTCGATTTCGACTGTTTCTTGCGTCATCGGGTCCGACGACTTGGAGATAGCGCTGATTTCCCTACGACAGACATTTGATCTACCCTAGTTTGTGACTGGTGGGCACTGAATCGCGCGGCACCTTTTGGTGTCGCGCTTTGTGTGTGCGGCGATTGCCGGTGGGCAGAGGATCAGTCTTGACCCAGGATGAGCCGCTGGGTATGGGTTGAGGGCTGTTTCGTTTGATGAAATCGGTCCTTGGTCTGACGGGTAGAGTCGCCGGTCTGTTCGGCGGATTCTCCCCGCTGTGGCTGAAGAGGCAGGATGAATGTGAACCGGCTGCCCTGGCCTGGCTTGGACGTGACCTTGATCTGCCCTTGGTACGAATCCACGATCTGTTTGACGATTGAGAGACCCAAGCCTGTGCCGATCTCTCCACTGGCTTTGGCCTGATCGCTGCGGAAGAATTCCTGGAACAGGTACTGCTGATCCTGCTCGGTGATACCTATCCCCGAATCCTCAACCACACCGATGAGGCAATCATCGTCAGTCTGCAGACGGACGGCAATGCGTCCCCCCACCGGTGTGTACTTGATTGCGTTGCTGACCAGGTTTGTCCAGATCTGCTTCAAGTGATCTCGGTCTGCATTGATTATGGGATGATCCAGGATATCGAGCTCAAAACTCTGCTTCTTCTCGTGGGCTTGTTCCCGGAGGAGTTCGCACACCTCTCTGAGGATCTTGGCCATATCCTGGGGAGATGCTTTGGCAGCAAAGTCTTCTTTCGCCTGCTTGAGACGGGCGAGCTCGAGCAGGTCGGCAATCAGATCGAGCATTTCCTGCAGCCTTTCCTGTACCCGGCCCAGTGTCGATTTCATCTCCTTGTCCGATACATATCCTGCCAGGATCAGGTTGACGTAGCTCTGAACGGCTGCAACCGGAGCGCGCAGTTCGTGGGCTACTTTGAGCATAAGCTGGCTTTTGATCTCGTCCAACTTTTCCAGTTCCTCTTTGACCTGAGCCAATTCTTCTGCGTGCGTCTCGACTTCTTTCAATCGCCGCCGTTCCATGCCTTGCTCGACGGCGACGAGGAGCTCGTCCGAGGTAAACGGCTTGGAGAGAAAGTTGTAAGCTCCGCGCCTCGTCGCTTCGACAGCCATCTCAATGCTGCCAAAGCCGGTGATGATGACGCAGATGGCGTTTGGATCGCGTGCGAGGATTGGATCGATCAGATCCAATCCGCTGCCATCGGGCAACATCACATCCAGCAGGTAGAGGGCATAGTTCTTTGATGTGACCAGTTCCATAGCTGTGGCCAGATCGGCGGCGGTTTCAACCGTGTAGCCGGCGGGCATCAAGGCCCTCTGGCAGCCAGTTCGCATGCCCGCCTCATCGTCTACGACGAGGATCGTTGTTGGTATCTGCTGGTTTGTCTCCACCAAGCTCACTCCTTCTGCGAAAGGTTATGGATGATCGTGGTCCAATTGATAGCTCCACCAGTTGGTCGATGCAAAGCAAGCGCCTACTGCAAGACGAAACTGCCTTCCAGCTTTTCTGGGCGGGCTGGAAGTTTCTCGCGCATGGTGATAGTGAAGGTCGTGCCTTGACCTTCTTCACTGCTCACGCTGATCTGGCCCCGGTGCATCTTGACGATGCCATAGATGATGGCCAGCCCCAAGCCGGTGCCTTTGCCAATAGGCTTTGTGGTGAAAAAGGGCGTGAAGAGCTTTTTCATGTTCTCATCGGAAATGCCCACACCTGTGTCTTGAATCTCAGCGATGACGAACCCTTTGGCCTGCCCCTTCTGGGTGCGAAGGGTCAGTTGGCCACCATGGGGCATGGCTTCGGCGGCGTTGTTCATCAGGTTCAGGAACACCTGGCGGAGCTGCAAGGGATCTGCTTGAATGGTGGGCAGGTCAGGCTCCAGATCGCACAACAGGTCAATCCCCTCAAACAGTTCCTGCTTGCTTGCTTCATGGGCCAGCTCTTCCAGCAGGGCATTGAGGTCGGTGTCCTGGGCCAGTACCTCGTTCTGCCGGGAGAAGTTGAGTAGGTCGTTGACAATGGTTTTGCAGCGGGTAGTCTCGCGGATGATCATGTCCAGGTCTTCTGCCTGCTGCTGGTTGTCCTCCGGGGTCTCCTTGCGCAGAATGTCGGCGTAGAGCAGGATTGAGCCCAGGGGATTGTTGATCTCGTGGGCCACACCGGCCGCCAGTTGCCCGACGGAAGCCAATTTTTCCTTCTGGATCAATTGCTCCTGGGTTTCCCGCAGGGTCTCAACCATGGTGTTGAACGACTGGGCCAGGGTGCCTGTCTCACCTCGCCCGTAAACCGGGACACGCACCGTCCAATCACCACTGGCCACTTTGCGTGTCGCTGCGGCCATCTCGGTAAGCGGACGGCTGATGGACCAGGCGAGAGGGATGGCCAGCAGAACGGCCAGTAGGATGCTAGCCCCCCCGACGAAAAAGATCTGCCCGCGGAAGGAATCCTGCAGTTGTTGGAATACAGCTTGTTTGGCACCTACGTACAGCATGCCCACTACTTTGCCAAGGTGGTCGTACAGGGGTTCGTAGCGGGTGATGTACCATTGGTTGAAGACGTAGGCCGGACCTGCAAAGGGTTCTCCGTTGACCAGCGTCTGGTCGTATACCTCCTGTGACACCCGAGTGCCAATCACCCGTTCGCCAGCTTCGTTGAGCACGTTCGTAGAGACGCGCAAGTCACCGAAAAAGATGGTCACTGTATCGACGCCTGCAACCTCCTTGATACGGTCTACAAGGGTAAAGTCGTTGTTGAACAGGTGGCCCACAAGCACCGAACCGAGAAGTTCACCTTCCTCCGAGAGCACAGGTTCCACAGCCATCAGCACCAGGCCGGCCGTTCCCTCCCGAGGATCAAATGGCTCGGGCGCAGCTTTTTCTGTCTCTAGTAAGGGGATGCGGGCTTGGTCATCCAAGCCCAGCCAACGCAGCAGTGAGCCCGGGATCACTTCTGTAGCCGCCTGGAGCTTGCCTTCAGAGAGTGCTCGATTGACGATCGGCAGCGTAGACCAGTCCGTATTCGCAGCAACCAGTTCGATTCGCCCGTCTGAGAAAACCTGTCCGGTGACGCCTTTCCCCTGCAGGTCCGTGATCACGACGAAGCGTTGTGTTCCAGAGGGAAGGTTGCTGTTCTCAGCCAAGATCTCGTCTTGCAGGACGCTGATAGCATCCTCGTCGCCCTGGCTGCCTGCGGCTAGGTTGTGCAGCACGGGGCGCCCCGAGGCGAGCCGACCCGCCATGGAGGTGATGTCGTTCATCTTACTGTTATAGAAGGCGTTGGCCAGATCCATGTCCCGGCCAACGCGTGCGTCTTCAGCGTCCTCCAGGTAGCCGTTGATGACGCTGTTGGTGATCATTGTGGCTACGACGATCGTGATCGTTGCGGTGAGAACAAAGCCGATGACGAGCACATATTGCAGCCGCCATCCGACCACTCGCGCCAGAAACTTGGGCATCCTCCCGCCACCTCCTTTGGTCAGCAGGTGAAATCTTGCACAACTGTGGGCGGATTATACCACAGAAATCTCTGCAAGGCGAAAACAGGTGGAGCGTTCACAAGTACCCGTATTCTCTGAACCAGGTAAGGGTATCTCTCACAGTCTCTGAGAAAGGACGAGGTTTGAAGCCCAGTTCCGAGCGAGCCTTATCGGTATTCAGGGCTCGCCAGTCGCGCAGCGTCTTAAAGTGCTCCAGCGGCAAGGGCTGAATCAAGGGCAGCCGGCCTAGTACTTCTCCGGTCCGTACGATGGCACCGACCAGATGCAGTGAAGCGCGCCAGCGGGGAGGCCGTGCGCCTGCCTCCCGTGCGGCGACCGTCAGGGCCTCGCGTAGCGGGAGATTCTCTCCGCCCAAGATGTATCGCTGCCCAACGCGGCCTCGCTCGGCAGCCAGGACATGGCCGAGACCCACGTCGCGGGCGTCCACGACGTTGGCTGTCAAGTCTAGCCAGACTGGGAAGCGGCCCTTGGCCACGTTTCGCAGGATCTCCCCGGTCGTTGGCTTGACATCCCATGGTCCGAACACAGCGGTAGGATTGACAATGACCACTGGAAGTCCCCTGGCTGCAGCTCGCCAGGCCTCGGCCTCCATGGCCCATTTGCACTCAAAGTAGGCGCTGCCGGTGCTGCCCGGAAGATAGAAGTCGTTCTCGTCAGCCAGGCGGCCCGGCTCGGCAGGGGGGCCGAGGGTGGTTAGTGTGCTGGTATAGACCAGCCGCCCGATGTTCGCCTTTCTGGCTGCTAGGAGCACGTTGCGCATGCCTTGCACCGCCTCGCGCAGCGAGCCGGCCATGTCCAAAGAATGTCTTGGGTAGTAGGCTGCCGCATGAAAGACTACGTCGCAGTCGTTCATAGCCATTGCCAGCGATGCAGGGTCGTTCAGATCACCGGGAAAGCGCTCCACATCCAGCTCATCCAGCATCCAGGTCTGGCTGTTGGCTCGATGAAAAGCCCGCACGTTCCAGCCTGATTTCAGGCATGCCCGGAGTACATTGTTCCCGATACATCCTGTCGATCCCAGAACCAGCGCTTGTTTCGTCATTCCATTTCCCTGTTCCCGAGTGCCCGATCCCTTCCGTCTTGAGCTGCTTTTGTCCACAAACGAGCCAAGTCTATTTTCTCCCAAACTCTTTCTCCAGCTGCTCTACTGAGAAGTGCAGCACGGTTGGCCGGCCGTGCGGACAGGTGCGGGGGGACTCGCACTGCTCCAACTGACGAACCAGCTCATGCATCTCTTCGTGGGAGAGGGTTTGGCCAGCCTTGATGGCCGCACGTTTGCACACAGCAGCCACCAGCCGCTCCTCTGCCTGGGCGGCCAGGGGATCGTCACCCAGGCGCAACATCTCCAGGATATCCAGAAAGGCGGTGCGAATGTCGGGCACGGCGAGGATCGCGGGCACAGCGCGGATCAGATAGCTCGTGCCGCCAAATGGCTCCAGGGCAAAGCCGACCTGGTTGAGCATGGTCAGTTGTTCGGCCATAACGCCAGCAAGTAAGGGGTCCAGGTCAAGCATGAGTGGCTCCAGCAGGGTTTGCGAAGAGATGGCTTCTTGACTGCGTTCTCCCATCGTTTGTTCATAGAGCACGCGTTCATGGGCAGCATGCTGGTCGATGAGGTACATGCCCTGGGGTCCTTCGGCCACGACGTAGGTTTGGCCTACCTGACCGACGACTCGCAGCAACGGCAACCGCACCGGTCCGACGGGCTGCAATTCCTCGCCGGGTTTGGCTTCGGTTGCGATTGGCCGGAACAGTTCCATTGCCGCCTGTGTAGAGGCGGGTTCACCCTGCCTCGCAGAGACAAGGGACTGGCGACGTTCCCACTCGGGAGCGGGCCAGGTGCGGGGAGAATGGGCCATCGCCGGCACTGGTGCACGGCGGAGCAGCGTGTGCCGGACTGCCCGCTGTACGGCGCTGAATACCTTCCGCCCGTCGCGGAATCTGACCTCTCGCTTGGTTGGGTGGACATTTACGTCCACCTCGCCGGGATCCATGGCCAATAGCAACACCGCTACCGGGTGGCGGCCTACAGGCAGCAGGGTGTGGTAGGCTTGAGCGACGGCATGGGCCAGCGAGCGGTCCTGGATCCAGCGCTGGTTGACAAAGAAGGAGAGGTAGCGACGGTTGGCACGGTGCAGCGAAGGAGAACCGATGAACCCCGATATAGCGGGAGCTGATGAGCTAGGTCTTTCCCCTTCAGCGTCATCACTCACGTCAGCTCCCTCGATCTCTAGCATCTGCTCCGCCACTTCCAGTCCATACATCGCGATCAACACGTCGTGCAACTTGCCACTACCAGTGGATTGGAAGGTCTGCCGGCCGTCGGCAGTCAGGCTGAATCGGATGTTCGAGTATGCGAGGGCGTAGTGGCTAACTACGTCGTGGATATGGCCTGCCTCGGTCTGGGGCTGGCGAAGAAACTTTTTCCGTGCTGGCACGTTGTAGAACAGTCTCTCAGCGGTGACAACGGTGCCCGCTGGGCAGCCACGTCCCTCCTCACGCTCAATCTGACCTCCTTCTACTCGCAGATACTTGCCCACGGTCTGCATGCGCGGGCGCGTGAGAAGGGTCACCTGGCTCACAGCGGCTATGCTTGCCAATGCCTCTCCCCGGAAGCCAAGGGAACTAATGTGGTCGAGATCGGTCACGTCGGCTAGTTTGCTCGTGGCGTGGCGGGCAAAGGCCAGGGAGACCTCGTCGGCCGGAATGCCACACCCATTGTCGGCGACGCGTATGAGATGACGTCCTCCCTCACGGATCTCGACACGGATTTCGGTGGCGCCGGCATCGATGCCATTCTCAACCAATTCCTTGACCACCGAAGCTGGACGCTCCACGACCTCACCGGCTGCGATCTTGCCCGCGACTTCGGGCGGCAAAAGTCGAATCGTCATTACTCTCCTCTTGTCTGGCACTGTCCCCAGGAGCCGGGGAGGTGGACAGTTGCGCCCGGCTGCTTATGCTCCGTTCTCGAAGGGACAGTGCTGTGCTCATTGTACCACAAAGCCTGGGCCCTGCAAACTCGGCCCCCCAACCCACTAAGACCTCCTGCTGGACTGGTTTACGTCTACCTCGAGCAATGGCTGTTGACAATCGCGATCCCATGGTGTATAATGC
>Ga0180438_10006400_pt1 | contig 15943 bp, 10 predicted proteins | sample SS_ome_12_FD_132455 | JGI IMG/M metagenome (GOLD analysis project Ga0180438, IMG submission 132455) | Hypersaline lake sediment archaeal communities from the Salton Sea, California, USA - SS_3_D_2 metaG | ecosystem: Environmental > Aquatic > Non-marine Saline and Alkaline > Hypersaline >...
ACAGTGGCTTCCTTGAGCAACTCCAGCCAGTCCGCAATCCGCAAGGGCGGAGGGTCCGGGAGGCGCCTCAGCGCATCATCGAACATGGAAAAGCAGAAACCGCAGGACACGGCCAGCGTATCAGGCTCTTTGCTGAGGATCTCCTCCAAACGTTGCGAGGATGGCCTTTCCTCGAGATCGAGATCCATGAAGAAGTGACCACCCCCGGCTCCGCAACAATAGGCTTGTTTGCCGGATCGTGGAGGATCGCGGAGTTCGATCCCTGGGAGGGACGCCAGAATGCCCCTTGGGGGCGCGACAATCTCCTGGTACCGGCCAAGAAAACAGGGATCATGGTACACGACTGACTTGGTGTGAGGAAAGCCCTTACTTTGGAGTTTCTTTTCACGAATCAGGCCTTGAAAGAATTCACTCGTATGGATCACCGAAAAGCGGGCTCCCAAAAGGGGATACACATCCTTGAGTACGGTGTAGCAATGGGGACAATGGACCAGGACTCGTTCTGCGCCTGACGCCTCTATGCTCTGGATCTGTTCTCCGGCTATGGTCTGAAACAGATCCTCTTCCCCCAGAATTCTGGCAGGATCCCCACAGCAGGATGTGGGTTCTTGTGGGATGAAAAAGGGCACTTCGAATTCTCTCAACAACGCCACCAGGCAGGAGAGCACTCTTGGTTTTTGCTCATCCCCTGGCTGGAAACACCCTGTCCACAGGAAGAGTGCCTTGCCGGAGTCATGGGAAGGATGGTCAGGGATTCGTTGGTCCTGAATCCATGAGGTCCTCTCCACGGGACTCGCACCGTAAGGGTTTCCGGTGCGGGCCAGGTTTCGCAGGGCTCCGGCTCCTTCATCGGGAAGTCTTCCGTGGCCCAACACCTCTGCTCGTCTGATCTCGACGAGCTGAGGCACGTGTTCGATCCCTGCCGGACAAAGCTCTTCGCAAGCTCGGCAAAGCCTGCAAGCCCAGAGGGATGACGGTGTGATTGCCTGTGTTGCAGAGGCTACAGGCTCCACCCCTGGAGGTCTTCCCTGTTGTTCGCACTGGCCCACGTATTCTCTCAGATCTCGAAGATACTGCCTGGGCGTGAGTGACTGGCCGGTCTGAAAGGCGGGGCAGAGCCTTTCGCAACGGCCGCACTCCATACAGGCCAGAAGGCCCAAGCGTTGTCTGTGCGTGGCGTCCGAAGCCGTTTCTAGCCCCAAGCGGACCGAACCGGGAGGGGGGTTAGACCTGCGTAATGAATGCGGGTCTACAAGGGGTGTGGGGCTTCGAGGCTCCACAGGCACCATTGCGCGGTTAAAGGGCAAGAAGAGCATGTGACGCAGACGGGGGGAACGAGGAATCCAGGCAAGGAGCCCCAAGGCCAACAGGGCGTGGAGCCACCAGAAGACCTTGAAAAGCCGTGGGCCATCCGACCCGGGAAGAGAAGGGAAAAGCCTCGAGGCAGCTGCCCCCACCGGACTCCATGCCTGCCAGGTATCGCCTTTGATGTGGATCCGAAGCCCTTCCACGAAGAAGCCAGTGAGGCATACCACACCGAGGAGGAGCAGCATCCCCCTCTTCGCCCGAATTCTTTCCCGCTCCGAGGATGTGCCCTGCCTGCTCATGATCAAGGCAACAAGGACCCCTAACATGAGGCCGGCCCCAGCGAGATCTGCGACCAGCGTGATGAACAGGTAGGGTGCTCCTGTGAACAGATCTTCGCACCCGTAGTGGGCGAGCATGAGATAGCAAGTCACGAGAAAGAGCAGCACGAATCCATAGAAGAGGAGCAGGTGCCAGTAACGGGACGTGTCTTCCCCGACCAGGGATCTGTGGGAAAGAATGTCCTTTATCGTTGGCCCTATTCCAAGCTTCTTGATCGACGGTACCGAAGAAGCCGTCCCTCTCCGGATGAACCGGACACTCTTCAGGAGTCCCCACAAGAAGACCACCGAAGTGACGAAGGCAAGGGAGTAGAAGACCCATTGGTGTGAAACCTGCCAGAAGATCTCCCTTGTAGGTGTGTCGAACATGTCCGGCATCCTTGAGCTTCCTGTCCCAACCGACAATTCCTTCTCCCCTCTGGGGAGAAGGTCAGGATGAGGGGACTAACTGTGACACCCTAACCCTCTCCCTCAAGGGAGAGGGAATATCGCTTATCACTATGTCATTCCGTCGCACGCGGGAATGACAGATCGCTTGAGCCCGTGGATTCCTCCACGGGAGTGGCAACGATTACGTCTCTTTCGACTCCCCCTCAGGCGAGATGGAATCTACGTCGACTGCCTTTTCTCTTTTCAATATTGTCAGGATCCGTTTCGCTACCTCTTCGGGTTCTCCCTTCAGGAGTGAATCTCCCTTCTGTTTAGCTCCTGCCCCTGCCATCCCCAGGGCCTGGCGCATCCGGTCGACACTGCTCGATGCTGCATACTCGGCGGCAACGGATCCCTTCCTCGGTTTGGAGCGGGTGAACTTCTGCCGTTCAACCCTTGGCTCCCGGTTGATGTCACCCGCAGGCACCGTACGAATCCGTGCCTGCTCTGCTTCCAGCTTCCCCCAGAAGGAGGGGTATCGCAGCTGGGTGCCCCGCTGGATCCCGAGACAGGCAGGAAGCGCAAAGCGAATCTCTTCACGAACCCGCTTCTGTTTCCGGGTTACCTCAACCTGACGGTCGCCGCTCCACCTTACCCCCACAACCGAATCGACATAGGGAATCCCCGCCAGTGCTGCGAACATGGGGCCCACTTCGCCTGCGCCCGTGTCCACATCCCTTGCGCCGAAGAGGCCCAGATCAAAGGGCTCATCCCGGTAGAACTTGTTCAGGCAAGCAGCTACTACAGCCCCGTCCGGTTCCCAACCCGCTTCTTCTATACAGACCGCTTCGTCCGCCCCACAGGCAAGGAATTCCCGGAGCACAATCCTTGATGCCTCCCTGCCAACGGAACACGCCGTAAGGGTAACGGAATGGGGATCTTTCTCCTTCATGCTCAAGGCAACCTCCAGGGCCAATTCGTCCATGGGGTTGGGGATCGGCTGGTAACCCGGAAGATCCTCAAGGATGCGGGTCGATGCGGGTTCAATTTGAATGGCCGGGTTGTGAAGCGGCCTCGTGAAAATGACAATGCGCATATCGGTTTGTTCCCAGGTAGTCAGGCGTCAGCCTTCAGTTGCCGAATCATCTCGTTGATCACCTGCGGCGCATCCCCCAGGATGCCCCACGTCGCAACTTGGAAGATCGGCGCCTGAGGATCCGTGTTGATGGCGAGGATGTTCCGAGCATCCTTCATGCCTGCCTGGTGCTGGTGCGCCCCGGAGATCCCGCAGGCAATGTAGAGTTCAGGAAAGACCTTCTTTCCCGTCTGGCCCACGAGTCTCTCCTTCGGTGCCCAACCGAGGTCCACGGCGATCCGGGAAGCGGCAACGGCGCCTCCCAGACAACCGGCAAGCTCTTGCAGCAGCTCAAAACCTTCTTCAGAACCCATGCCCTTCCCCCCTGCCACCACGACCTCCGCATCCTCCACCTCCAGGGATTCAGCAGGCTCCAGTGTTGTTTCGATAATCTCCCGATTCCCTGACTCCCCTTTCGGTTGCCTCAGGTCATAGGTTTCCGGCACCAGCTTCTCTGCCGGACGCCGACCCGAAGGGCTTGGCACGTCAAAGGACCTGGGATAGAGACTCGCCACGCCATGGGTTGGCGGAACAAACCGGAGCACCTCGGACAGAGCACCCTGCATGAGAGACCGGGTCAGGGAAAGTGTGTCCCCTACCCTTCGGAGATAGGTGGCCCTTGCCACATAGCCCACATCCAGGAGGGCTGCCAGTTTTGGGGCGAGGGAAAGGGACAGGGGGCTGGCACCAAAGAACACATACTGCGGCTTGTACTCGAGATAGAGGTCCTTAAGGCCGAAGAGCAGTCCATCCTCTCCATCGGCTCCTGACTCGCCCCGCTCGAGGCAAATGACCCTTGTCACACCGAGGGATGCAAGGTGTTCGAGCTGAGCGTCTTCCACAGGCGTGCCGCTCCATAGCACAACGGTCTGCATGCGGTACTGATTCTGAAAGGTCAGTCCCACGGACAGGGCTTCGAGGGACTCGCGGAGGATCTTACCTTGGGGACATTCCGTCACGACCCAGCACGCTGCTCCTGCCATCACACCGTTCCTACGGGAATTTCTGCTGAGCAGACAGGAGACTGCCGCTATGCTTCTTTGGAAAACCCTGATTTCCTCGGTGCTGTTCTGGATTCCGTCGGGGATTTGTGCAGGGCGACTTTGTAGCTTGAAACATAGCGGCAGTCCCCCGTCAAACCTTTAATCAATGGCATTGGCGGCCATATAGCCCTCGTAAACAGCTTGCAGCATATATCTTGGAGCCACGGCATCCCCGACCCGGGTCAACCCCTTCACCTTACCCTTCAATGCCTTGTACAGAGAATCGTTCGCTTTTCTCCAGTACGAAAGGACGAGGGTATCGCAGGGGATTTCCTGCTCAACGAAGGTGGCCGGATTGAAAACGATGCAATGGCCGGGTTGCGCGCTCTTCAACGCCGTCAAGAACGTGAATTTCACGTTCTTCATGAAGAGGCTCATGAAATGCATCAGCACGGTGGGTCCGTCTACATCGAAGGCAGACCAGCCCATGCGCATGCCCATCGCCAGAATCTCAACCTCCTTGCCCTGGCCGGACAGGTAGTCCGCGGTCGCAAACCCCTGAATGTGGGGTTGGACATCATAGATCAAGACCCGATTGCCCGTTTCTTCTTCTCCGCTCAGCACGTGCCAGGCCGATACGACATGGGCCTCCGGGTGAATCTCAACGGCCATATCAGGCCCGACCACATCGGCAGTGGGCCGCGTGATGGGTTGCGCACCCGTAGCGACGATTACGTGGTCAGGATTCTTCTCCAGGACCATCTGTTCGGTCACCTCTGCACCAAGCTCGATCGGAACCGAAAGGCGGGCCAGATCCTTTTCCAGGTTGCGAACCGCCTCCATCAGATCCCCTCGCAGGGGAGCCTTGGAGGCTACGAGGAGCTGACCGCCCAGTTCCTCGCCCTTCTCGTACAGGACAACCTCATGCCCCTTGGTTGCCGCCACCCTTGCCGCAGTCATTCCTGCCAGGCCACCACCAACGATCATGACCCGTTTCCGGCTGGAGGCCGGAAGAATCCTGAGTTCCCCTTCCCTGCCTGCTTCCGGGTTCTGGGCACAGGTGATGGGATGAAACCCCTCGCACCGGCCCCAACATCCCTCGTTACAATTCATGCAGAGTCTGATCTCGTCCTCCCGGCCCTCTTTGGCCTTGTTCGGGAGTTCAGGATCACAGATCGTGGCCCGGGTCATGGCCACCATGTCGGCTTCGTTGTTCGCGATGATCTCTTCCGCGGTCTGCGGGTCCGTGATCTTGATGACCGTAAACACGGGAATATCCACGACCTGCTTCGCCTCCGCGGCCATCCACACGAACGGGCGGGGGGGGGTACCCATCGGAGGGATAGCAACGCCTCCCGACTTGTAGTTACCTACCGTGACGTGCAGAAAATCCACCTGCCCGGTCTCTTCCCATCCCTGGTACACCTCCAACATTTCAGGGAGGTGAATGCCACACTCCACAAGCTCGTCGCCGCTCGTCCGGAGCCCTACGACAAAGTCCTCACCCACAGCCCTGCGGACGGCATCGATGATCTCCACGCTGAACCGCATACGGTTCTCCAGGCTGCCCCCATACTTGTCGGTCCGGAGGTTCGAAAAAGGAGAGAGGAACTGTTGCGGAAGATATCCATGGCCGGCGTGGATCTCCACGCCGTCAAAGCCCCCCTTCTTAAGCCGCAGCGCGGCCTGGGCGTACTGCTCCACGATTTCCTGGATCTCCTCTTCTTCCAACTCCTTGGGCACCTCATTCACAAAGGGGCCGGGCACGGGCGAGCAGGACTGGACGGGAAGGTGGGAGATCTGGGAGTGCGTATTGTGCCCGTTGTGCCAGAGCTGGGCGAAGATCTTGGTTCCATAAGGGTGCACGGCATCGGAAATCATCTTGTATGGCTCGATGATCGCGTCTGTGTCCGCAAAACAGAGGGTCGTAACCGGCCAACAATGACGAGAGACGCTCTGCACCTCCATCGTAATCATACCGAGTCCACCCTTTGCGCGGGCTTCGTAATAGTTCTTGTGCCTCTTGGAAGGCAGGTTGTTCTCGGCAAAGTGGGTCAGGTGCCCTGAAGAGAAGATTCGGTTCGGCATCGTACAGTTGCGAATCGTCAAGGGCGAGAAGAGGTTTGGAAAGGCGGTCATGTGCTCTCTCCTTTGTCCGGGGGTTCTACAGAATCAGCCGCGTATGGTCGCATTTGCCTGCAGCGAGAAAGGCTTCAAGGGGTTTTCTGCAAGACCTTTACAATAAGCGATTCCGGCCTCATTTTCAACTACACAGATTTGACATTTCGCCTCTGAATGCATATTTGATCGGATCGAAGGTCTCGCATTGTGGCAGCCAACCTAAAGGAATTCTGATGAAGATCGAAGATTACAACGCCAAGATTGCCCTGTTTTACGATACCAACCCCGATCTGAGCCACGAGGAACTGGCGGTCGTCCTCACCGCGGACCTGATGTACAAGGACCTGCCCGATGACCTCCCTGAATTCCGAAAGAAGTATGCGCACCTCGACCCTTCGGTCCTCGCAAGATCGCACGAGGGTCTTACCTTCCTGAGGATCGTTGAGGACAAGAGGCCGGCCCGCGTCGTAAAGGACAGGCTGAACACTTACCTGAATGTGAAATTCCACGACATCACTCACATCAAGGGTTATGAAGTAAACGCTCGGCTCTTCGAGGAGAGATCCATCATTGCCTCCCAGGTTATCGAGGAGATTCTCGTCAGGGCTGCCTTTCCAGAGGAGATCACAGAGGTCCTAAGGGAGAAGGAGAGGGTGCGGTCCTGTTACGATTTCTATGAAATGCTCCAACTCTACACGGCTTCAAGAGACGATCGGCTCCGCTACGAGATCTTGCGCAAGATAGGCTTGATCGTCTTGAGTGCGCGGATCGATCGCACAGTGGAAATAAAGGATTTGGAGCAAAGAAAGAAAGAGGTCTGGAAGGCCTTCGACAGGGGCCTTCGTCGCACCAAGAAGAGGAGAAAAGAATACTATCTGTGGCTCAACGCAAAACACAAGGTCGATTTTTCCACCGAAGAGGAACTTGCCCGCCGCAACTATGCGAAGGAGCTGGAAACCCGTAAGCGACAGGCCTGCGCGATATATCCTCTGCAGAGGTTCGTCTGCCATCCCTTCAAGACCTTCTCCGGAAACGAGATCCTACACATGGAAATCCGCAACAAATTCGGTGACCAGCGTAGGCTGTCCTACGCCTCCTACGTGGAAAAGATGCTGAGGAAGAACCTGGAGTTCCCGAATCAGGTGCATGACACGATCGGCGTGAAGATTGTTGTGGAAAAGGAAGATCGGATCCCGGCTATTATCCGTGACCTCGAATCCTTTCTGGGTGGGAGTTCCACCAGGAAGATGGAAAAGAACAGCTACCATCGGTTCGGAAGGCGCCGCCTGAGCGAGTATTCGTCACCTGAGTATTTTGTCTGGAAGGCCGTCTATGACATCACGCTACCCCATCCCTCCATCTCCCAGATAAAGAAGATGCTGAAGCTGACCAAGGGAAACCGGATCGCCCAGAAGGAACTCAAAAATCGCCTGGAATACTTCGTCAACCATCCGAGCGACTTCGTGATCGAGGTACAGCTCCAGGATATCAAATCATATCTCCTCAGCATCGCCAAGGGGAGCTCAACATCCCACACGTGGCTCAAGATGAATCAGATACGATCGAATACGTTTTACAAGTTCTTTCCCAGGGAGATCTATGAACGGGATATTACTCGCTTGAAGCAGAGACTTCTGGCAAGGACATCAAAACGATAGGTATCCTCAAGTCCCGTCTCGTTTACGTGCCGATTCCCGCCTGTAGAGTATGAAGCTCAGGTCATCGGGCTTGGACGGCTTACCTTCTTCCGGTTCGCTCATTCGGGCTCGGCACCTTGCTATCAGATCCTGACTATTGTCCAACAGTCGTCCTTTGCGGCAGATCTCGACGATTTCGTCGGTGTGCAGGTTGTCGAACAATCCATCCGTGGCCACAAGGACGGTGTCTCGTGGCGCCATTTTCAGGGCGGATCCGATTTCAATGTACATTTCTCCAGAACCGATTGCGTTCGAGATCAGGTGGCGTTCGTCGTGGTGCATTGCCTGCTCCTCATCCAGGACACCGGCCTCCACAGCGTAGCCAACAGGGGAGTGGGATTTTGTCAGGAGTTTGATCTTCCCCCTTTGGCCGATGACCATGATCTGAGAATCCCCGACGTGATAGGACCGCACAGTGTTGTCTTGAATCTCTACAGCAGCGAGGGTGGTGGCCGCACCCGTACCTCGTTCGGAGAGTTCTTGGTTGGCATTTTCGATGCCGTTGATGATCGCACCTCGGAGATCATCATCTTCTTCGGCTGCCTTACGGAGTGAACCCTCGATGGAAGAGACAGCCACCTCCGATGCCCTCGCACCAGCCGGAAGTCCCCCCGCCCCATCGGCAATGACCAGCACTCCGGATTTTGCGCTGAAGGGAAGAATGGCCGCGGCATCCTGGTTGGCCGATTCCTTCTGCGGACTCTTGGCCGTGTAGACGGCGGCGAGGCCGTTTGCGATGGGATGCAGCTCGCTTTCGTCTAGGTCCTGTTCCGAATACACCCGGCTGGGAGGAACGTCTCCTTCCATTTCATCCCCCTCCTAGTCTCCCCGGTGTCCATCGTCCTCTTGTTCAACGTTCGCACCCGGATCACCAAGCATCTCTAGTATGAAAGCACGGAACCCAAAAGTCCAGGGATGCAACCTGGAATCCCAAGCGGTTTTTGGCTACAATCACGTCGAGCATACCTTGATCATCAGCAGGAGAACGAAATGCCCTTCGAAAAGCAACTGGAAGAACTCGAGCGGAGACGTGCCCGTGCATTGGAAATGGGGGGACATGAAAAGGTCAAACGACAACACGATCGGGGGCGGCTGACGGCCCGTGAGCGGATCGACCGACTCCTGGATTCAGGCTCCTTTGTCGAAGTGGGGATGTTGAACCATTCGGACATGCCTGGAATGGAAGAAAAAACTCCGGCAGACAGCAAAGTAGCCGGTTATGGGAAGATCGACGGAAGACAGGTCGCTATCGTTTCCAACGACTTTACGGTGTTGGCATCAACCTCGAGCCGCATAGCCGGTCGCAAAGAAGGGGAGCTCAAGGTTCTTGCCGCTCAGCGCGGCCATCCTGTGATCTATTTGGGTGAGGCGGGCGGCGCCCGCATGCCGGACATCATGGGGTCCGCGGGATTGGCTTCATACGGCGGTGGCGGTTATCACACCTTTCTCCAGGCCGTAACCCGGGTGCGCCAGACACCGATGATCACCGCGGTCATGGGGGAATGCTACGGCATGCCAACCTGGATGGCATGCCTCGCCGACTTCGTCGTGCAGCTGAAGGGCTCTGCCATGGGGGTATCCGGCCCGCGGGTCGTTGAACTCGCTCTGGGAGAGAGAGTTACGGATGAAGAACTCGGGGGCTGGCAAGTCCATGCGGAAATCACGGGAAGTGTAGACCGGGTGGCCGAAGGTGAAGACGAATGCTTCGACATCATTCGTACGTACTTGTCTTACATGCCATCACACTGCGACGAACTTCCACCCCCCGCTCCCGTCCCCGAAGGCTCGGGCTCGGAAATGGACCAGATCATCAACTGGCTGCCGGAGAAGCGCAATCGAGGATACGACATGCACCGGATCCTCGATTGCATCGCAGATAAAGACAGCTTGTTTCCAATCAAACCTACTTTCGGCAGAACCGTTATAACCGCCTTGGCCCGCGTCGGGGGCCGGGTAGTCGGCATCGTGGCCAACCAGCCTTACTTCAACGCCGGTGCCATGGACACGGACGGCATCGACAAGGTGATGAGCTTTCTGTGCCTGTGCGACTCCTTCAACATACCCCTGCTCTTCTTCCACGACATCCCGGGCTTTCTGGTGGGCAAGGACGCGGAACGCAAGCGGGTCGCCGCCCGGGTAATCAACTACATGAATGCTCTCGCACTCCTCACCGTTCCCAAGATATCGATCGTTATCCGAAAGACCTATGGGATGGCCTTCTGGAACATGTGCGGCTCCGGATGCGCGACCGACTTCCTGGTGGCCTGGCCCACGGCGGAGATGAGCTTCGTAGACCCTGCAATTGCGGCCAATGTGGTCTACGGCGCGAAACCCCCGGCGGCTGACAAGGAATCCGAAGAGTGGCAGGAGGCGATGCAGCAACTCGTGGATGACGCATCCCCGTACGGTGCGGCAGGGCTTCATCACATTCATGATGTGATCGATCCGAAGGAGACCCGAAATTACATCATAAGGGCCCTTGAACTCAGCTTCAATGCTCGCAGAAAGGGTATTGGAGAACACAAATTGGCGAATTGGCCGACCAAGTTCTAGTCAGGCTGTTCACCCATACAACTTCTTGAGAGCCCAGGCCATGTTTTGCCCGAGGACCTGCATGGTCTGAAGGCCTTCCACGTCCTTTTCCACTTCCCCCGGCATCATACCGATACCCATGTTCCAGTAGCTCGACCCGGGAACGATCATCTGGTGGTAGGTGAACAGGTGGTTCATCGTATCAAGGGCGTGTATGCTTCCCGCCCGACGGACGGCAACGACCGCGGCACCCACTTTCCGCTTGTACATGTAGCCGTTTGCCGTGCCCACCATACCCGCCCGGTCGATCAGGGCCTTCATCTCGGCGGTAACATCCGTGAAATAGGTGGGCGACCCCAGGAGGATTCCTTGAGCTTCGAGAATCTTATCGATGCACTCGTTCAGGATGTCGTTGTCGACCGCGCAACGTTGGTTCAGATTCTCAATGCACTTGTAGCAGGCAATGCAGCCCCGGATCTTCTTGCCGCCGACCTGGACAACCTCGGTCTCGATCCCTTCCTTGGTCAACTCGCCGAGCACTTGGTTGATCAGGATGCTGGTGTTGCCGTCCTTGTGTGGACTCCCGTTGAATGCGACTACCTTCATCGAATCATCTCCTTCCTTTGCCAGCTTGATTCAGCGCTAGGAAATCGTTTTGAGGAAGCCCAGCAGGGCGTCGTTCACTTCCCTTGGCCTCTCCATCGGTGCCCAGTGCCCGGAACCATCTACGAACACCTTGCCACGCAAGTCCGACACATAATTGTCCATAAGGTCCACCCAACCTCCCCCTCCAAAGAGGAGCACAGGGTCCTTGATCCCGGCGATAAAGAAGGATGGTGGTTCGATCTTTGCCTCTTCGAGTTGGGGAGTCATTTCCACGTTGCGGTCGATGTTCCGATACCAGTTCAGAGGCCCTCGGAACCCGCTCTCCTTGTACTGAGCCACATAGTAATCGAGGTCCTCTTCCGTAATCCACGGAGGCAATGTATCCGGGTCCATCATGCCATCCAGGAACTTGGCCGTTGAGGGCTTGGGAACTGCCAGCAACCCGTCAGGGGCGTCACCCGAAATTGAGAAATAGACCGTCCGCAGAGACTTCCGAATATCTGCTTCGAGCTCCCCTTCTGCCACGCCAGGCGTCTGAAAATAGACCATGTACCAGAAATTGTCCCCAAAGGTCTCTTGCCGGGTGATGACTCCGGCTTGCCAACGCGTGTAGGGCACACTCAGGCCGACCACCGAACGGGTTCGCTCCGGGTGCAGGAGCGCCGTGTGCCAGGCAACGGGTGCACCCCAGTCGTGACCCACGACGTGGAACCTGTCGTGGCCGAGTGCATCAGCGATGCCTACAACGTCACCGGTCAACTCAACGATGTTGTACGCTTCGATCTCTTCGGGCCGATCGCTGCCACCGTAACCCCGCTGATCCGGCACCGCGACCTGGAAGCCTGCCTCGACCAATGGGTCGATCTGGTGACGCCAAAGGTACCAGCACTGGGGAAACCCGTGCAAGAGCACCACGAGGGGTCCTTTTCCCTCGACCACCGTCCGAAGGCGAATCCCGTTCGTCTCGATCATCTGGAAATTACGACCTTTCACGTATGACCTCCTGTTGCCTGTGCGCAGAATAGAGGCGCCTCAGGCTTCGGTTCCCTTATTCTCCCGCGCAACCGTCCTGTAGAGGTCTCCCGGACCGGGAAACGATTCCGACCGCTCCACCCGCTTGAGCTTCATCGTCTCTTCGGGACAAGTGTGCGTGCAGACCCCGCAGCCCATGCACTTCTCGGGATCCACCACGGCCCTTCCCTCCCCCTCATCCATGTGAATGGCCCCGAAAAAGCACCTCTCCTCACACGCACCACACAGGATACACCCCTCCCCCGCCTCTGCCACGTAGTTGGACGGGGCCATGGAGTTGGGATTATCCCATCGGGTCCGCCCCCGGACCTGGGAGCAGCAGCACTCACAGCAGGAGCAGATGATGGTGTGCTCCTTCCTGGCCCAGTTGTCCGTAATGTTCACCAGCCCCTTTTCCTGCATCTCGTCTACATACCGCTTCGCCTCGTCAGCCGAGACGTTTCGTCCCAGCCCTACACTCTCGAAGTACATGGCCGTGTTGCCCATCATGATGCAGTCACCAACCGGGTTCTTGTCAGCACACTCCCGGACACCCATCTTCTCGGTCCTCGTGCGGCACGGGCACGGCACCAGGGCCAGCCGGCTCTGGGCCTCGATGATGCGGTGGGCTTCCTCGGTGTCCAGGACCTTCTGCTGGTGCTCCACGGCAGCCTCCACCGGAATGACCCGCGTCAGGGGTGTCCCCTTCTCCGAGCTTTCGTAGTACTTGTAGAACCCGTCCTGGATAAAGAACTGCTGGTAGAGTCTTGCCGCCTCGAGATCTTCGGGCATCGCCTTCAGTCGGAACTGATGGATGTTGACCAGCAGGGGGATTTCGGGCAGGGCATAGATCCCGTCGAGCCCGACGATATAACTCCTGCTGAGCAGGCCATCCAGAACCGATCTTACCTCGCCTTCATCCCTTCCCGCCGCACCGGCCACGTCGGCCGCACTCGTGAATTGCCTCATCATCCTCAGGTGCTGGACCAGTTCGGCTTCCTCCGGGCTGTAGAGCAGCTTGAGGTAGTCGATGAATGCCTTTGAGAAGGATCCTCCCACCTTGGGCGCACCCAGGGTTCCCTCGTCGAAGTGCTCGGCAATCTTCAGATACGACACATCCTTGTCCATGTCTGGTCTCCTTGCTTCCCAACGTCGAAGTCAAGCTGATAGGATATGTTGGACCCGGGCGTGACGACAACGCCACGGCAGAGCAATCCCCAACAAGGGAGACGCCTCCATCGCATTGAATAACAATTCTGATGGAGACGTTCTCTATCGCGCGCAGCCGTTACCGTTTCGTCCGTTGCCTCCGGTCCAGCGCCCGGCTCCGGACCGTTGTGGGGCAGTCCCTACTTGTCTACGTTCTGCCAGAGGCTGGCATTCGCATTGCCGAACCCGCCACAAAGCATGCCTACTCCGTACTTGGCATCCTTGTAGTCGGTCTTCATGATGTTGTTCAGGGTCACCAGGATCCTGATGCCCGATTCGCCGAGGGGGTGGCCCAGAGCCAGGGCGCCTCCCCAGACATTGACGTTATCGAAAGGCGCATTTTCCGCGATCCCCAGTTCCCGCAGGCAGGCGAGGCTCTGGCTGCCGAAGGCCTCGTTGAGTTCCCATACGTCGATGTCTTTTGCGGTCAGACCGCTCCGCTCGAGCAGCTTCCTGGCCGCAGACACAGGGCCAATCCCCATCACGGTCGGATCGCACCCGACCATGACGCCCCGCACGTACTTGAGGTGATACTCGAAGCCAAGCTCATCCGCCTTGTCCCGGCTCATGAGCAGCAGGGCGGCGGCGCCCGCCGTGAGGGGTGAAGATGTGGCTGCGGTCACCACCCCGTTCTCCGGGTCAAAGGCAGGATTCATGGAGGCCATCTTCTCCATGGATATGCTCTCCCGAACCCACTGGTCCCTGTCCACCACGAACTTGGTGCCGTCCTCTTGTTCTCCCTCAATGGGTACGATCTCGGCCCTGAACTTGCCCGCCCGGGTGGCCTCGAAGGCCTTCTTGTGGCTCCAGTACGCCATGTTCTCCTGGTCCACCCGGCTGACATTGTACTGCTTGGCCACCTTCTCGGCGGTCGCCCCCATGGGCAGATCAGCAGGGCTGTATCGCTCCGCCAATTTCGCTGGGAACTCCATGGAAAAGGCCATGGGAACCTTATGCATATCTTCCACCCCGGAAGCGAGGTAGATGTCGCCCTCTCCTGCCATGATGGCTCTGGCCGCGTGTTCGGTCGCGGCCATGCCGGACGGGCACTGCTGGCCGATTCCGTTCGTAGCGACGGACTCGGGGTAGCCGCCCGCGAGCCAAGCCAGGCGTGCGATGTCGTTCTGGACACCGGCCTGATTCGCCGTACCGCAGAACACCGCCTCGATGTCTTCCGGTTTGACTTTGGGGTTCCGCTCAAAGAGCGCATTGTAGACTGCGATCAACATTGCATCTACGGGGACATTCCTGAACCACCCCTTCTCCGCGTGTGCGCGCACATTTGCCGTCCGCATACCATCCACGATTACACATTCCTTCATTCGATGCCCTCCTCATCTAGAGTTTTCATCAAATCCTTACATACCGTGTCCGTCACTCCGGGTCCAAGCGTAAAGGTACTATTGTACGGGCCACCTTGCTCATCGTCAAAAGGCCTCTCCGTTCTCCATCCCATAACAACTAGATGGAGCTTGGCTTGAGGGAGTCCGTTATCCGCTTCACTCCTCTTGGAGTTTGGACTTCATGATCTTGCCCACCGGGGTCATCGGGAGCTCCGAACGGAAGACGATCTGCTTGGGCACCTTGTAGTCAGCCAGGTGTTCCGCACAGTAGCTCTTGATCTCTTCTTCGGAGATCTCCTCCCCCGGCCGCGGCATGATGTAGTAGCGGCCGATTTCTCCGAGCACAGGGTCGGGCACACCGATTCCGGCCACCATGGCCACCTTGGGGTGCCTGGAGATCAAGTTTTCCACCTCGACTGGATAGACGTTGAACCCACCCTGAATGTACAACTCCTTCAGACGACCCATCAAGATGATGTATCCCTTCTCATCTATGGTGCCCATGTCGCCGGTGTGCAACCAGCCATCTGAATCAAATGCGGCGGCAGTCTCCTCCGGCATCCGAAAGTACCCGGCAGCCGTGCCCTCCCCTTTGAAATGAAGCTCTCCGACCTCCCCGTGAGAAACCTCGAGACCCTCTTTGTCCGCGACCTTGACCTGAAAACCGCCGACGGGCTTACCGATTGATCGAACCGTGCTCTCGAAGTCAGCGTCCCACGGGCTTATGACCAGGGCCCCCGAGGACTCGGACAACCCGTACAGGTTCATGACCGTTGCCTTCGGAAACGCCTCGTAGAGTCTCGTGAGCAGGCTCGGCTCGGCATTCGAACCACCGGTGATAACCAGACGGACGGAATCCGTGTTCAAGGTGCCAAACTTCTCATTCATCAGGATCAGCACAAGCATGGTCGGCACGCCGGCCATGATCGTGGGTGGATTCCGTTTTGCCTGTTCAATGACCACGTTGGCATCGAAGACTGGGATCAGCTCGATGGCAGCCCTCCCCAGCATCATGTTCACGATACCGCAGCTGATCCCTCCGACGTGGTTCAGGGGTGCGGCGACCTGCACCAGGTCATCCGGCCCGACCTTCGTGTGCTCGGTCTGGGCCCGGGCGGCCGCCAACTGGGACCGGTGCGTGACCGCCGCCCCCTTGGGCAGACCCGTGGTTCCCGATGTGTAGATGATGATCATCAGGTCATCCGATTGCACGGCGGCCTTAGTCGCCTCCAGGGCCTCCCCGTCCACATCGGTATTCAACAAATCCTCGAGTTGATGACTCCCATCGAAT
>Ga0180438_10006401_pt1 | contig 15941 bp, 10 predicted proteins | sample SS_ome_12_FD_132455 | JGI IMG/M metagenome (GOLD analysis project Ga0180438, IMG submission 132455) | Hypersaline lake sediment archaeal communities from the Salton Sea, California, USA - SS_3_D_2 metaG | ecosystem: Environmental > Aquatic > Non-marine Saline and Alkaline > Hypersaline >...
CAACACGGGGAACAGGTAATGACTCCTGAGTCCCGGTCAAAACAACTGCATCCACTGTATATTCCTGTAATGCATTCATTACTAATGATGAGACAGATCCTCCACTCTGGAAGTGTCCTTTCTGCAGTGCAGTTCGCGACTTGTATACGTGCAGATAATGTCCCAGTGGCTGGGGCGAATAGGGAATACCAAAGAGATGGAGGGAGAGTGCATCAAAATCTATTTCTGCCCGGGGACAGAATGCATAACATTTCCCTTCAGTACAGTCGCAGGGATATATCATGGTGACAATTCCTTCATGACATCTGATATAGGGGCAGAGATTCACACAGGCTCCGCACCTCACACAGAGATTTTTCTGGAGTACATCCTCCTTTAATTCTATTGGTCCGTATCTCATAATATAACCTGCAATGAATGCTACTCTTTGCCCCCTCTCATCTGTGAATATAAAATCATTGGTATGTTCCGGTGGAAGATCTGTACAATGCAGAGAATACTCCCATTTCCAGGCCATATAATTCCATCATATTTCCAGAATGCTCTTAAAAGGACTGTTCTGGTTGCCACAGATATTTCTTCAAATCTACAGATTCTTCTTCATCGAATCGTATTCCTTCCTTTTCCAGCAATGCTTTTTGCATTTTATGTCCTGATCCACGCAATGAAATCTGTCCCTTGCTGTTAATGATTCTATGCCATGGTAGAGTATCTTTCCGGGAAGAAGAATGCAGTATCCAGGATACCTGACGGGCTCCCCTGGGATCTCCTGCATATGCTGCTATCTGACCATAGGTAGACACCTTTCCCGGCGGTATCATCTTTATGATATGCTTTACCATTTGGGTGAATGACGGTTTCTTTTCATTCATGATTATCTACTCCTTTTTCCATATGCTCTAGCCCCTATTTATTCTTTCCCACAGACATCTCCTTCTATGTTTGAGAAAACCGTATGTGTAACAAGAATACTTCTACATTTTTTTTCTATATTTTATCTATAATTTTTAAAAAATCAAACATTACAATTCAAATAATAATTATTATATAATAATAAGCTCTTTGGTATGATAATAATTCAAAATAATAAGAATAAATGAAATAATAAATCAAAACGTATTTAAAGGGGAAATGTGAGATAGCCTCCATGAATTATCCAGCTAACACTTCACCCTTATCGGTATCAGTCCACACCTCTATTGAAAACGTCGATCACATGCAATGGAATGAAGTGGTGGGGAATGACCTTTTTCATACCATTGACTGGTTGAAACTCCTGGAGGTCTCCTTGCCTGAAGAGGTGAATCCTTTCTATATCACGGTATATCGAGGTAGTGTACTGGTAGGGGCAGGAATTTGCTATAATACCATAGAAAGACAGTTCAAAATTCCCATCCCTGTTATCATTTGTACGTTTCCTCTCTTTGAAGAAATGGCTTTATTCACCCGGATTCCCCAGGATAGAGAAGTATTCTCGGTATTGATCGACACCCTTGAATCTATTGCTCGAAATTGCAAAGTCCATACACTCTTGATTACGAAATCACCCAGTGGTTTTTACGGTGAAATACTCAAAGAAAAGGGGTATCATCATCTTCATCTCATGCCCACCACCTATTTAGATATTACCTGGGATACATTCCAGGATTATTTGAAATCACTTCCCCGGAAGGCCAAGAAAAACATCAGACATACATTGAACCAGGGTAAAAAGAGAGGGCTTCGATTGGTCCACTCCCAGGATCTTTCTGATATTGAATATTTATATGAGCTGTTCAGGGCCACCCTTGATCGTTATGGTCATCAAAATCTCATTCCTTTCCAACTGGAGGTCTTCAAAAATCTTACCACTTATGTGAAGGAATATACCTATGTGATTCGTTGCTACCATGGAGAGGAACTATTAGGATACTGGATGTATTTTTTCGATGGTAACATTGCATCTCTTGCCATATCGGGAATGGATCAATCACGTGCACCTGCATACAACACCTACTTCAATGTCTGTTATGATACCATCCGGGAAATGATCGAACGGGGATGTGAGAGAGCCTGGTTTGGCCTGTCAACCTATGAAGTGAAACGGCGTATCGGATGCAAACTGAAAACAAATATTATTTCAATAAAAACACGAAATCCATTGTTAAACATCGCAGTAAAACTCATTATTGCCCTTCGAAATATTCAGATTGCCCGCAGATATCAGTATGAGAAAGACCTTCTGAAAGACTAGTGAACATTACTGGTGAGAAAATCAATACCAATTCATCTCCCAAAATATGGAATCATGTCTGAGTTTCTTTCACAGGCTCAAAACCCATGCTGGCAAATCAATCACAGCTGATTCACAGGACTCCTCCACAACAATACATGTGGAAATATATCCACTGTAAAAAAAAAGAAGAGGAAGAGGAAGAGGAAAAAAGAAAGAGAAAAGGATAAGAAATGAAATAATTCAGTGTGTTAAGCTGATTTTATAACTCCTCTCGTAAAATTCAGATTTGCTCAACAGATATTCTCTGATTACCCACTTAAAAAATCGAGTTATCCAGCTCCATGTAGATACCTTTTTCCTCACTTCCTGATAATAATCTTCCAGGGTAATGGATTGATACTGAAGGAGGGCCTGACTTCTGGTCGTGTCCATGTATCCACAATGGAATTTTCCGGTACTGAAGGCTTCTGGTGGTAATAAATCCGATCCCAGGCCAAATATCTCCATCATAGTTCCGATATACTCTTCATAGGTTGTCCTGCATTTTTCTCCTCCTGCAATGTGAAAAATATCTCCCCAGATCTTCTCACAGGTCACTGCATTGGCCAGAGCAACTCCCACATCTTTTGTATGACAGATCTCGATAGAGGTCTTCAATGGCATGTGGAACATGAGGGGATCCATCTGGATTTTATCAGGAGACACAATATAGGTCAATCGGAATATGGCCCAGGGAATCTGGGCATCACGTACTAATGCTTCGGCTTTCAATTTGGTCTGAGTGTAAATGTCTTCAGAATGAATATCTACAGGGTCTGTAGACCTGATATAGGGGGTTTTAACCCGGTCTCCGTAAACAGCAATAGATGAAGTGTAGATAATGGAAGGAGGATCTTTCTGAGTCTTCATCACGTCCAATAAGTTTTTTGTGCCCCCAACATTAACAGCTTCTGCTAATCGAGGATTTTTGTCTGCAAGGGGGGGAATAATTGCTGCAATATGGATTACCACATCGATATCGTCATGAAATGCTTTCTCAATATCTGCCTTGTTACGCAGATCACCCCATATAATCTCAGTGGATGTTGATTTCAATGTTTGAGCATATTTTCTATTCTGTGGAGAATCTATATCAAAAATTCGGACCGAATGTCCTCTGGCCAGTAGGGCATCCAGTGTGCTTTTCCCGACATTTCCAAAGGCTCCAGTCAATAATACATGCATTTATTTTCACCTTCCTAGATTCCAAGAGTGTTGATTCATCTGGTATGTATATTTTCTATGTACGTAGATAGTCTACCTATATAAAGGTTTCGCAGGGAGCAGGGAGTGGGGACAGGGCAGGGAGTGGGGCAGAGAACATCCTCTTGAAATATATTCATACCAGAAAATAGTGGAGAGATATTACCGTCATGGAGAAGATTTTTTATAGAAGAACATACTCTTTAGCATCACTGGAAGATGATAAAAATGCTATTGAAAAGAAAAAAAATATTTTGCATTACTCTCACCTGCGTCCTTTTCCCTCTCTTCTTCTGTGGATGCATGGGACAGAGTGATTCCCAGGATACTCCCTCCATTGACGAAGAAACTTGGTACATCATTGCAGACCCCATTGCAGAAAATATTCTCCAATCCATCAACACTAACGACTATCAGGCGTATACCAGAGATTTTTCACAGACTCTCCTGAATCAGGTGGATACCCAATCCTTCACAGATGTGCGGGATCAGATAATCACTGCTATGGGTCAATATATTTCTAAAGAACACTCCCAGGTTCTGGAAGATGATTCCTACATCTCGGTGAATTATCGTGCTCGATTCGAAGCTGGAGAATTGATCTTCAGGGTGGTATTCAAAAAGGATGATGAATCCCATAAAGTGGAGGGTGTGTGGTTTAATAATCCATAAATATTTTTGTTTTTTTTTCTTTTACATTATACCCGCGGTGACAAAATATTCGTACAATATGAAGGATATCTGAACTTTTCTATAAAAAACATTTTGCTAAATTGCTCTCTCACCACAAAAATACCTTTCTAGGAAATAGTATTGTTATGATTTTTTTTCAGGATACAATATGATCCGAGAGTATCTCCCTGTGGGCGTGAGGTATAAATCATACATTCCACACTATATTTTGTTATGGCCTGAAAAATATGTAAATATAACAAAAAAATACTTCCTATCTTTATTACAATATATTTTATGTTCTATATTATTAAATTGTAAGAATAAATGAAATATTCAGATCAAAACCTATTTAAAGCACAGAACAAGCACATTTCTATGAACTCTCCTCCTGAATTATCACCCTTTTCGGTATCAATTCACGCCTCTATAGAAGAAATCGATCGGTCTCAGTGGGATTCTCTGGTTAATAACAGATTATTTCATACTGCTATCTGGATGAAATTGCTGGAAGTCTCCCTGCAGGAACATGTGACTCCCCTGTATATCGCCGTCGAAAAAGAGAATCAATTGATGGGAGCAGGGGTATGCTATTATACCACAGAAAAAAAATTTGGATATCCTATCCCGGTCATCAATTGTACATATCCATTATCTGAAGATATGGCCTTATTCACCAGATCCCCAGATGATGGTGAGGTCTTTTCCGTGCTGGTGGAATCCCTGGAAACTATTGCCAGTGAAAAAAAGACATGGGCACTGTTAATCACAAAATCACCTGCTGGTCTATACGGTGAAATACTCAAAGAAAAGGGGTATCATCATCTCCATTTAATTCCCACCACATATTTAGATATAACCTGGGATACATTCCAGGATTATTTAAAATCACTTCCCCGGAAGGCCAAGAAAAACATCAGGCATACATTGAATCAGGGGAGACGAAAAGGTTTGCAGATAGTCCACTCCCAGGATCTTTCAGATATCGAACACTTATATGAGCTGTTCAGCGCAGCCATGGATCGACATGGTCACACCCATCTCATTCCCTGTACCCTGGAAGTCTTCCAGAATTTTGCCCGGTATGTCAGCGACTACACCTATGTTGCCCGCTGTTATCGAGGAGATGATCTGCTGGGGTACTGGATGTATTTTTTCGATGGTAACATTGCATCACTGGCTATATCAGGGATCGATAAAACCTATTCAAAAGAATACAACACCTATTTTAATATCTGTTATGATACTATCCGGGAAATGATTGAACGGGGATGTGAGAGAGCCTGGTTTGGCATTACCACCTACGAAGTGAAACGACGCATTGGATGCACCGTGAAACCCACAGCTGCATCGGTGAAAATTCGCAACCCCCTGCTCAACGAACTGGTAGAACCTGTGGTAACACTTCGCAACTATCAGTTGAAAAAAACATATGGAGAATAATTCATACTCGTTCATCTTCATGGACCTTCCATAATCGAAATACAGAACTCATGATTGGATTCAGGAACGTGTTTTTCATCCTGATATAGTTAATTATACCTATCCTGTGGCAGCCCAATCGCTCTTTAAAGGTATAGGTTCCCCGACCAAAATACATGCGCTTGAATCCATGTTCTATTCCTCTCCTCAGGGCATCTACATAGAGATAATAATAGGCATCGCTGTATTTATAATCCAATCCCACAAATTTTACTGTACAGACCTCTTGAGTGTGAAGCGAGAAGGTAAATGCAACGAGGGAATCATCCTTAAAACAGAGGGCAGCTTCTGCCAGATCACCACAGTAAGATTCACACTCCCTGAAAAAGGAGGGGGGGAGTATGGTGCTGGGATTATTATTATGATTTGCTACATTTGTCTTGAGCTGGCTCATCTGTTCGGCATAGGGGCCCAGTGAGGAGGGAAAAACAATATGATATCCCTTTTTTTCTCCCTTCCGAAGGCTGCTTTTCAGGCTGTGCCTTCGTTTTGGAGACCAGGAATCGAGATAGGTGTCGAAAGAATCCCATTGAATATCCAGACAGGTGTTGGGACTGAGCATAAATTCGGAATACCCATATCGAGTGAATGGTTTTTTTTCATAAAAATTGGATAATAATATTCCCATGCAGGTCTCTTTTTTCGTGATATCGGAAATTCCTGCAAAGAGCATCTCTTCTGCATTTCTATCCTGGGTGAGGAAAATGCTGGAAAAGCTGGAATGGGGCGCTGTGGCTTCCAGCACAGGAGAAGAAAAAACAGATTGCAGGACATTTTTAATCATCGGATATCTGTCCAGAATTCCCAGACTGAATTCAGATTCCAGATTGAGTCCGGCAATCCCCTTCACCTCTGGTCCTTCTCTCACCACCACATAACGGGCTATATACCGGGGAACCGTCTTTTCCACCACGCGAAACCACTCATACTGCTGATCAGGGATCGTATCTCCCGAAAGCGCCGACCATTCCTCCTTTTCGATGTCATCGATAGAATGGAAAATTTCATATTTCATGATGCTCTCCAGTTTACTTCAGTAATTTAAAAGTCTTACGATCATAAATATAAAATTATTAAGTAAAAAAGAGATTTATCAGTATATCTCTGTAAATTTTCCCTCTTTACAATCTCTGCACTAATGTGAATACATCTGTTTGAGTACTATGAAACATGCCAATAGCAACCCACCCATTACTCCTCCCATCCAGGGGGGATACCAACCAGGAGCAACTGAAACAGCAAGAAAATCGAATCCACACCTGAAAATAATAGAATCTCCCCGGGGTTTAGAACTTTCTTTGCAGAGATCATACAGATTGTTACGAATTACCTGGTAATGAATTCCATATCTGACCAGCTATCAGGGGAATGACACTCATGCCCATGATTATGATCCAACCTGTTTTTCCCGGTGAAACTGTCTCCAGCACCGTATTGAGACCCGGAAGGTAGGTAGCTGCCAGTAATAATCCAGTACAGAGGAGGAGGGCTCCCCAGACATATCTGTTGACTGTCACTTCATTTCTTATGAAAGACGAACCCTTTTCCCGCATGTTAAATACATGCCACAACTGAGCAAAGGCCAGGGTTAAAAAGGAGATGGTGACTACTCTGGAAATTTCCATCTGATACCTGAATAAGGCCAGGAAAAAGGCACTCAATACAGAAATAGTAATAACTGCACTATATACACTGATACCTGCCCAGTGCTTCCTGGTCAATATCGGAGTTTTCGGATGTCTGGGTGGTAATTCCATGATATGTGCACTCCCATGTCCCCATCCCAGGGCAAAGGCAGGAAATATATCGGTGACCACATTTAAAAATAATATCTGCAGAGGGAGCACGGGGAGGTGTGTATAGAGAAGTGAAGCCAGAAAAATCACCAGTATCTCACTGATATTGCAGGAGAGTAAATAATAAATAAATTTTCTGATATTGGTAAAGATGATCCGTCCCTGTTCTACTGCGCTGGTGATGGTGGAAAAATTATCATCCTGCAGGATCATGTCTGCGGCTTCCTTTGCCACCTGAGTTCCTCTCGTGCCCATGGCTATTCCAATGTCTGCTTTCTGCAGTGCAGGAGCATCATTGATCCCATCGCCAGTCATGGCTACAATTTCATCCCGTTCCTGATGAATGTCTACCAGGGTCAGTTTCTGAGCAGGGGTAACCCGGGCAAAAAGGGATATAGAAGCCAGATGATCCTTTTCTTCGGCTGAAAGATTTGTTATGTCTTCAGGGAGAGCTTCACCCTCCACAATGGATGCATGCTCATCCAGTAATCCCAATGTCTTCCCCACATACACAGCAGTGGCTGCCTGATCACCGGTGACCATGATCACCCGTATGCCTGCCTTCTGGCATGCCCTGATAGAGGGTTTGACATCTTCCCGGGGAGGATCCATCAATCCCAATAATCCCACAAGAGTCAATGCTTCATAGGGCTCTTCAGAGGGTGATTCCACAGATTTAGTGGCTACAGCCAGCACCCGTAACCCATCTTCTGCCATGGATTTATTCTTATAGAGCCACGTATCTTTTTCTTCTACTGATAAGGATACAGCACCCTGAGGGGTCAACACAGAGGTACAGACACCGAGGACGGCTTCTGGAGCACCCTTTACTGCCACCATGTATGCTCCATTCTCTTCATGGAAGGTGGCCATCATGTTCAGAGAGGGATCAAAAGAAACTTCTCTCACTTCAGGATATGATTGGATTACCTCCTTTCTGGACATTCCTGCTTTTTCTCCTGCCACCAGGAGGGCTATTTCTGTGGGATCTCCTACTGCAGATTCATCATTTAAAGACGCATTATTGCATAACACTGCAATCTGTAAGGCTTTTTTAAGGGTTTCATCTGCTCCTCTGTTCTCCTGTGGTGCCTGGAATGATCCCTCGGTATTCAATCCGGTACCCGTAACTTCAACTGAGGTGTGGGCCAGGGTAATGGTAGTAACAGTCATCTGATTTTCGGTAAGAGTCCCTGTTTTATCCGTACAGATGATGGTGGTGGATCCCAAAGTTTCCACAGCTGAAAGCCTGTTTATCAATGCGTGTTTGCGAGCCATTCGCCACATGCCGCGGGCCAGGGTCATGGTAGCCACCATGGGTAATCCTTCGGGAACGGTGGCCACTGCCAGGGCAATAGCTGTTTCTATCATTAAGAGAATATCCTTTCCTCTTGCAATTCCTGTTACTCCCACGATCACCACAATAGCCAGGGTGACCCAAACCAGATTATGCCCCAACTTTTCCAATCGGTTTTCCAGGGGTGTTTCCTTTTCTGCTTCGCCTTCTATGAGCGCAGATATTTTTCCTAATTCAGTCTGCATTCCGGTGGCTATTACCACTCCCTCACCCGATCCCCTGGTCACTGCTGTCCCCTTGTAAAGCATATTGGTACGTTCGGCCAGGGGTGCAGCATCTACCGGGGGAAGGGATTTTGTCACAGGGAGTGATTCTCCGGTGAGTGCAGATTCATTGACCTGTAATCTGGAGGCTGACACCAGCCGCATATCGGCAGTTACAATATCTCCAGCCTCCACCACAACCAGATCTCCAGGTACCAGCTGCTCAGCAGAGATGATCTGAACATCTCCATTTCTGCGCACTTTCGCTGTCACTCTGGTTAGCTGGTGCAGTGCCTCCATGGACCGGACTGCTTTCCATTCTGTATAAAATCCCAGAATAGTATTGATGAGTATGACCAGGGTAATGGCTACACCTTCCAGTATTTTCCCAAAAACAAATGAGAGAAGGGTGGCCACCAGCAGCAATAACACCAGGATGCTCTCAAACTGCCGGATAAAAATATGCAGAACACTTGCTTTTTCCAGAGTTCTCAATTCATTTTTACCGAATACATGACGTCTCTCCTGTACCTGCTTGGAGGAGAGACCTTTCTCGGGATCGATGTCCATGCCAGTGACAAGAGCATCTATAGATTCAGTCCAAGGGTTATCGGGAATGAAAAAAGTATGTTCTGTATGGGTTAGGGTTTCATGAGATTTTAATTTCTCCTTCGTGTTCTCATCATTAGAATGCAAATTCTTTTTTCCCATGCACATCTACTCAGTTCTATGATACCGTTTTTCAAAGTACTTATTAAAGTATGTGTTTTCCTGGCCTTTTGGAAACAAGAAAGTAAATTGGAAATTTTAAGATGTTATATTGAAGATATTAGAATTGTTTGCATAGCTCATGAAAGGAACCTTTATTAATAAAATATAGAATATAATCTAACATGTATCTCTATGCTGCCATCGTTCTGACAGTAGCAGGAATCATATTTTTATTCTCATTTCTCTTCGGAAGCAGAAGGAAATTAATCGATCAAATGGAAAGTGAAATAAAAATTTTTTTCACTATCCTTCTCTTATTGAGTTTCTATTCTCAATTTCTCTGCATCGTAATCATATATTCCATTTCATTACTGCTGGAATATGATATCCATTATGTAATTACTCTCATATATTTTGTAATCCCTCTTCTCCTTGCCATACTCATATATGTGTTCTTACCATATATATTCAGGAAATCCTTACAGCTTCAACAAATTTCCATACCAGAGCAGGTAAAAGAAGTTATACATACCATTGGATTACCCAAATTTTCTCGAGTGTGTATCACACCAGAGAAGATTTCTCCTTTCGTATTTGGCCGGCGGAATAAGGACGCAATTTTGGTTCTCCCCCATAATTTTATTACCTTCCTCTCAGAAAAAGAACAGAAAGCAGTAATCATACATGAACTCTCTCACATAAAACAAAAAGATGTAGGGTTTTTTACCTGGCTCACTCTCCTTATAGAAGGACTCAAATATTGGTTGATCCCTCTCCCATTATTATTATATTATGAATTAACTTCATTTTTTTTCTATTCACCCCAGAAATATATGTCATATCTCCTAATAATTATCTTTTTTGGTTCATTACTTTTATTGAAAAATTCATTATCCAGAACCAGAGAATATATTGCTGATGCGCATGTCACCTTTCACGGGTTCGATGAGCCCTTAAAGAGTGCTCTCTACAAATATGCTGCTGTGGAGACGCTTAAAAAAGGCTGGAGCTCATCTTTACAATTCTTCACTCAGCCCAAAATCAAAACAAATTCACTTTCCTGGATGAGTACTCACCCTCCTCTTGAAAATCGATTGCAGGCCATTGATGACAAGGAATTTTTACGGGAATATCAGAAAAATCTATCACCCCACCTTGCTTACTGGACAGGGCTCATTTCTTCTTTTCTCTATTATAATTCCATGATCAGTCTCCTGGGATTTTCATTTCTCATACAGTTGTTTTTCCCCCTATCTGATGAGACAATAGCCATCCTTTTCCATGTTTCTGGATTTTTCATCATCATGAGTACCATTGGCATTTCATATATTTTTCCTTCCACGAAAGGAGTAGTTTCATTATCCGATTTCAAGGAAAAATCATTTCTTCTTCCTTTTTTAAGAAACTGGAGTATCACCCTGCTGACTGGAGAAATCATACTCATGGTTCTCTTTTTTGACATCTTCCCCCTGAAAATATATGTATATGCTGCAATTGTGGGATTTTTCATCTACTTGACCGGATTTGTATCATCATTAGCCTCATACGGGGTTAGAAATTCATATTATCTCATTTTTTCTCCCATTTTTCCTGTATTAGTATTCTGGTATCCAGTACAGGCAGTGTATACATCCATTTTTAATTCTGATGTAAATCTCGATTACTGCATTGGCTCCATGGCTTTAATTATACTAGTATCTCTCATATTTCTTTTCATATTCATAGAAAAGGGGTATCTCAATGTAGACAATGAATTACAATTATTAAAATTTTTCGGGAAAAAAATTGAAATTCACCAGAATGCCTGGATCTTTGCACCAGTATCCATTATTGTTTTATGTTCTCTTCCTTCTCTCCTGGCTTTTTTCGTATATATTCTTTCATGCTATGTCGATTCATTGCATCTCCTCTTTCAAATGAGCATCTTTGTAATTATACTTATTCCTCTCATCCTGTATTCATTTACGATGGCCAATATCCTCTTTTTTACCGAAGTTCTATTTTATATCGACCTTGCTCATGATAAAATTACAGAAATGGACAAAAATTTTATTGCAAATGTCATCTATAAATATCATTCGACAGATGGAGGGTTTGACTGCTCTGGATTGAATTTTTCCAACGGAAGAGACACATATGGGTGTATTAGAGCAGCCATACAATTGCATATCCCCGTGAACAGGAAAAAGATAAGAAAATGGTTTGATTCCATAAAGATAAAGGATGGATTTTCCCTCATTTCTGGCGGTATTCCGCGGATAGAAGGCACTTTTTATGCCCTCCAATCACTACACCTCTTGAATGAAAAGGGAAAAATACCTGAAAATCTTTCCACCTGGTTACTCGGATGCTATAATGGGTATTTTTTCGAATGGAAAAATGATACATGTTCTCCCCTGTTACAGACCTGTTATGCCATTGAATCTCTTTTTTTGATTAATGAACTCCCGGAAACCCTTGATTGTGCACCATGGATAAGAAAGTGGTTCACCCAAAACATAGATGCAAAAGAAGCCTATTTTGCTGTAAGAAGTCTGAAGTTGATGAATTCATCGATCGAACTGGGATACCAATGGCTTGAAAAAAATAAAGGAATCTTGGAAACACGAATCGATAAAAATACTCAAATTGTATATTATTATGTGAAGGTATTGCAGGAACTGGAGGAAGAGATTCCGTCCTTCATACGGGAGGATGCGCTAACAAATATCGCAAGGAAGAGAGAGAAATACGAAAAAAAATTTTGAATATTAAATTAGTAAGGCAGTGAAAATATACTTCCACACTTCCAGATAATGGGGAGTTTTCCCATCTTCAGCCAATTCTAAATAGTCATCTGCAATAATACAATTATGACAGTTTCCTGAATCACAGTGGTGAGTGCTGGTCAACATATGGGAAGTGATTTCAGAGGAAAAAAGACCATCTGTATTCTGCAGTGCACCATATGCATCCAATCCCATGATCTCTTGGTTGGTAAAAAGGGCTCTAGATACAGGATCTCCTGTATGTGTGAAAGCATACATGCGTTCTTCAGGAGTCACATTTGGATAGTACACCCAAGGAGCAGTTCCCAATCCCTGTACAAAATCACCGGGTCCTGCCCACATGATTACCCCTTTCAGCAGATGCTCTTTTGCCAGAAATGCAGCGTGTCCTGCACCCTGTGAATGACCACCCACCACGATGCGCTCCCATTGTAGCTCCTCATCGGTGAAAAAGAGATCCCATCCCTCCTCAGGATACTGATCATGCATGTACTGTAATACCTTTATCAATCGATTCTGCACACTATCGGCCGGTGTGACATCCACCAGAAAGGAGTAATCGCCACCATATAATCGTTCTCGACGAAGGTATTCGGATTCATCGGGATTTTCAGATTGTGTATTCAATATCCTGATAGCAGGCCAGTTAGGATAGGCCAGATTTACCACATGATACCCCAGAGATGCTGCATACTCACACACATATTGATAATCCTCAGGAAGTCCTCCACTTCCAGGAAGGTGGAGATAACAATATCCCGGCCTGTTTACCTGTGTATCTATGGCCACCATATGGAAGAGATTTCTGATATGAGCATCCGGTAAATCATGTAAAGGTGTAATTTCAGGATCAGTAACTACAGGATCTATGAATGCCGTACGTACAGACGGTAGAGTGCTGATACGGGAATGTGTAGAAAAGAACTCCCAGATGATATCTGTGGCAGAAATATCTGTAATAGGTTCATCACCGCCTGGAAATTTCTCCCCGCCTGGCCAGGCATGTCCTTCCTCAGTCAGTGTATATACAATCACTTCTGTGATGCCTTTACCCGGGGAATATACGTCTTTTATCGCTCCATTGTCTTCAGTTCTCTCTGGAATCAGCTGGCAGGAATTGTGTTCCACCCAAAAAGACACTGAATCTTCCACAGAGAAGATAGAATAAGTTCCCTTTCCCCTAGTTTCTCCTCCCTCATAGGGGACGAAAAGGTCCTTTTGACCGTGCATGATGAGTACAGATACAGGATTGTCTGGAGGTGGTATCTGCCATACTGGTGTATCTTCTGTATGAGTCCCCCCACTGGTTCCTGCTACCGGAGCTATGGCTGCAAATATATGGGATAATTCTGCGCCTAATCGATGGGTGAAACCTGCTCCATTACAGAATCCAGTAGCATATATACAGGAAGGATCAATGGCGAAAGATTTTCTCAATGAATCAATGAGTGCCTCAATATATCCCACATCGTCGATATCATGTTCCAGCGCGTATCCACAGCAAAATCCTGCATTCCAGGTGAGCAATCTATCCTGATAGATGCCTGTTCCATCCGGGTAGACTACGATAAATCCTTTTTCTTCTGCTTTTTCCGACATACCGGTTACTGTTTCAATGATCTGTGAATTTCCTCCCCCGAAATGAAATACCAGCACCAGAGAGGTGGGAGTTGTGTGATCATAGGAAGTGGGGATATACATTCTATAATAACGGGTTATATTATCATACTGGAAGCTCTCTTTTGTCGTTACTCCGGTGATTCCTTCAAAGGATTGAATTTCTCCAACAGGATGATCTGGTTCTATAGGCTGATTATCTCTCACACACCCTGAACCCAGTGAAAGAATGGATATCATGATTATCAGAAAGACACTCACATTGATCTTCATGAAAGCCTATTGGCATATGATTTTAAAAGCATTCAGAAACAGTTACCTGTAACAAAGGTACAGGTCAATTCATTCATTAGGATACTATAGAAAGGAGAGACTCACATGAAATATATCCAGATAGACTTTGTCCATGAGGTGGCTCTCGTGCAGTTGAATCGGGGAGTCACCAATGCCCTGAATCTTCAGGTAATTCAAGAATTGTCTGAAAGTCTTCAACAGGTAAAATCTGATCCTGAGACGAAGGGAATGGTCCTCACCAGCTCCAATAGAAAATTTTTCTGCATAGGTTATGACCTTACAGAATTATATGGCATTTCGAAAGAAGAATTTACTGTATTTTACAAGGCATTCAATCAATTCTGTCTCGATCTCTATACTTTTTTAAAGCCCGCAGTGGCAGCAGTGACCGGTCATGCCATAGCCGGGGGATGTGCTCTGACCTTATGCTGTGATTACCGCTACATTGCAGAGGGACGAAAGCTCATGGGATTCAATGTAGTAAAAATTGGTATACCCGTACCCTATGTGGTCAATTGTCTGTTGTTGAATTTAGTAGGGTACAGACATACCCTGGACATTTCAGAATCCGGTGAATTTTATGAACCTGATCAATTGCTGAAAATGGGTATAGTAGACAATATATTTTCTGAAGATGAGATCATAGAAAGAGCAGTGGAAAAGGTAGGAGCACTGAGTGAATTGCCCCGAAAAGCATACGAAATAACTAAACAGAACAGAATCGAACAGGTAAAGCAGCAGATTACCGAACATCTGGAAGAGAAAGAACACCACTTTATCGAATGTTGGTCCTCTCCTGAAACACAAAAGTTGATTAAAAAGGCTATGGAAAAATTTTAGATAGAAGATGATGGTAGTCACATATACTTAGCTAATAGATTACATCGATGAAATTACGTAATATAATACAGAGTAATACAATAATATCAATGACACTGAAAACGAAAATACTCAATGTTTGACAGGAAATAATAGATTTTTATATAAAATAACACAAAATGAAGTCTTTGTTGAAGAAGAATTTAACTATAAAAAGGAAAAGGAAAAAAATAATGAAAAAAATATGATTGTATTACTGTCCAAATATATTCCGAAACCGCTGGGTTATCCTCTTCCATCGGGGTTTCAATGCTACATATCCTAAGAGGCTGTATCTGAAAACATTTAGGACAATCAAGACAATTCCATCGGTAAATCCTGTGGGATCCTGTGCATATCCTGCAGTAAGTCCATTAAATGCCCGTACTACCTGGATCAGAACAATAGGTAAAGTCCTCAAGAGAAACATAGCCAGTGTCACCAGAGTACCCACGAAATAAAAAACAGCATAAACCTTTATAGCCTTCATTTCGTGTTCTGGCGTATCAGTCATGTCTATTCTCTTAATAAATGGTAATATCTGTGCTAATCCGTTTTTAATATAGGTCTGAGCATCAGAGAGCAGATTTCCACATTTGAAAAAATTGCTGATCACATAATAGATATCTGTCTGCATGTTAAATCTGAACTGCCAGATAACAGCCCACACCTTTATGAACACCACCGTCTTGATAAATTTATACGCAAGAGTAGGTAAGAGTATCA
>Ga0180438_10006403_pt1 | contig 15938 bp, 17 predicted proteins | sample SS_ome_12_FD_132455 | JGI IMG/M metagenome (GOLD analysis project Ga0180438, IMG submission 132455) | Hypersaline lake sediment archaeal communities from the Salton Sea, California, USA - SS_3_D_2 metaG | ecosystem: Environmental > Aquatic > Non-marine Saline and Alkaline > Hypersaline >...
ATCTCCCCCTCATCCTTGGTGTAGGCACCGCTCAAGATCTTGATCAGGGTGCTCTTGCCTGCACCGTTTTCACCGAGGAGCATGTGAACCTCCCCGGGCTGCAGGGAAAAATCCACCCGATCCAGGGCGAGCACTCCGGGAAAACGCTTCACGATCCCCTTCATCTCTACGAGGGGTACATTGGCAGCTACAGTTCCCATAGATTCCACTACTCGATATTTTTTTATACCACAGGGACAAAAGTTGTGTCAACAAAGCTTGCGGAAAAAAATGTATAACGATATACTATTCGACATGGCACGAAGGCCGACTCTGAAACAGGTGGCGGAAAAAGCCGGTGTCTCTCTGGGCATGGCCGGTAGAGTGCTCGGCAACTACGGATCCTTCAGCGAGGCCACAAAGAAGCGGGTAACAGAGGCGGCCAGGGCGCTGAACTACACGCCGAACGTGATCGCCCGCTCCCTCAGAACCCAGCTCACCAAGACGATCGGTGTACTGATCTCCGATATCACCACCTTCTTCTGGACCACGCTGGTGCGGGGAATCCAGGACAAGGCCGGCAAGGCCGGTTACAGCGTGATCCTCTGCAACAGCGATGATGAGTCTGAAAATGAACAACTGTACCTGTCCACGCTTTTCGAGCGAAATGTCGACGGACTGATCGTATCCCCGACACCCCACAACCACTCCTACCTTAAAAAACTCGCTCGCAGCATGGTGCCAATCGTTCTGGTTGACAGAGGGGTGAAGGGGCTGCGGGTTCCCACGATCAAGACGGACAACCAGGCCGGTTCATACGAGGCGGTGAAACACCTGACCGCTCTCGGGCATGATCGCATCGCTATCATCACCGGTATCCCCGATGTAGATACAAGCGAGGAGCGTCTGGAAGGATACCGGCGGGCTCTGCAGGACGGAGGCATACCCCTGCGTAAGACCCTGATCCGGGAAGGATACTTCCAGAAGGACCGGGCATTTACCGCCACCATGGAACTCCTGCGGTTGAAGAGAGCTCCCAGCGCGATCTTCGTCTCCAACGAACCCATGGTCAGCGGCTGCATCCTTGCTCTTAAAGAGAATGGATTGCGCATCCCTGAAGATATAGCTTTGGTCGGATTCGACGACCCCGTATGGGCCTCGTATATGGATCCGCCGCTCACCGCGGTCAGCCAGCCGAGCTATACCATGGGAATCCTGGCCTTTGATTATCTGCTTGCCCAGATTTCCAACAGTGAGAAGGACAGGAAATACCTGAACGATGTCATCCTCAAACCGACCCTGGTTATCCGCCAGTCCTGCGGAACGAGATTGAAGGAGCATGCACTCCACCCTGCACAGACAGAGGCGTAGTCTCTCCTTGGAGGGATTCCCCTAGAATCCCCGCAGAACCGTGCTGGACCGGGGAGAAAGCCCCTCCTTGGGCGTACGCTTCAACACTCGATACTCGAGATCATGGTCCCGGCAAAATTCCCGCTTCTCCGGTCGGTCTCCTTCCTCGTTCACTACGTACAGATCCGGCTTCAGAGCCGCGATCTCCGGTTCCGCGTCCATCCAGCCGCTTCCGGAAGATACCAACGCCCGTGAGACATAGCGCACGGACCCCACCAGGTAGCGCCGTTCGGCCTGGGGAAACAGGGGATGCTCTTCGCCCTTGAGCATACGGACATTCTCATCGCTGCCCACCACTACGTACAGCTCTCCGTAGGCCGAAGCCTCCTCGAAGAAACGAACGTGTCCCGAGTGAAACCAATCGAAGCAGCCTGTTGCCACGACCTTCCTGGCCGGGATCGCCCCCTCTCCGATTTCCAGGTCTCCACCGCCGTAGTCGTGCTCGGGGCAACCGTCCAGCCCGCCTTCATCGAGCACACGGTAGATCAAACCCTGCTTCGAGCAGAAAACAGCCCTGCCCTGATTCTCCCGGGTATCCAGCCAAATGTCGGGTTCGATTGCGCCGATCAGAGCTTTCGAAGGGGTGTAACCGCTTTGAGGGGCAGTATCGATATCATCCGCAACGGTCACCGCCGTCACGTAGCGGTTTGTGCGAACCAGATAGGAACGTTCGGCCTCCGGGAACCTGGGCGCACTGCCGGTAACCGCCGCCACTACCCGATCGGACCAGAGCAGCACGCACACCTCACCCAATCGATGAGCCTCCTGCAGAAAGCGGGCGTGGCCGCAACGATAGTCGTCGAAGCTTCCGGCAACCAGTATCCGCTTCAATCAGCGGCTCCTCATGCTGTCCGCACGGAAACGGAAAATGAACCGGGCACCGGCTCTTCGGCGACCACGTACAGATACCCGCCTCCGCAGCCGGAGTACATCGCTCCGCTGTAGCGGCTCTGGTAGTGCCTCAAAATCTCCAACAAATCGACCTCCGGGTGCTTCACCACGTTGGGCAGAAGCCTTTCCCAACAGAGCATGCACTCGTTCATCGAAGCCCCCAAGGCTTCAGCGTTCCTGTCGACAATTGCCTGGTAGCAATCCCTGCCGCTCTTTCCGAGCCTGGCGATCCACTCCGGATCCAGTTTCTTGACGCCTAAAGGATCGTAGCGCTCCGGTCGCTGAGTCACCGGGACCATCTTGAGGATCCCCTCGAGCCAGTGCGCCACCTGCCGATCGTTGTTGGATTCTATATGAACAGGAAAGATGCCCCCTTGGCTGGCAAAATCATAATCCAGGCGATTCACCCCCGGGTAGATCAGGCCGATCATGTCCTGGGAACCCGACGGCTCCGCCTTTCCCCTGTTCTCCGCTTCGTACAGCTCCCGAACCAGCTCGGCGGGATCGCGCTGGGGCAGCCTGCCGTCCCACAGATCCATGGCTACCCTGCGGGTGCTGGTGGCCATGCCGCTGCGCTCCATGACCCGAAAGGTCGGATACAGGGACACTACGACCATGGAACCGGGCGGGGTCGGGTCGTGCCTGGACATGAACGGCTGATCGATCCAGCCGCCGGCCAGGGCCATGCGGTTGGGAATGCTCCCGATGACTGCGCTGATCTCCGTGTTCGCGGCTCGTTCATCCATAGAATTTTCCAATCAACTCCATAGCGAGGCTCTCCCACTCCCAGCAGCCTTAGTAGCTCGGGCCCCAGCGCGCCGGCCGCTGCAGATCGTGCTCTACGGTGAACTCCCGGTGCATCTCGGGAGAGACCTCGGTAAAAAACTGAGCGTTTGAGCAACCCCGCATGTTCTTGGGTCGCACCCAGTCCGGATCGTGGAGCATGTTCTTCTTGCCCTGAGATTTTCCTAGCTGACGGTTCGCTTGCCCGCCTTGCACTCGGCGTACTGCCGGGCGATCCAATGATAGGTCATCTCCATCCCTTTCCGCAAAGTAGTATCCGGCTCCCAGGCCAACACCTTCTTGATAAATGTGTTGTCGCTGTTCCGTCCCGCTACCCCCAGAGGGGTATCCAAGTTGTAGCGTCGCTCCAACTTCGATCCTGCGATCTGCTCGACGATGTCTACCAGCTCGTTGATGGAGACCATCTGAGCCGAGCCCAGGTTGATTGGAGTGGCAATCAGCTCATCGCAGTGCATGATCCTGTCGATTCCTACGGTGCAGTCGTCGATATACATGAAGCTCCGCGTCTGTCTCCCGTCTCCCCAGATCTCGATTTCCCCGCTCCCTGTGTCGTTGGCCTGGATGACCTTGCGGCAGATGGCAGCCGGGGCCTTCTCCCGCCCGCCGTCCCAGGTACCATACGGACCGTAGACATTGTGAAAGCGGGCAATGAAGGTCTTCAAACCCCTCTCGGCCCAGTACTCCTGGCAGAATATCTCCGACATCAGCTTCTCCCAACCGTACCCTCTTTCGGCCATGGCCGGGTAGGCGTCGCTCTCCTTCAGGGCCCGGACGTTGGGATCCTTCTGGAGCTCCGTGTTATAGGCGCAAGCCGAAGAGGAGAAGAAGTAGCGATCGACCCCGGCCCTGTAGGAAGCCTCGATCAGGTGGGTGTTGATCAGGATACTGCGCAGACACTCGACCCGGAAGCGCTCGATGAATCCCATACCGCCCATGTCTGCGGCCAGATTGTAGACTTCCGTCGCTCCTTGCACTGCGCGCTTGCAGTTCTCCTCCTCACTCAAGTCCATGGACAGAGACTCGACGCCGGGGGTCCTTTGGTACCACTCGGGGAGAGGTTTCTTGTCCACGCCCCGTATCTTCGAAAATCCCTTGTCTTTGAAGTACTTGACAAGAGCCCCGGCGATGAATCCGCCCGCTCCGGTCACCACGATCAAATCGTCTTTGTTCATAGGCTGCTCCTCCAACGGCGGTTTCGCCGGTGCGGTTATTTCCAGCACTCTACAGGTTCGCTCATTAGCATAGCAAAAACCGGCTGTACCGCAATACTCAAAATGCGTAAAATTACTAACGTTTTGCGTATCCCCGAATCTCGTCGGCCGGAGCAGCTATCATGAGCAAAGAGACACATATCGCTCTCTTCATGGGACTGAACGACACCTACGAGCACGGGATAACCCGGGGGGTCACCAAGTATGCCAAGAGCCACCGCAACTGGCGTTTGTACGGATACGGCTGGATGTTTCGGCCGCTGGAGGCCCTGGAGCATTGGCGGGGAGAGGGCATCATCGCTCGCGTCGAGTCCTCCGAAGATGCCCGGCGCCTGGCGGCTCTGGGGATTCCCGTAGTCGACGTGGCCGGTGCGTATCTTCACCCGGCGTTCCATCAGGTGAACAACGACGATGAGCTGACCGGACGCACAGCCGGGCAGCACCTGTTGTCCTGCGGCTTCAAGCAGTTCGCCTTTTGCGGTGTGAAGAGCGTCGGCTGGTCGGAGAAGCGGAAATCCGGGTTTCTGGCCGCTCTGGGCAGGGGCGCCGGAGAGGTGCCGGTGTTTGAAGAATCCCTCCCCTGGTGGGAGCAGTTGGAGAACTCCCAGCATCTGGGCCACTGGCTTCGGCAGCTGGAATATCCGGTAGGAGTTTTTGCCTGCAACGATACGGCGGGACTCAAGCTCACGGACCTGTGCGGAAAGCTCGGCCTGGAAGTGCCGGAAGCGGTGGCTATCATCGGTGTGGATAACGAAGATGTGCTCTGTGAAATGGCCGCCCCTACCCTCTCCAGCATCGCTCTGGACTGTGAAGCCATCGGCTATGGGGCTGCCGGCGTCCTGGATCGGCTGCTGAGCTCCGCAGCTGCGCCAGGACCAGCCGAACCGCCTATCCAGATTCCGCCGCTTCAGGTTATAGCCCGCGAATCAACCCGAGTGTACACCTGCGAAGACCCGCTTGTCGAGCGGGCGGTGCGCTACATCCGATCTCACGCAACAGAGCCGATAAAAGTGCCGGACGTCCTCTCCCAGATAGCGGCTTCCAGACGGAGTTTGGAGAAGCGCTTCCGTAACCAAATGGGCCACAGCCTCCACACCGAAATCGTCAAAGCCAGAATCGAGTACTCCAAGGCTCTCCTGCGCAACTCCAACGAAACCGTCTCAGTCATAGCGGAGGAAAGCGGCTTCCAAACTTTGCAGAGATTTCATGCCGTGTTCAAGGATCTGGTAGGCATCACTCCGGCCAGGTACCGGAGCTCGCTCAAACCTCGTGTCGGGATTGCCGGCGGTGATCAGTAATCCACGTAGCACCGTCCGTCGTGGTGGAAGGTTCTGATCGGCAGCCCGTACAGGGTGGACAGATGCTCCCCGGTAAACAGTTCGGCGAATGTTCCGCAGACCATCCTCCCTCCCGGAAAAACGAGAATCAGGTGATCCGCCAGCAGGGCCGCGGTTTCGGGGTCGTGGGTGGTGAGGACAGCTGTTTTCCCTGCCCCTCTCCAATCCAGAAGAAGCTCGAGTATGCCCTTCCTGTGTTTCAGGTCCAGGTGGTTCATCGGTTCGTCCAGAAGGAGCAGTTTCGGTTCCTGGGTGAGTGACCGGGCCAGGAGGAGCAGTTGGGTTTCCCCGCCGCTCAATCGTGATATCGACTGGTATTCCAGCGGCAGAATCGTTGTCTGAGACAGCGCATTGGTGGCGATTCGGATATCCCGTTCTCCCGGTGCGGCCAGGGGTTTGAGGTGCGGAGCGCGGCCCAGAAGGACGTATTCCAGTACCGTGAACTCGAAGCCGGTCGGCTCTTTCTGGGGCAGCAGGCTCTGAGTCTTCCCCCGCTGGCGCGGGGTAAAGGCACCCAGATCCGTACCGAAAAGAGAGATCCTGCCGCTGGCGGGCTGCAGCCAGCCCAGAGCCAGGTGCAGCAGGGTGGTTTTACCTGCTCCGTTGGGCCCCAGGATCGCGGTAATCGATCCTTCCGGGACCTGAAAGCTGCAGTTGCGGATTTGCGGGGCACCGCCCCCATGGGTGAAGGCAACCTCGGAGAAAGCAAGAGCCGCGGGATCGCTCACGGTCGAAATCCCCGCCTGGTGAGAACGACGGCGAACAGGATCGCTCCCAACAGAGAGCTCAGGATACCGAGGGGAATCTCCCCGGGCAGCAGCATCCGGGCCAGGGTATCACACACAAGGCCGAAGACGCCCCCTATGAGCAGCGAACCCGGGAGAGAGTAGCGCCCGTCGGCGCCGAAGATCCTTCGGGCCAGGTGGGGCACGATCAGTCCCAGCCAGAGCACGATGCCGCTGACCGAAATGACCGCAGCCACCGATAGGGTCGCCGCCACTATCAGCACCAGCCGAATCCGCTCCGGAGGAGTCCCCAGGGCAAAGGCAGTCTCGTCGGCGAGGGTGAGCAGGTTGACCCGCCAGCGGAACAACAGCAGGAGGGAGAGACCGACACTGACCACCGGGAACACCCACAGCAGCTCGCCCCAGGATATGTGGGAGAGCCCGCCAAGCAGCCAGAAGGTTATCTCCGGGAGCTGGGTGAGCGGGTCGGCGGCGTACTTGAAGATGCCGATACCGGCGGTGAACAGGGCGGATACGGCCAGACCGGAGAGGATGAGCCGCAGGATCCAGCCGCCGAAGCGGATCTTTCTAGCCAGCAGGTAGGCCAGCCCCAAACCCAGGATTCCGCACACAGCCGCGGAGATCTGGATCGCAGGCAGGGAGCCTCCGAACAGCAGTATCGCCGCAACCGCCCCGAAGGCGGCGCCCTGGGTCACTCCCAGGAATCCCGGTTCTACAAGAGGATTGGAAAATATCAATTGGAACACCGCCCCCGAGGTGGCCAGAGTCATTCCAAGCAAGACCGACAGAAGAACCCGGGGCATCCGGAGCCGAAAAAAGATCTGCCCGGCCAGTGGATCCGAGAACAGGGTACCTGGGGCGGTAAATCCGGGCTCTGGATACCTGCCCAACAGCAGGGCAACAACGGTGGCAGCCGCCAGAGCCGCAGACAGGAGGGTTAACAGCAGTCCGGTTCTGGTCAGTGTCTGCACTACTTTCCGCCTGCAGCTACGGGTAGTCGCCCCGGATCATCGGCAGGATCGCTTCTTCGATCCGCTTGGCCGGAAGACCGTACACAAAGCTGTAAAACTCGACTACCTTCTTCTCCACCTCCCCGGAGGCAACTATGCCCGGATGGAGCTTGCCGGCAAGCCAATGCAGCCCGAGGATCCAGCGGGGATCCGGCTGGTCCCAGCTCAAGTAGTCGGCGGGAAAGGCCAGAAGATGTCCCCGGCTCACCGCCTCGAGCTCGAGCCATTTCGGATCGGAGAGCAGGGTTGTCTTCACTTCATCCACAGGGGTGTGGTAGGAGACCAGCAGGATTACCTCCGGATTCCAGGCGGCGATCTGTTCGAAGCTGATCTGCTGCCAACCGGACCCGGCGGCCGCTTCGAACCAAACCGGCTTCCCCCCGGCCCATTGCACCAAGCTCGTCTGCAGCCACTGTTTGGGAGGCACGTTGAACGATGCCGTTCCACTCCGCGAACCGTAGTACAGCAACAGGGTGTCCGGCTTATCCGATTCCGGAATTGCCCGGCTCATACTCTGAACCTCGAGCAGGTTCTCCGCAAAGAAGCTGTTGAGCGCTTCGGCTCTTTCCGGATTTCCGAAGAGCTGTCCGATGGCTGCAATATCCTGCCGAAACTGCTGCGGATTTTCCAAATCCACATAGAGCACCGACACATTCAGATCTTCCAGTCGGCCTCCGAGCCCTCCCTTCAGATAGCTCTTCAAAACCACGGTATCGGGCTCGCGGGCCAGAATCTCCTCCACGCCGGGGTCCGGGGCCAGGACGGCTCTCTGTTCCGCCTCCGGATCCAGGAGGGAGATAAAATTTCCCCCGACCTGGCTGCTGTTGCCGAAGGCCACTACGGTTTCAGCGGCTTCAGGAAACATATACAGGGCATCGAGTACCAGGAAATGCGCCTTGCCGCAGGTTATGACTCTGAGGCCCTGTTCCTTTTCAGTAGGATCAGGCGCCTTGGCTCCAGCCAGCCAGGCGGGAAAGGCTGCGCACAGGACGAACAGCAGAACAAACAGGCTTTTTTTCATGGATCTTCCTTCAATACTCCTGGTCGGTAAGGCAGGATCGTAGAGATTTCGCGATGAATTGTCAAGAATGGAAAGGGAAAAAATATTGAATTAATGTTGTAATTTTTTCTGATATAGACAAATATTAATGCAACTTAATTGCATTCAATCTCGGGGCACCGGTGAGTTTATCCGAATACCAAACAACCGCCCGCACCCTTCTGCAAAGCGTTTCCCTCCGGGTCACCCCTGTGCGCGCCGTAGTCCTGGGTCACCTGCTGCAGTTCGGCCGTCCCGTTTCCCACGCCGACCTTTGGCGGAGAAAAAAAATACGAGCGTTCAACCGGGTAACGGTTTATCGAACCCTCCTCACCCTTCAGAGCAGGGCGATCGTACATGCGGTGCAGGGAACTGACGGCGTGTGGAGATACTGCGCTCATGCCCTCTCCCAGGAACGTTGCCCGGGAAACCACCCTCACTTCGTGTGCAAGAAGTGCAGGCGGATGAGCTGCCTCCTCGGGCAGACCATGCCCCACGTCGAGGTACCTGAAGGCACGGTGGTGGAGGCCAAACAGTTCGTCGTATACGGAATCTGCTCCGATTGTTCCGCTCAATCACCGGACCAGCGGTAGTGGTGATGCGGCCCCTGCAATCCTTCGTGCAGCAGTTTCAGATACTCGCGTCGGGACAGCTCAACCGCTCCCATGCTGAGGATATGGGGGGTCACCTGCTGACAGTCGATCATCAGGAAATTACGCCGCTTCAGCCACCGGCAGAGGTGCACCAATGCCACCTTGGAGGCGTTTGCCTGAAGCGAGAACATCGACTCACCGAAAAACACCCGCCCCAGGGTCACACCGTAGAGTCCGCCGCATAAATTCCCTTCCCGGTACACGGAGACACAGTGGGTTATGTACCTCTGATAGTGCAGCCGGGTGTAGGCCTCGAAAAAACTCCTGTCGATCCAGCTTCCCTCCTGATTAGGTCTGGGGACAGTGCCGCAGAGAAATATGACCTTTTCGAAATCCCTGTCGAAATGCACCTCGAAGCGACCCTGCCTGAGTATGCGCCCCAGACGTTTGGAAACCTTGAGACGGTCTGGATACAGGACCGGCCGCGGATCCGTTGAAAACCACATGATCGGCGGGCCATTAAACCATGGGAAAATTCCCTTGCTGTAGGCTTCGACCAGCACGCCCTCGGACAGGTCTCCGCCTACGGCAATCAGGCCGTTCTCGTCCGGCTGGAGCGAGGTCGGGAATACCGGTTCGGAATTGGGGTCGATAATATACGGCAAGCCGTTACGGTCGCCAGATCTCATGGGCTTTCGAGTATCTGCCGAAGACGGGGCTCGATTTGTTTTCTCGAAACGCCGCCCTCCCTCTGGGCAAAACTGCGGATTACAACACTTCGACCCCCGGCCGGGCACGTTCCCTGGAGCTCCTCCCCCTCTTCGGTTGCTAAGGTCCTTTCCGTCAAACCAAGAGGTTTCTCAAGGCAAGACACCACCCGATGTAGCACCTGTTCGCCCGTGGAGCAAAAAACCAGCTGTCGCTTGAATCCCTCTCCCTGCCGGTAAAGCAGCACAACCAGGAGATCCAGCGCTTTTTCAGCCAGAAAGCCGGAAAGGGCCTCCTCCAACCGCTCGTCCCGTTGCCTCCATGAATCCAACAGAAGAGGAACACTGCTCATCCCGAAGCGTACAGCTCCCGTCGTGCCCTCTTTGTAGTCTTTCCGTAACAGCTGGGTGCTGCTCAGCCCCTCAACGCTGCTACGCGCCGCGGCCAGCTCCTCGTACAGGCCGGCGATGTCCACGGCCCCCGCCTGGATCAACAGACCGGCAGTCTTTCTGTCCTTTTCCGTCGCCCTTTCCGCTTCCGGATCCAAATTGACTGTATCGAGCAGCACCGCGGCAAGCAGCAGTGTGGCCGACTGACGATCCAGAATCCCGGGTTTTCGTTGAAAGATCTGCTCTGCCACCAAGGTGCAGGCCGAACCGACGGGTTCCACGATCCGACGCCTGAGCCTCTGCCGAAAGCTCCCGCCGCCGGTATTTTCGACGTGATACCCCGAGGGTCGATCCCGGGCCGACTGTTCCTCTTCCCTGGCATACCCCGTTTCTTCTACCGGGCGATGATCGATCACCTCGGCGACGCGCCCGCGCAACACCGCTGCCAGGTCATGACCTTGGGTGTCCACCAGGACCAGCTCCCCTTGCCTGGCTTCCAGTAGATCCTTTAGGACAACATCATCTGCAAACACCAGGCTTGCCGGCTGCATGCCGACCCTATCGAACAGATAGAGCGCTTCCGGTCGTAGTGGCAGATCCGCGTGAGGGATCGGCAGGTAGGGGCAGACCGACCCTGCTGATCCGCCCTCTCGATCCAGGAGATACGCGTAGCATATGGAGGCCACGATGGAATCCAGATCCGCCGCGGGGCTGCCCGTAACCACGGCTACGGGACCGGTGGCCTCCCCACCCATCAGATCGCGTCTTGTTTGTCCGAGATAGAGGTTGAGAGCTGTCAGAAAATGTCCTCCAGAGCCGATCGAGCGGATTGGGGAAGCCCGAGCAGCTTGTGCCGGGAAGCCTCACCTGAGAGGATCTTGATCTCGGACCTGGCCACACCCAGCGTTTTTCCCAGAAATTTCACCAGCTCTTTGTTCGCCTGCCCCTTTTGGGCCGGGGCCTGGACGCGCACCACCAACTCCCCGTTTCGCTCACCAATAATCCGGTTTTCTCCCGCCTTGGGAAAAGCTTTCACCTTGAGAAGCAAGTTGTCACCCTTAATCGTAAAGGGCTTCAATTCATCGGGCATCGTTGTACATCCAGGAAACTGCAAACACCATCCTACAGAAACGATAGGACCATTTTCACTCCTTGTTCAAGGTGCCTTGCTTCGTAGTTTCATCGGCAGAGCTGCATGGAGATCGATAATGGAAATAAGAAGGTCTCTCCGGTAATGGTTTCCCACATGGTCAGTGAGAAAGACTTGGTCGATTACACCCGCAGCAAGGGAGTCGCCGTTTACCTCTCGTATCAGTTTCACCCATCCAACTAACCGGAACTGGGAAACACGGGCTCTGAAGCGCAAGTTCCCATTAAACGGTTACCTGCTGAACCGCCGCCTTGTCAAAAACCGTGGGACATATCATATTAGAGCATAATCATGTAACCGAAATATCCCAGGAGGAAGCGATGCCCGCTGTTGAAATCAGAAAAAACGTCTACTGGATCGGGGTGAACGACCGAACCACCGATCTGTTCGAAGGGATCTGGCCGATCGAGGAGGAAGGGGTATCCTACAACGCCTATCTTCTTCTCGACAAGAAAAAGGTGTTGATCGATCTGTCCAAAGCCCTGAAAACCGACGAGTTCTTCAGCCAGATCCGGGACCTGACTCCAATCCAGGAGCTGGACTACATCGTGATGAATCATCTGGAGCCCGATCACACGGGGGTTCTCAAAACATTCCTGCAGATAAATCCCAATGCGACCATTCTCGGCACTCCGAAGATGAAGGAGCTCCTGGCGAATTTTTACGGAATTACCGAGAACTTCAAAGAGGTCCGGGACGGTGAGACCCTGGACATCGGCAGCCGCAAGCTGCAGTTCTTCCACACCCCCTTTGTGCACTGGCCGGAAACCATGATGAGCTACGACACTTCGGAGAAGATACTGTTCTCCTGCGACGGGTTTGGAGGCTACGGCGCGTTGGTTGGCACGATCTTCGACGATGAATGCAAGAATCTGCCGTTCTACGAGCAGGAGTCCCTCCGCTACTACGTGAACATCGTGGCCAAGTTCAGCAAACCTACTCTCAATGCAATCGGCAAGCTGGGGGGAATCGAGGTCGAAGTGATCGCCCCATCCCACGGGCTGATCTGGAGAAGCAAGCCGGGACGGATCATAGAGCTGTACAAGAAATGGGCCGAGTACGCCAGCGGGCCCACTGAGCCGGGGATCACACTGGTGTACGGTTCGATGTACGGCAACACGGAGCGAGTGATGGACGTTGTCGCCCAGGGAATCGTGAGCACGGGGGTGCCGCTGCAGATATTCGACGCCGCCCGCACACACGTCAGCTACATCCTGCCCGCTCTTTGGGTGAACCGGGGAGTGCTGATAGGGGCACCCACCTACGAGGGAGCTTTGTTTCCGCCGGTGATGGATGTTTTGAACCACGCCGCGGTGAAGCGGATTCTCAACAAGAAGACTGCTATGTTCGGAAGCTACGGCTGGAGCGGCGGGGCACTGCGGAATATCAAACAGATCATCGAACCTATCAAATGGGAACTGGAGGATTCCTTCGAGTTCACCGGGAGTCCGACCAGGGAAGACCTGGAAAAAGCCAGGGAGTTCGGAAGAATGTTTGCCGAGAAGATCAAAAACAGTGGTTGATCGAATGCACATCCTAAGCCCTGATGGTTAGAGTTTCTCCGCGGGAACAGGCGGGGAGGGAGGGGTCGTGACCATCGAGATAATATTCACACTGGTCGGCGGACTCGGGTTGTTCTTTCTCGGCATGAAAACCATGTCCGAGGCTTTACGAAAAGTCGCGGGGGACAGCTTCAAGAAGACCCTTGAAGTCATTACCAGGAAGCCGATCTTCGGTCTCGTAATCGGAACGTTTGTTACGGCGCTGATCCAAAGCTCCAGCGCGACCACGGTCATGACCGTCGGCTTCGTTAATGCAGGCCTGCTTAGTTTACGCCAGGCAATCTCAATCGTTCTGGGAGCCAACATCGGAACGACTCTAACGGCCTGGCTCGTGTCCTTTCTCGCGATCTTCAAAATCACCCGCTACGCTCTGCCGTTGATCGGGATCGGCTTTTTCCTGACAATGCTCGGTAAAACACAGAAGGTGCGCCGGTGGGGCCAGCTTCTCCTTGGATTCGGACTGCTGTTCGTGGGACTGGGCTTTATCAAGGACGCCTTTGGTCCTCTGCGGGAACGGGAGCTCCTGCGGGATTTTATTATACGCTTTGGCTCCTACCCGGGCCTCGGCATCCTGATCGGCATGGTCGTCACGATCGCCCTGCAGAGCTCCTCTGCAACCATTGCCTTGCTGCAGATCCTGGCATTTTCCGGGTTGATCGATTTCCAAGTGGCCATTCCGATCATTCTAGGCGAGAATATCGGAACAACCATCACCGCCGAGCTGGCCGCACTGGGAACCAATCTCAACGCTCGCAGGACCGCCCGATCTCACGCTCTGCTCAATGTATTCGGGGTACTCTATATGGCCGTACCCGTATATCTTGGCTGGTACGGCCGGCTGATCGAGGCAATAATACCGGGCCCAGTAACGCAGGGAAACATCATGGTTCATATCGCCCTGGCTCACACGGTGTTCAACGTCATCAACTCGGTTTGCGTGTTTCTTCCCCTTGTGCGGATTTTGGAACGAGCAGCTGTCAGGTTGACGCCGAGCAGGAACGACTCCCTGGAACTCGCGCCCATCTATCTGGAACGACATCTTCTGGGTTCACCCGCCGTGGCGATCCAGCAGACGATCAAAGAGCTGATCCGCATGGCCGAAATGGCAAAAGATGCGCTTGGCAACGGAATTTCCTGTTTTTTCACGCACGATCCCTCTCTGGAAGATCGGGTGCGCAAACAGGAAGATGCAATCGATGTTCTGCAGAAAGAGATAACCCAGTATCTGATCGAAATATCTGAAAGGAACCTCGACGAAACCGAGGCGGAAGAGATCCCGGTGCTTGTTCATTCCGTGAACGACGTCGAGAGAATCGGAGATCACGCGGAAAACATCATCGAGCTTGCGGTGCGCAAACAGGATCAGAGGCTGGAAATCAGCGATAAGGCCTTGGAGGAGCTACAGCAGATCGGAGACCATACCCTTTCGATGTTCGACGAGGTGCTTCATACCCTCCGCGAACAGGACGACAGGGCGGCTCGCCGGGTACTGGAAAGAGAGGAGTCGCTAAACGCCATGCAGGTTCAACTGAAGGAAAACCACGTCCTCCGTCTCCAGAATCAGGAGTGCCACATCCTCTCAGGCCTGCTCTTCGTCAGCTTTGTGGACAACCTCGAAAAGATCGGGGATCACCTCACCAACATTGCTCAGGCATCCCTCCGTCATCTGCGTTGGAGCCAGGAGCTGCAGTTGGACAAAGGCGGGAAATGAAATCTACTCCCTGACCTCGAGCTCTCCCTTCCAGTTGCCCACGCCGCCGAAATCAAGAATATTGGTAAACCCCATATCCTCCAGGGTATCGGCAGCGATTCCCGAACGATTCCCGGACCGGCAGTAGACGATGATGCGGGCCGAGCGATCTTCGGTGGGAAGATTAGCGGCGATCAGGTCAAAGGGGATGTTGATCGCCGAGGGAATGGCTCCTGCCTTGTACTCACCCTCGGTACGCACGTCTACCAGATAGGTGTCAGGATCCCCCGAGGCGATGATCTCGGCCAGTTTCTCCGAGCTCAGCGGCTCTTCGATGGCAGCGGGAGCGCTCGCCGCTTGAGCTACACGTTCATTCCGCCCCCCGGCATAGATCAGGGTTCCGGAAACAATTAACATTACTGAAATTATAATAATTATTTTCATGGGTAAAAGATAATAATGCCGGATCGGAACAGTCAATCGTATTCTATCATAGGGGATTCTGCTGCAAAGAATCCTGGCTTGAGAAAAGCTCGACTCACTCACCTATCGAAAAAAACAGGATCTCCTCCTCCGAAGCCGAGGCCGCTTTCTCTACGAAACGGATCTCCCGGCCCGGATCCTTGCGCGCAAGGGAAGATTCCCCTTCCCATATCATGTCCAGCAGAGATCCGGTGAGGCAGACGGTCAGCCCGTAGGGGATGTCCCCCTCCTCAATGCGCGCCGGCACGGCCCGGAGGAATCGCTGGCGCTCCTCCTGGGTGAAGAGCGCTCCGTTGGCCTTGATATCGATCCAAAGATCCACGCCGGAGTGCACCTGCAACCAGTCTGAGAAGAAGGTGTCCCGGCAGATCGTGATTCCGATCCGGCGCCCCTGCAGCACGATCGGTTCGGCCCCTTCGAGCAGCCCCGGAGAGATTCCTACTAGCTGCTCCTCGAAAGGTGTGAGAAAAACCTTGTCCTGGCTGTAGGCGATCCGGCCGTTCGGATCGTACACCACGACCCTATTGAACAGCATTACCTCCTTCTGCCGTTCACCCCAGGCGAAGTAGGTACCCGGGATAATGGCCACCTCGTGCCGCCGGGCCAGGGATGCGAAAACCTCGTCCATGGCCCGCTGTGCCAAACCCGAATTCACCAGGAAAAGATCCCGGAACCCATTGATCAGGGGATCCCGGGCGCGTATGCGCGAAAGCCCATCCTCGGCGCTCTGGGACGCCTGGATCATGGGATAGTAGGGAATGAGTGCCCAAAATACCGAGGCATACTCCGGAAAAACGATCAGATCCGGCTCAAAGGCCATGCAGCTCAACACCAGAGCTTCGATGCGGGAACGAAAGGCTGCGAAGGAACGCAGATCGGATTGCTGAATCTTGAGCTGCACGGCGGCTACGCGAAGGACCCGCGAATCCCCCTCGG
>Ga0180438_10006405_pt1 | contig 15937 bp, 10 predicted proteins | sample SS_ome_12_FD_132455 | JGI IMG/M metagenome (GOLD analysis project Ga0180438, IMG submission 132455) | Hypersaline lake sediment archaeal communities from the Salton Sea, California, USA - SS_3_D_2 metaG | ecosystem: Environmental > Aquatic > Non-marine Saline and Alkaline > Hypersaline >...
ACATGCGATTGTCAAATTCGACACTCGGTCTGTGCCACCTCTGCTTTTCGGGATAACATGCTCGACTTCTAAAGGAATCGCTTTCTTACCACAATAGGCGCATTTACGCCCCCATTTGTCTAACAGATACTCTCTGACTTCGTAGCCTTGAAGTGTGCCCTGTTGATATGCTACTCCTGTAATTTCTGGGTGATCCATTTTTTGTGCATCGAAATTCGCCACTTCTACCTTTTTGAAGGGTATCGGTAGCAGCAGTTCAAGTTTTTCAACTAATCGAATATGTGACTCTTGTTTATGTTGAATACTGGGGGGTAACCATCCTTCAGGTCGTGTTCGGTTATCAAATCGTGGTGGTCGATATCCTAATCTGCTTCTACGGTTTCTACGATACATACGCTTTTCTTCAAGTTTTTTTGAAACATTCTTGCGCAAGGTTAAAGTCCCACTAATAACTTCTAACTTATCGGTCTTGGCACTAAATCCAATATTCGTAAATCCTATATCCACTCCTAATTTAATCAGTTGTGTCGCCTCTCCAGTGGTATAGTTCAACTGAATAGTGAAAGGACACCGTTTTACAACTGTAGCCTTTCCTTCTTGTAACAACTGCTTGCCGTTGTGTTGTGTGGTAGGCATGAGCGGTTGCCCCCTGATGTTTAACACATAGATAGGTACTCTCAAGTCCTATCTCCTCCTTTAACGTATGTTAAAGTAGGTTGGTTCTCTTCGCCAAAGTTATCAGTCAGTACTCTACGGTGATCACTGAGAGTTGCCTCTCTGTTTAAACCACCATTTACAGAGCAAGGGACTAGAGAAGCACCCCGTGGTGTGTTCTTTAACTCTCCTGATAACGTAGATATCGCCATATGTTACCACATGACCTCTCTTAGGCTAATCAACTAATTGCTCTCAGGTCTCACGACCCAAGCCTCTACCCTTTAGGGTGGGGTAATTGACAAAATCCTTTGTTTACTGTTTAAAGACTTTTATCGGGTGCTTAAATATTGACGGAGAGTTGGGTGAAACTAAAAACAACGTCAATGATCAATCTTAGAAAGGGTTTGTTGGTTTTTTTTTGTATCAGCGAATAAAAAACAATGAGAAGCGTTAGGACAACTTATTCTACTTTAATATTTTTTATCTTCTTAAAGAACAATCTAGTAAGTTATTAGAACTAATAATAGTGAAAATATTGTGCTTAAAAATGTTGATTTAAGAACAAACTCTATCCCATTGTTGATGTAAGGTTGAAAAATTATATTAAGAGTAACCTTCCTAAAGTAAAGAAATAGAGATCATGATGAAAAGTTATCGAGGTCATAGATCATGTCGAGTAATGACGTTAAAATTAATGTAAGTGAAATACAGGCTGAAAAACCATATGTACTAATTGGATTACCTGATGTTGGTTTAATAGGTGTTATTAGTGCTTCTCAACTGATTAAATCTCTCAATATGAAACCAATCGGACATATCGACTCAGGCCAATTGCCACCCGTTGCTGTCATCCATGAATCGGTTCCCATGTCTCCTCTAAGAATATATGGTTCAGGAAATGTTCTTCTCGTTGTCAGTGAAATCCCATTGCCTCCGACTCTTATTCGCTCATTTTCAAAAGCAGTAGTAAGGTGGGCTAAAAGTTTAAATCCTTCGGCAATTCTCTCGCTTGCAGGTATACCAGTACCAAACAGAATGGATCTCGACCAGCCAAGCATATATGCAGTCACTTCAGAACCTGCAAGGAATATGCTTGCAGAATTAGAATCGCTACAAGTTCAAAAACTTGAAGAGGGCTTTATGGCGGGACCTTATGCTGCAATCTTGAATGAATGTATGGCAGAAACTCCTTCTATACCAAATGTTACGTTTCTTGTACAGTCTCACATGAATTATCCTGACCCAGGAGCAGCAGCTATACTGCTAGAAACCCTCGCTAAATTTCTAAATGTGGAAGTAGATGTTGAGCCTCTTCTTACACAGGCTGAAGAGATTAGACTTCGAATGAGAGACACAATGAAACGGACTAGGGATACGATGCAACAAGTTGATAAAGCACAAGAATATGAGATCCCTGCATTCTACGGCTAAGGGGGTGCAAAAAATGTCGGAAAAAGTAAAGTCTATTACTGAGATGATGGATGAATTATTTAAACGAATGGAAAAGTCCTTAGACGAAATTCTTAGAACAGGCTTTTTGAAACCTTCTTTTAACTTGAAACATTGTTGCCTAGAGCCACTTGTCGATATTGTAGAGACCGCTGATGAGATTATTGTTGTTTACGATCTTCCATTTGTGAGAGATAAGAACGATATTGAGATCAAAGCTACATCACATTCCCTAGAAATAGATGCGAATTTTAAAGCAATGAAAATTGAAAAATGGGGAACAGTTCAAAAGGATACAGCATTTAAGCATTATCATCACTCAATCAGAAAATTGCCAGTAGAAGTCATTCCAGAAAAGGCAACTTCCAGACTTAAACAAGGGTTACTTGAGATCAAACTACCGAAGATTAAGCCTTACAAAATTAAGATTGAATAAGATCTTTCCGACAAAACCTCTTTTTTTAATTTCAAGTCCATAAAGTGGACGTTAATAATACATCTTACCATTCAATAAGAAAAATAACACAAATAGTTTTCTTACATAATGCAGAGTATTTATATTTTCCACAAACAATAAAATAATGGAATCCATACCGATTTCTCTTAGAGCTTTGTGTGGATGCCTTTAAAGATGTTTTTAAAAGCTAAGTTCTACATATGTGAGGGTAATAATTGGAGGAAGAGTTGCCAGTTTGGTGTCAATTGAGAAAAATACCCATGGAACACTCTCCGGAAGATGCAATAGAGTTTGCAAAAGGAAGGATAGATAGATTTGCAAGACGTCAATTCTGGAATGTTAAAGGAGCTGAAGGTGAAGATTTACTTGCAGGACATATCCTTCTAAGGGTTGCTGTTGCCACAGATCCAAGACTTAGCGCTTGGCTAGTAGAATTTGAAGGCGATCTTTTTGATTATCGATTTAGAAAGGCGTCATTCTCAGATATTATCACAGTAATGCGCTATTTTCTTGGAAACGATAATATTATGCTACTTAAAGACCTTGAAGAAAAAGTAGATATGCAAATAAAAAAAAGATATTCACTGATTGAGATCGGAGAATATTCAAAATACATCAAAAGAAGCACTAAAACACGTGATGGACGTATTACTATTAGAAGAGAGCGCCAGAATGTTACACTTCCAAAAGGTTTAAGAAAATATGTTGGTGTTCATTTTACAAAAGTTCCAAAAGTAGTGGGTAAAAGACAGGTTCTATTGCTAAAAGGATGGGCTATCGCCCCTATTTTTATCTTTAGAGGAACTATCAAACGTGCATTTGAAACTGCATTAAAAACTAAACTTGAAGTAATTCAAGATCAGATTAAATCTGACAAGTCTCTTAAACCGATTATAAGAGAACTTAGAGAATATATTAAAATAAATGAAAAAGCTTTTGTAAAGAGATTTGAAACAGAAATAAGTCCCAGTGGAAAACTATATCAACGTTTTGATCTGTTTCCAGAGTGTATGAACCAATTGATTTCCATCCTCACTGAAAAGGGTCACTTAGGACATGGAGAACGCTTGCAACTAGGTCTTTTTTTGAAGAAACTAGGAATGCCAATGGAAGAGCAAAAACACTTCTGGTATCAAAAAGCTGTTGATAACATAGGATTGACGTTTGAAGAATTTGATAGCAAAGTTGGTTATACTATCGACCATCTTTATGGACAAGCAGGTGGTGGAACGGATTATGAAGCTCCGAAGTGTGAGACGATTATCACAAGTTACTATTGTGTATTCGCCCAAAAAGCTGCAGATGAGATTATGAAAAGGACACAAACTGAATTCGAAGAAAAGGATAAACCAACTAAATTTAGTCAAGTTTTAGATGACTTAATGGCAAATTTGATGAATAATGAACCACGAAATGCTTGTGCAAGACTTTTCGAATTAAGGTACGGTAAAAGAGCCAAAAAAATCGCGCATCCCATTGGTTATACCCTTTACGCAGCAAAAACCCTAAAGGAGAAAATGGAAAAGAAAACCGAAGAGAAAAAAACTACAAAAGCTGAAGTAAATGCAAATGTAAATGAAAATGAATGAAAATGATTCACATGTCAATTTCCGGTTTAATTTCCTTATTCATTCAATTTTTTTAAAAGACTTAATGCCTCTGGATTATTAGGATCTAATTCTAATGCTGTTTCTACGCATTTCTTGGCTTTTTTATAATATTTTAGTTTATCATAAGCAACTCCAAGTTCATACCAGACTTCTAAGTCCTGTGGATCGATCTCAACTACTTTCTCAAAGCAATCAATAGTCTTCTGATAATCGCCCAATTTCTTATGAGCAACTCCCATGTAATACCATGCATTTATTTTCTGCGGGTTTTCCTTTACAATTTCCTTGTAGCATTCAATTTCTTCAGCTATCTGACCTAGTGCACGATAAGCGGATGCCATGTTAGATCTCGCTTGTGGGTGGTGAGGGTTAGTCTCCAATGCTTTCTGGAAGCAATTAATGGCTTTCTGATAGTCTTCCAGTTTATTATAAGTAGCCCCCATATTATTCCATGCGTTAGAATAAGACGAATCAATTTTAACTGCGCTTTCAAAACTTTTAACTGCTTTCTGGTAATCTTCTAATTTATAGTAGTCAATACCCATGTTGTAAAAGGCCTTTTTATATTGAGAGTCGATTTCTACTGTTTTTTCATAGCATTCGATTGCTTTAAGTAGATCCCCTAAATCTTCATAGGTAATACCGAGGTTGTACCATGTTTCCACATTCCAGGGGTCAATTTCGACTATTTTCTTATTACACCTGAGAACATTTTCGGTATCATCCAACATACTGTACGCTTTTTCCAAGACATCCCACGCTTTAATGTCGGAAGGATCCAGTTTGACACCTTTTTCGAAAAACTCAATGGTTTTTTGGGGATGGTTCAGTTTAAAGTAGGCAAGTCCCATGTTGAACCACGCCATAACGTACAATGGGTCGATGTCGACAACCTTCTCAAAGTATTCAATTGCTTTTTCAAAACTCTCAAGTTGAACGTAAATAGATCCCATGTTATTCAAAGCAGCGATATTTTTTGGTGCAATTTCAAGAGTTTTTTCGTAGCATTCAATAGCTTTTTCAAGATAGCCTAGGCTACCATAAGCTACCCCCCTATTATACCAAGCGTTTACATTATTAGGTTCAATGTCAGCTATTTTTTCACAACATTCAATGACTCTATGATAGTCCCTTAACGCATCGTAAGCGGAACTCATGAGAATCCAAGCATTCAAATTTTTAGGATCTAGCGTCACTGCTTGTTCATAGCATTCAATTGCTTGTTGAAATTCTCCTAATTTATCATAAGCAGCTCCTAAATAATACCATGTCTTGCTATCGGGATTGATTTCTACAGCTTTCTCAAAGCACTCAATTGCTTTTTTGAAATTTCCGGATTCTGCATGATCATGTCCAACGCTAGACCATTCTAATGCGGTTTTTCCCTCAATTTTATCTGGACTCATCTTCTTTTCCATCCATTTCTGAAAAATTCAAAGTAGATTTCATGATAACATTAATTTGCGCCGGCAATTCTAGCGTTCTCAACCTTGATAGAAGGAATTAGTACACCCGCTTCTTCTCTACAATCGCTTGAGATGTCAGTAATGCCTTCTAACAAATCAAAAACATGAATTCCAATCATTGCGTTTTTAATAGGATATTTAATTTCTCCAGCTTCAATGAGGAACGCCTCTGATAAGAGCCCTGAGAGTCTCCCACTTACTGGATCTGGCGAGTCATGTAAAGCAATAATGAATATACCCTTTTTTGTTTCACTTATCAAAGTATCAAGAGTGCGTGTTCCAGGTGTTATTCGAAGATTATTACATGAAATCAGTGGCAATGTGTTATATCCGAGTCTCATGGAGTTACCTGTACTTTTTGTAGAATCTTTTTTGGCAGTATATGTATCATAGAGATAGGTACGTAATACCCCCTTTTCTATGATTGTTTGTCTCGTTTTAGGGCTACCTTCTCCATCAAAAGGTAAACTTCTAAATCCTGCTGCAACCAATCCATCATCAATAACTGTGAGATGTTCCGAAGCAATAGTTTTTCCTTTCTTATCTACTAAATATGTCCGCTTTTGTTGGACTGCATCAGCGTTCGCAGCAACACCAATAATGCTGAAAAACAGCGGATAGATCGCATTTTGGAATAAGATAACCGGAACACTCATCGTCTCTACTTTTTTACCCCCAAGCATATCACAGGCTCGTTTAGCAACGGTTTCCCCTAACCACTGTGGTCTTAGATTTTTAAGCTGTCGACTGCTTGACAAATCAGAATTAGTTGCCACATCACCTTCTTGATTTTTTGCAATTGCTGAAGCCGAAAGCATTCCAATTGTGCTATCTGAACTAAATTCACTGCCAAGTGAGTTCATTAGTACCCGTTGTTCCCGTGTCATACTAACAGTCCCATCAAGTACAACTGAACTAGAATTGCATAGCCCTGCATCTATAATCTGCTGCCCTAAATCTATTACTTCTTCAGCTGAACTATTCGCAATATAGTGGTCGTAAAGTTCCTGAACATTAGGTAGGGGTTTAGGTTCAGGCAGCGACTCAAATTCCGGGTCAGGACTCCCTAATCTCATTGATGATACAGCTGCATTAACTGTCCTTTCAATTTCATCCATCTCGTTAAGTGAAGAGGTATATGAGAAACCATAGCGACCTGCATTATCGTAAACTCGCACTGCTATACCATTGTCTTCAATATTACTTACAGTTTTTATTGCATTCTTAGCGAATAATAAACTTTGACTAATTATCTTTTGTGCAAAAATCTCTGCTTGGTATACTTTACTTGCTGCAAATTTAAGAGCCCTTTCTGCACTCGCGAATAAATTGTCCACAGTATCACCAGCTATTTTGCAATAAAACCAGAGTTTTTAAATATTTATTCACTGTTATGACACTATCATATAACGTTGTATGTGAGGCATATGTGCTTTGAGTGTTATTTATTAGCCGTTGTCCCCCCACAATCAGGGCCTATTGGCGATCTGCTTAATTTCATCTATTGGGTCGGCTCCCTTGTATGCTTCCAATGGGAAGTTGCAACTTTTAAAGTTGGAGCATATTATTTACCTGTATGCTCTGGATGTTTAGGAATTTATGCTGGCGCGTTGATAGGTTTTGCAAGCCTTCCAAGATTATCTAATCTGTCAAAACAACTATTTCAACTTAGATTTGCAATCCCTCTAATGTTACCTCAGTCCGTCTATTTCTTTATCTTGAATTTTGAGCGGTTCTTCCTTCATTCCTATCCGATTCCAGGAATAAAGGAAATCTATTTTGTAATGGGATTGCTTTTCGGTTTTGTCTTATGCAATATTGCTTTTAGACTCGCTCTAATAGAAGATGAATTTCACCCCGTCGTTGATCAACATCTTACCAGATTTGTAACATATTTAGGCTGGTTATTTCTTCCTGGCGTTTTAATAGGCATTGTCAGCATAATGCTTGGACTTGTTTTACTTGGATATGCAGTTGACATGCTTCTTCTGGTTCTAGGAAGTCTTTCTTTTATTATAGGAATAGGAATTCTTTTAGTTTTGATTGTAGGCTTCTCTCTTCGATTTGCAATAGGCTTATTCAAGACTTGTTATGATTATTGTACGCAAGATCGCTCTAATTGATGTGTATGCAAATAATCGTATTTCTTTTTATCTAAAAAAACTCTGGACAATCATATTCCTATTCAAGTTATGTAAAAGCTAAAAATTTGCAGTTTTGTTAAAAAAGATTTCATAAATCTTGTTTAGCGTAGCTATCCTGCCCGTTATGGGTGTATTTTACCGACAAAAAGGTATTAATCTGTTATACCTTAACGTATCACGCGTCAGCGTTTTAATCAGCGCGCGCGATTATATTGACATAATGCTGTCTATAGAGCTATAGACTAATTATGAGCTATATAATCAAGTGGACATCTATTATGCAAAAAAAGGCTTAAATAGTTTAAACTATAAGATATGGATGGCAACTCGTGATCGGTATAGAACCTTAGCCGGAAATAAATACTGACACAAAGAAACATGGCGAAGAATCGGCCCTGAACTATGAAGTAAGTGTGTACGGCCGGACAGTGTTATAGAAGGAGAAGGGAAAAATCGAGAATGAGCTTCAGAGGAAAAATCAAACAACGGTGAAGTGTAAACGGCTGAGAGGTCGAAGACACGCGCAACGTAAAAATTGCGTAACCTAGCGAGAGGAAACCAATGAGGCACAGCGGGTTGCCATTTTTCTATTGGGATGATCACTCGTCAGAATGAGTGATCGATTTTTTTTTCACTTTTGTTTTTCTTAACGCTTGAAGGTTGTTTAATAGATCTTTCACCATCGCTCGTGAGTGAATGTGATTTCTCCAATTCTGATAGTTTACGAGGTGTTTTTTTGCCATTTCGCTTATCTTGGCAAAATCTCACAACTTTCTGTGCTCCCATGTATACGAACGCCGTCTCATCAGCTTGGATTGGATTATTTGTAAGGTACAGTTTTTTCAAGTTAGTAAGATTCTCTAAACCCTTAATTTCATTAATATCACTGATTCCAAGACTACTTAGGTCTAGCGTCCAGTCTTCGACATAGATTTTTTCTTCATTAACCGTTACAAAATCCTTCCCCATCCGTTCCACCTTTGAGTGGCATTGGGATATAATCAATTTCGTTTGGAATCTGATTTTACATTTTTTTCCATTTTGTTTTATAGTAATTATACTTATGTTGGTTATCTATGTTACTCAGAATTAGTAAACTTGCTGAAATGTCTATTCAGATAAATGGCTAAGTTAAGATATCGCTGATAATAAGCGAGCAGCAGAGTTCTTTATGTACTAATCTAAGGCCAAGTGATTGCGCTTCTTCTACACCAGCATCGGTGATATAAGCAATGCCATTTATACCAGCTCGAATTGCCAGAATATCAGTTTCTTCTTTATGGTATCCCTTGGGCCTAGCACAACCTAACATCACTGGCTTATCCTGAAAAGTCAATCGTGCAATAGTGATAATTTTGGCAATGGTTTCAGGTGATGGTGGTGTGACATTCTCCATTGGTGTTCCTTCTAGGGGCATTAATGCAACAATAACGACAGCATCAGGGTCATATTTTGACAGCATTTCTAATGCATTGATTTCTCCGTCTAGAGCACCATAGTTAAGACCAACGACGACATGTGGTACAATTGGAATGTTAAATTCCTTAATAAGTCTAACTGATTCTTCATATTTCTTAGGTGTTGCCTTTATATGATACACTGTTTCAATTGTATCTTGACTGGCGATCACATCAAGCATAGCAGCGTCAATATGTGCATCTGCAAGAACTTTCGCGGTTTCTTTATCGATGAGTCCTGTATGAACAACGACTTTTAATTCAAAACGTTCTTTTATTACTTTTAGAGCATTCGCATACTTTAGAAGAGGGACAAATCCGCGTTTATTTGCGCCTCCACTAATTAAAACACCCTTAGAACCCTTTTTGCTAAGTTCTTCACATAATTGAACTAATTCTTCAGGAGAGCATGCGGGTTTCATTGATTCCAGAATTTTAGACTGACAGTGATCGCAATTAAGAGCACATGCAGTTCCGGTAATGCTTATAGGAACAAAGGCGTTCGGGGATTCCTGCTTAAAACTTTCAATCTCATAATGAACTATCGAAGGAGAGTAGCACCACAGGGTGTCTCCAAAGTTTTTCCTTCGAAGCGCTAACGCGTCATTCATGAATTTTTTCAATTTCGAGGAATCACTGCTTAAAATCTCTTCGGCTTTTGAATTAGAAAACAGCGATTTAGAAGCGATAGGAAACACATCCGTATTCATTACAAAAATTAAATATCTTGAAATGGTGATTATTGAAAGCGAATAAAACTATTTCTATAGCCTTAACGTTTCTAATTGGAATTCATGTTTGATCATTCTATCATTAATGTCAACCCTAAAGTGGTTGCCTATTAGATTTCATCACTTAGAGTTCCAAAAATAGTCTTTTGAATTATTTGCTAAATCTTGACCAAGTTTGCAATTACAATTTGTAACACAAGTATTTTAAGAAATATATATCTACATGTATAAGTATATATCTTCAAAGGGGGCTCGTTCACTAATTCGTCTGAAATCAGAGGGAAGAAGAATAGGTGATTGAGGCATTTGTGTCGTGATTTTGTATTTTGAACCATTATGTATGATACGCACTCATGGGGTTTGTGTAGCGTTAAACTAACGGTCTCTCTTATTTTTTGAGCCCGTTTATAAATGCTCGGTGTTAGTGGACGAGTTCTCTCAAAAAAAAGGAATAAAGAGAGAACTACAATGAAAAAGAAATATGTTCTAATGACTGTTCTAGCGGCTTTTCTAGCGGTACTGCTATTTGCATCGAGCGTAACACAACCCGCGGCTATTGCGAGTACTGAAGAGCAAACAACTTTATCTGATCCGCAACTTGAGGTGCAGCAACCAAAAGAGATCATATCTGATTTTGATTCATCGCTTGAGGTGCAATCTACTTCATCTGAGGAAGAAGCGGGCCCACCACCCTCACCTTATTGGGAGGAGGACCCACTACCCTACCCTGATTCAGAGGATATTGAAACAGAACCCTGGTTAGTAGAGGGTACGGGAACATACTTTGAGGTAACGGGCAGTGAGTACCTCAACATAACCTTAACCAGCAGCGACCCTGTCTACGTACGCTTGGAATCTTTCCCAAGAATAGTCAGTTTCATCATAAAGAGCAATAGTTCAGCAAACTCTACTCTAATAACCTTAACTGGCTTTCAAGCTAATACCACCTACTATCGATACCAAGACAGCTACCAGATGGAAACTTTCACCTCGGATTCGGTGGGACACTACACATACATGCAAGACCTCTCCGAAGGTCACCACGTCTATATTCAAGATGCGCCTTCTTCCTCTTACGTCATAGATGACTTCACTTTTCCCACAAACATCTCTACAGCACTAATTGTTGCAGTCGACAACATCGTGATAGATGGCAACGGCTTTACCCTGCAAGGTTCTGGATATGGCAATGGCATCTATTTAAATGGCAAAAGCAACGTCACCATCAAAAATGTCAGGATTGAAGGATGGGATTACGGTATCTATCTCTTGTCTTCTTCAAACGATAACATCATAGCGGGCAACACCATAACAAACAACGATAAGGGTATCGATGTTTATGATTCTTCCAATAACGCGATACGTAGGAACACTATAACAGAAAATAACCATTATGGTATCTGGCTCGGTGCCTCTTCAAGCCATAACACTATATTTGGTAACAATGTTACAGCACATACCTACGATGGCATCCGGCTCTCTGATTCTGCAAATTCTAACAGCATAACTGAGAACACTATAAAAGAAAATAACGTGCATGGCATCTCTATCTCTGGTTCTGCAAACTATAACAGCATAACTGAGAACACTATAACAAACAATGGGGAGGGTATCTTTCTCAGTTCTTCTTCAAACCATAACCGCATAATTGGAAACACCATAACCGATAACAACGGATATGGCATCTTTCTCATGGATTCTTCGCACAAAAACAGTATAACTGAAAACACTATCACCGCTAATAACGGTACTGGCATTTATCTCTGGTATTCTCCAAACCATAACAGCATATCTGGGAACACCATAACCGCAAACAACGGTAGTGGTATCGGTCTCAGTTCTTCTTCACACCATAACCGCATAATTGGAAATAACATAAAAGCAAATACCCATGCTGGCATCCGGCTCACTGGTTCTTCAGACAACAGCATAATTGGAAACACTATCACAGCAAATAACGAGTATGGCATCTTTTTTTATGTGTCTGCAAACCATAACAACATAACTGAGAACACTATAACAAACAATGATAGGGGCATCTGGCTCGCTTCGTCTTCAAACTATAACAGCATAATTGGAAATTACATAGCAGAAAACAACGAGCATGGCATTTATCTCATGTATTCTTCGAACAATAATAACATAACTGAAAACATTGTAACAGACAACGAATACGGCATTTATCTCTCTGGTTCTTCAACCAATAACAGCATAACGGGAAACAGCATCACAGCAAATAAAGAACATGGCATCTCTCTCAATGATGCTTCAGCCAACAGCATAACGGGAAACAGCATCACAGCAAACATCCATGCTGGCATCCATCTTACTTCTTCTTCAACTAACAATAACATAACTGAGAACACCATAACAAACAACGAGTATGGCGTCTCTCTCGATAGCTCTTCGAATAATAATAACATAACTGAAAACACTGTAACAGACAACGAATACGGCATCTACCTCGCTGGTTCTTCAGCTAACAGCATAACGGGAAACATAATCACAGCAAACATCCATGATGGGATCAACCTCTATGCGTCTTCAAATAACAAGATAGTTGAAAACACCATAACCGATAACGACTGGTATGGTGTCTATCTCTCTGGTTCTGCAACCAACAGCATAACTGGAAACAACGTAACAACAAATCACGAGCATGGCATTTATCTCGAATCTTCAGAAAATAACAAGATAGCTGAAAACTTCATAACAGCTAACAAATACGGCCTCTATCTTGATAGTTCTTCAAACAGTAACCGCATAATTGAAAACACTATAACGGCAAATACCCATGCTGGCATCTATCTCAGGTATTCTTCAACCAATAGCATCACTAGGAACATAATAACAGAAAATTACGAGCATGGCATTTATCTCGATGATTCTTCAGACAACAGCATAATTGTAAATTACATAACAGAAAACAATGAGTATGGTATAGTGCTCGAATCTTCAGAAACTAACACCATAGCTGAAAACGTCATAACCGCTAACACATACGGCCTCTATCTTGATAGTTCTGCAACCAACAGCATAATTGCAAACACCATAACAGCAAATAACGGTAATGGCATTTATCTTACTTCTTCTGCAACCAACAGTATCACTGGAAACTTCATAACAGCTAACAACGAGCATGGCATTTATCTCGATGATTATTCAGGCAACAGCATAATTGGAAACACCATAATAGCAAACAATGAGCATGGCATTTATCTTAGGTATTCTTCAACCAACAACATAGCTGAAAACACAATAAAAGCAAATCACCATGATGGTATCAACCTCTATGCATCATCAAACAACGACATAACTGGAAACACTATAACAGAAAACGTCGAGAATGGCATCGTGCTTGATTCTTCAGAAAATAACTGCATAATTGAAAACACTCTATCAAACAATGATAATGGCCTCTATCTCTATGATTCTGCACACAACAGCATAATTGAAAACACTATAACAGATAACCAAGATCATGGTATCATGCTAGGGTTTTCTTCAAAGTACAACAGCATATCTGGGAACACTATAACAAACAACTGGTTTGGTATCGCGCTCTATGATGCTTCAAATCATAACAGCATAACGGGAAACACCATAGCAAATAACGATGCTGGCATCTTTCTCGATGATTCTTGTAACAATAACAGCATATCTGAAAATACTATAACAGAAAATTACGAGCATGGCATCGTGCTTGATTCTTCAGAAAATAACACTATAGCTGAAAACATCATAACAGATAACAAACATGGCATCTTTCTCTTTGATGCTTCAGACTGTAACACCATAACTGGAAACATCATAGCAAACAATGGGGATGGCATCGTGATCATTTCTTCAAAGGAAAACACCATATCTGGAAACAATATAACAAACAATAAGGAAGGCATCGTGCTCTCTGGTTCTTTAAATACTGTTATTTATCACAACAACATCATAGACAACATAGTTCAAGCGTACGATGAAACCCCTGAAGATAACCACTGGCATCATCCTGACCTGTTAGAGGGAAACTACTGGTCTGATTATCCTGGTGTAGACGATGGAAGCGGTGCTGGCAAGCACGCTATTGCCGGCGACGGTATAGGAGACACCTACATACCTTGGCCAACAGACAGCTACGACTTTTATCCATTGATGTGGCCAACTATTTACACGCCATCTGGTACGAGCGTAAAGTCTACTGACCCAGTCACTGAGGTCACAGTAACATTTGACGAGGTCACAAGCGGCGGAACAACAAGAGTAACCGCCAGCGATACGGGACCCGATCCACCCGCCGGATTCGAAGTCAATGGACAATACTATGATATCACCACAACCGCCAACTACACCGGCACCATTACCATAGCTATACCGTACGACGAAACCCAAGTCGTGGGAAGTGAAAGGGATCTAAAACTCATGCATTGGAACCCAAAGGCTGAGCAATGGGAAGACGTCACAACATGGGTAGACACTGAAAACAATATCATCTACGGCGAGGTTGAGAGCCTCTCAATATTTACGGTCATGGAACCTGTTATTGAAGTCACGATTGATATCAAACCCGGCAGCTACCCAAACAGCATCAATCTCAAGTCAAAAGGAGTGGTGCCTGTAGCTGTGCTAACTACGGATGATTTCGATGCCTCCACAGTTGATCCAGTGACGGTGCGCTTCGCCAATGCTACACCAGTTCGCTGGACCATGAAGGACGTGGATGGTGATGGCGACCTAGATCTGCTGTTACACTTCAAGACACAGGAACTGAATTTGGATGAGAACAGCACCGAGGCCACACTGACTGGTAACACTTATGACGGAACGCCAATCCAAGGTACAGACACGATAAACATCGTGCCCAAGGGTAAAGGCAAAGGCAAGTAATGTCTCAAGTCTGGAAAGACGGGGAACATTACCCCGCCTATTTTTTGTCTCAAAAATGTCAAACAAGATTGTAATAATCCCACATCGTGGAATTTGTTCTAATCTTAATCAACAGTCCTACTTTCTTTTTTTACAACGGAAAACAAAATTTATGCTAAAATTCCGTCAATATACTAGGAGAATGAACATTTTCATTAAGAACATAATTGACATTATGATCACGATGGAGTCAAAGAATTGAACAAAGAGAAAACCTATATATCAAACCTCATACTTGTCTTTTTGCTGTTATACCTGCTATTTTTTATGAAATGAGACAATGTACCTACTTAGAATTGAACTAGGGGAACCTCCATGAAAGAAGTAAAGATTCAGTTACCGGTTAAAGATCTTCCAAAAAGCTGGTATAACATTTTACCTGATCTTCCACAACCACTTCCACCCCCTAAAGAACCTGAAACAGGTCCTTCTCGGTTAGAGTTTCTCTCTAAAGTGATTGTCAAAGAATGTTTGAAACAGGAAGCTTCAGATCAACGCTGGATACCGATACCTGAAGAATTAAGGGAGTTATATATTCAAGCAGGAAGACCACGACCACTGCGGCGAGCAAAAAGACTTGAAAAGGTATTGAAAACTCCTGCACATCTCTATTGGAAGAGGGAAGATTTATCCCCAACAGGAAGTCACAAAGTCAACACCGCACTAGCCCAGTTATATTATGCCGTTCAAGAAAGTGTCAAAGGTGTAGTTACTGAGACTGGTGCTGGACAATGGGGTACTGCATTGTCTTATGGTGCAAGTTTGATGGAATTGACTTGTGTAGTTTTTTGGGTACGTAACGTGTATGATTGGAAGGGCGATCGAAGAACTCTAATGAAAATGTATGGCGGAGAGGTTCATCCTTCGCCAAGTCAGTTAACTGAAGTCGGCAGAGCTATTTTCAGAGAAAATCCAGATCATCCAGGGTCGTTGGGCATCGCGATTTCCGAGGGGTTAGAATATGCGGAAAAACATGATGGATTTGTATATTCTCTGGGAAGCGTGCTAAATCACGTACTGATGCATCAAACAATAATCGGTCTCGAAAC
>Ga0180438_10006406_pt1 | contig 15934 bp, 12 predicted proteins | sample SS_ome_12_FD_132455 | JGI IMG/M metagenome (GOLD analysis project Ga0180438, IMG submission 132455) | Hypersaline lake sediment archaeal communities from the Salton Sea, California, USA - SS_3_D_2 metaG | ecosystem: Environmental > Aquatic > Non-marine Saline and Alkaline > Hypersaline >...
TATTTATGCGATAGTAAATCTCTTGCGCTACATCTAATGGAGGAGCGTTTTCTTTTACTTTTGGAGGTTGCACGTATCCAAATGTTTTAAAAAAATAAGGAATTTCTGTTTCTTTTTTTTTGAAAAGCAAGCCAGATAAAAAAGGGATCAAAAATAATCCGGCACAAAACAAATATTTTTTTTCTTTTTTTGTAAAAAAAAGTGTTACCCCCATAGAAAAACAGATTAAACAAAGCACAAGCAATTCTGGACAAACAAACTTCAATCCAAATAAAAGTTTTGGGTATTGTGCTAATGGCAACAACGGAAACGTGAGCGGATAACCAATATATTCCCCACTTGCCCAAAGGAAACCAGAAGGCATCCAGATAATCAGCAACCATGTCCAAAAAATCCAAGCAATCGCCCTCTTTTTATTTTTTAAAAGTTCTCCAGTTTTGTTTGCAAGCCAAAACCAAACTCCGGTATGCAGTGCATAATAACAAAGCAATAGAAAAGGGAAAACAAATCGAAGCAAACCACTACATTCGTTAATTATCAACATAGTAATACTATGCAAATGCAAGGCGGAAAAAATAAACCCCCATAAAAATCCTGCTTTAAAGGACACTCTTTCTTGGAAGGTTAATGCTCCATAGAAAATTGGAATTAAATATAAAAAACTAAACCAAAAAAAGTAGACAGGACACCATAAAGCAACATGAAAAAAAATAGCAGAAAAAGTAACAAGAAATAATAATTTAAACCGCTCGAGTTTTCCAGTTTTGCACTTCAAAAAACCGAATCTCTTTTGTTTTTTCTTTTTTTGTTTTTCGCTCAATGTCACACTCCATGCGAAAAATACAGGCCTTTTCAGAAAAAAGTGAGGCTATCAATTTCACTGTCTGGTCCTCAAGAGCAACGCTTAAGTGTCCAATAAAAACCGTTTCACCATTCAATTTCCAACGCCCAACCTCAAAGACCCAGTTTTTTGTTTTATTTTTTGCTTGTGCAGCTAAAAAATCAAATTGGTTTGTACAAAAACTGATACCGTAGTTTAAAACTCCTTCCGTTACCCGCATTAGCTGTTCCCGTTCTTGGCGCAGCAAGACTAACTCTGTCGTTAGAATGGTACTCTGAAAAAGATTAAAGCCACAAAAAATTATGGCGGACATCACAAGCAGAACAAGTAAAATTGCAGATCCCGATTTTGTGTGGTTTTTTCTATTCACGCTACAATCCTATTTCGTAACAAAACCGTTCGTTCAACCATATAAGATCCCTGCTGTAATTTGCATGTTATGCTTGATAAAAACGGTTTCTTTTCCCAAGGGACTTTTCTGTAATTTGGATCAAAAAAAACAGATGTAACATTACGACACACAACAATCTTCTTTTTTTTTAACCAAGCTTTTATTTTTTCATCAAAAACCTGTTCTGAACGATATAAAGTTTTTTTCTCACAATTCCAACAAATTTTTTTCTTTTTTTGCGTCCACGCAATTTGTTCTTTGCTCAAAGTATCCCAAGCTTGCAGATTGATTGGAGCAACAGCTATGTCCTGGGCAAGTCCATCCTGTGCACCACAAAGATGTGCAACAATGCCAGACTTTTTACTCAAACTAAGCAACTTTTGCTGAGTTTTGGTCGCAAAATGAAATAAGCCAGTCAAAACAAAAACAATCAAAAAAAAATAGATCATCCATTCAATAATGGTAAATCCACTTTGGTTTATCATGTACTCCTTCCATCAAGCAAAAGTCCCGTTAAAAAGCGCATAGACTCTTTTTTTTGAGAAAGATTTTTCCATCGCACTGTTAACTGAACAAATTCAAAAAGCCAAAAAGGCTCTCCTTTTTCTTCATATTTTTGTCCGGCAGGAAAAACAATCTGATCGATTTTCTTTTGGTCTATTGCCACATTCGCCTTGTCAACAACAACGGAAATACCATCTTGTGTTGTTTTACTCATCGAAGTAATCTGTTTTTGTTTTGCTATCTGATCGAGCAAAGAAACCGCACAATTTAACGCAGAAAGCCTCAATTCCGCTTCTTTGTGTAATTTAATGCTTTGCCATATCTGAGATGAAACAACCAAGGTGAGACCACTTAAAATTGCCAACGCTACAAGCAACTCAATCAGCAAAAAACCTTTCCCCTTTGAAAGAAAAACGTTTAAAACAAACATAAAAAAGGAACCTTTTTTTTAAAAAACAGTCAGAAAACAGCAGTCGCAGTTGGCGTGAACATAAAATACGTATACAATCTATTAAAGGAGGTGTGCTAAAAACAACAAAAATTTTGAAAGGTATGTCTATGTTTTCTCTAAAACAAACAATATTTTCTTTTTTCCTTTTTCTATCATTTTTTATAATACAACCGGTTTATGCTGGCATGTTCGGAGGAGTTCCAATCATTTCGGACGAAGAATACCAAGCGATGGCCCCAGCCCAACGCAAACAATATGAGCAAGAATTACAAAAACAAATCGGAAGTATGTCTCCTGCGCAACAGGAAGCATTTATGCAAGACTTTGCTCAGGCTGTTTTTGAAAATCTTCCTCCAGAAGAACAACAACAAGTAATCGATGAAGTTGCTCGGGTAGAAGCAATGAGTGAGGACGAACAAAAAAAATATCTAGCAAAAATGGAAAAAGAGCTTGAGCAAATGATCGCCGCTGAAGCAGCTGCTCAACAAGAACCAACTCCAAAACCAGAAACGCAACAAATTCCAAAAGAACCAAAACCAGAAAAAGAAACCAAGAAAAAAGAAACAAAAACAGCAAAAATTGCTGAAAAAGAAAAAGCGGTCAAAGATGCAATTATTTTAATAAATGAAGTGATTGAGGGAATTGACAGTTTCATAATAAAATTGGAAGCGCGAGTAGATCTTTCTTATAAACTTGCAAAATGGGGAAAGAAAAAACAGTTAAACTCTTGGAGTGGCGGTTTTAAATGGAAAGAGCTAAAGGGAAAAATAGACAGCCTTAGAGCCCTACTTGATAAATTAAAAGATCGAGACGTCAAAACAAAAACACATAAATATTTATATGATCTTGTTGAAAATGAAAAACTTTATACACGTATCTACAACCTCAGTGTTGATCTTGCAAACTATGAGCCAACAATTCGAGCAGAAACAGGCAAACCTCTTGCAAAAAAAATCAAAAAGAAATCAAATAAAGCTACACGATCACTCATCAAAGCTTTTGTTGCAGAACTTTTTGCTCCAAAAGATGATATCGTACAGTCTATACAAGACATAATTAAAAAATACGATCCTAAAGCTGCAAAACTGCGTGCAAAACAAGAAGCAGAAAAAAAGAAAGCACTTGAAGAATCGAAACGTCCACGACGAGTCAGCAAAGTAAAAGTTGTTGGCGAACAACAGCGCAGCGACTACGACCTTTATGATGATTCACCGTATGGTGACAGCGATTACAGTTACGGACCATCATATGGCCGAGATTATGATCGTGGGCCTTCGCGAGACAGGGGAGCACGAAGAACAACCGATAGAAAACGCCCTTCTGGTCGTATAGGAAAAGGTGAGCCGAAAAAACCCAGAAAACCAAAAACAAAAGCCGAAAAAGAAAAAGAAAAAGAAGAAAAGAAAAAAGATGAAGCACTTAGAACAGATAGCTCTGCAAATAGAAGCCTGAAAAGACTAGATGATCGCCTTGAAAGCATTTTCGACTCCCTAGACGAAAATGAAAAAATCTATCAACTTGAAAAATACCTAAAAGAAAACAAGTTTGATAAAAAACTTGCAAAAGCGATTGATAGCATTACAAATGACCTTGAATCTGCTGGAATGAAACTTGATATGCTTGGAAAAAAACTTAAAAAAATGAAACCTGAAGAAAAAAACTCTTATAAAAAAGCTATCAAAAAAGTTGGCAAAAAATATGAAGATGAGTTAGGCGGCATAACTAAAACAATAGAAAGAATTGAAAAAGATACAATCCTTCTTGGCAATTTATCATCAGAAATTGGATGGAAACACTTCCAAATTAAACCAAAAGACACAGATCCAATAAAAATGAAAGCTGCTCAGAGAAAACTCAAAGATGCTCAAGCTGCTGTAACTCGCGGCACTGTCGCTACAACAGCCCAACAAGCCGCTATCGACAAAGCACAAAAAGAACTTCAACTTCTTCCTATTAAAAAATATATTGAAGAAGGGTTTGCATCGCCAACAACACTTTCTCAATTTAAAAAAACCGCTGAAAATGTGATCAAAAAGGCAAAAGAATTATCAAGATAAAATAGACAAAAAAAAGAGCTGCCTAAAAAAGGCAGCTCTTTTTTTTGTCTATTTTTTTATTTTACAATTTCATAACAACGGTTACACAATCCATGTTCATGTGAAGTTTCTTCCCATTGCCAGCACCTTGGACACTTTTGTCCTTCCGCATGCTGTACTTTTACAAACAAACCCTTCAAGTCTGTGCCATCGAGATTGTCTGATTTTGGCGCAATTTCAAGCTGAGATACAATTAAAAATTCTTTGAAAAACTTAATAGGATCATGCTTGCCTTGTTCAAGTTGCTTGTAAAACAATTTCATAGGCTCAAATGTTTCTTGTTCCATATCAAAATAAACGGCTACACGAGCTTCCAAAGAATGTTTTAAAACTTCTTGTTCTCGCTGCAACTCAATCGCTTTTAAAACTGCAGAGCGAATATTTTTGAGCAACTCCCAGGTTTTTTCTTGGTGCAAAGCATACTGTACAGTCTCAACCATTTTATTTGCTTGCTGCTTAGGAATATAAGATGGTGCAAAATCGGAGAGATCCATTTTTGTATACTGCTTTTCTAATTGTTGCTGCATAGGTTCAAGATCAACAAACGTTTGCAAATGAATCGATTCTTTTTTTTCTTTTTGATAATGATCAGAAACCTGTTCTGCGGTAAAAGAAAAAATTGGAGCAATAAGTTTAGTCAACGTATCTAAAATAATCGCACACGCCGTTTGAGCAGAACGTCGGTATAAACCATCAGGCCTTTCAACGTACAAACGATCTTTTACAATATCTAAATAAAAAGAACTCAGGTCAACGGCGCAATAATCCGCAAGCCTATGAAAAACAGCTGTAAAATTATATGCCTCATACAAGTCGAGAACTTCTTGGCTCAGTTGACAAAGTTGTTCTAGAGCATATCGATCTATTGGCAATAACTCTTCAAGTGAAATGGCATCATGTTTTTTGTCGTAATCATACATATTTGAAAGCAAAAAACGCAAAGTATTTCGCACCTTACGAAACACCTGTTGTACGTTTTTAACCAACAAATCAGAAACTACTGCATCACCCTGCAAATCAATACTTGATGCCCACAAGCGCAGTCCATCTGTTCCAAGTTTTTCAATTAGTTTTTCAGGAGGAACAACATTGCCCAAAGACTTGGACATTTTGCGCCCAGTTTTGTCTACGGTAAACCCATGGGTAATTAATGTTTTCATTGGCGCAACACCTTCTAGCACCAATGCAGTAAGCAAAGAACTCTGAAACCAGCCTCTATGCTGATCTTTCCCTTCAATGTACATGTCCGCAGGGAAAGAAAGATTTCGGTTTTTTTCCAAAACAGCATAATGACTTATGCCAGAATCAAACCACACATCAAGAATATCTGTTTCTTTTTTGCATTTTTTACCAGAGCAATGTTGACACGAAAATCCCGATGGAAGAAGCTGTGCAACCGTAACAGAATCCCAAAATTCTACTCCATGCTCTTTTACCCCTTTAGAAACTGTATCGATAAGCGATTTGTCAATAAAGGGCGTATCGCAATCTTCACACAAAAGTGCAGGAATTGGCACCCCCCATACACGTTGACGAGATAAACACCACTCAAGTCTTCCCTCAATGGTTGCTTTTAAACGATTGATAGATTTTTTTGGAACTGCTTCAATTGAATGACACGCATGCAATGCTTTTTGTTTTAAATCATCTTTAGATAGATCACAAAACCATTGCTTTGTTGCACGAAACATGAGTCCTTTTCGGCATCGCCAACAATGAGGATATGGATGTCGCATTGATGTTTTGAACAAAAGTTTATCAAGCTCAATCAGCTTTTTTAAAACCCAGATTTGTCCATCGGCAATCGACATATCTTCAAGCTCTTTTGGCTCAATGCCCTCTATATACTTACCATCAACACTAAGTGGAGAAAAAATTTCTAAATTATTTTTGAGTGCAATTTCATAATCTTCTGGGCCACAACCTGGTGCGGAGTGTACACAAGCGGTTCCTTCATCCATCGCAACAAATTGATCAAACAAAACAGGAACCGTTAAGCCAGAAACAAAAGGATGTTGCACCCGCAAACCAGATAGTTTTTTAGAAGAAAATTCTTCAACAATTTTTTTCGGAACACCAATTATTTCTGAAACCTTTTCTGCAAGCGCCTTACCAACAATAACGAGCTTACCTTTTACATCAAGCACAACATATTCAGCATCAGGCTTTAAAACTACCGCACGGTTAAGCGGCAACGTCCATGGTGTCGTTGTCCAGATAAGCAAACTTAGATTTTTATCTTTTAAGAGAGGGAAATTTTTTTCAACATCTTCAACACTCAACGGAAACTCAACATAAATTGATGGATCCTTACGCTCTTCGTACTCAATTTCTGCAGTTGCCAATACTGTTTTGCAAGAAGCACACCATGGAACTGTTTTATTTTTTCGTTCAATATATCCACCAGCAACAAACTTCCCAAACGCTTCTATAATTGAAGCTTCATACCCATAATCCATTGTTAAATATGGATTCTCCCAGTCCATTAAAACACCAAGCGCTTTGAACTCTTCTTTTTGAATGTCTACCCATTTTTTTGCATACTCACGACACTTTTTTTTCAGAGCAGGACCAGAAAGCTCCGGAAACTCTTGGGTTACCTTCAATTCAATCGGTAAGCCATGACAATCCCATCCCGGTGTACAAGGAACATGTTTTCCAAGCATACGCTGAGTTTTAGTAATGATATCTTTTAAAATTTTGTTATAAGCGTGACCAAGGTGAATGTGGCCATTGGCATAAGGAGGACCGTCATGCAAAATAAATTTTTCTTTGTCTGCGTTGTGAGCAAAAGAAACGCCATACAAGTCCTCGGCTTGCCATCGCTCAAGCGTTTTTTGGTCATTTTCTTTGAAATTGGCACGGATGGGAAATTCTGTTCGCGGTAAATTGAGCGTATCTTTAAAACTTACTTTCTTTTCCTTATCTGCCATCCGCATATCCTTCAACCTTATTTGGGCCTTAAAAACACCAACAAACAGCTTTTAGTATACGATTTTGGCAGATTTTTGCCATACGCAAGCCAATCAGCTCTAAGAGAATGGATTGTTGCCAAAAACTTTAACTCTAATCAGCATTTCTTCAGACAAAAAATCTGGATCACCTTGAGCTTTAGACCTAAAGGTATCAATGCTTATTTCGTCGGCAAGAGAAAATTCCACTTCTTTTTTTGGCTGACGAACAGGCTTATAATTTAATATCGGGTGCACCATAGCCCGCCAATTACGATAAGGTACAAAAAAATTCTTTTTAAAACTCTCTAATATTGCCACCGACACCATTCTTTTTCTATTCAAGCAAGACTTTCTTATCTTTTCTCTTTCTATTATAAGGTTATGGGTATAGTAATTTGCAATCCCATTTGAAGAATTCAAATATTTTGAGCAACCGTTTCTTCCCGTCGCTTTTCCGCCAAAAGATGAGGCCACATATAAAGACAAAAAGAAAAAAGAAAAAATCCCTACAAAAAAATTAAAACGTTTCATGAATTTCCAATCTGTTAAAAATAGCTAAAAAAAGCCTTAACTTTATACAAACGTAGACTTTTTATAGATTTTTAACAACAAATTTCTATACTTTGTGTTTATGAACAAAAAAAAAAACATCGGAATCTGGGGCTTTGGCGTTGTTGGCAGATCTGCTGCCCGATATTTTTCCGCCCAAGGATTTTCTGTTCAGATTTTTGAGCCGTCTTGGACGCCTCTTGAGAAAAAAAAACGGACAGATCAAAAACCACAAACATCTTTCACTTCAAATTTAGAAGATTTCTTACAAAACAATGACAAAATTTTACCTAGTCCTGGCATAGATTTGCGACCATACAAAAAATATCAGCATAAATGGATTACAGAAGTTGATATTATTGAAAAAAACTTCAAAAAGCCGATTGTTGCGATCACCGGAACTGTTGGCAAAACAAGTGTCACCCACCTGCTTTCTGATCTTCTAAAAAAAAATGGTCTCAAGGTATGGACCGGCGGAAATATTGGTGTTGGCATGCTCGATCTACTTTTACAGAAAAAAAAGATCGACTTGGCAATTTTGGAGCTTTCTAGTTTTCAACTTGAGCAAAGTAAAAAATTTGCACCGGACCTGGCAATATGGACAAATTTTTCTGAAAATCATTTAGACCGGCATGGAACAATACAACAATATTTCGCAGCCAAAAGAAAGATTTTTGAACAACAAAAAAAAGGTCAATACTCCATTTTGCCACTAAGTATCAAAGGGAAATTAGAAGATTTTCAGTTTTTATCTACTTCCTTATTTTTTTCATCTGATTATTTGACAGAACAAGAACCTGTTATGCGACACGTAAAAACGCTTTTTCAATTTTTACCACCAAGCACTTTTTTTGAAAACCGCTTAATAGTTTCTTTAGCTGCGCATGTCATTTCCAAAAAACTAGACAAAAAAATAATGAACCCTATCAAATCTCGTCAACTTGAACACAGACTAGAAAAGGTTGGGGAGATTAATGGAACAACTTTTTTTAATGATTCAAAATCAACAACTCCTGCTTCAACCCTAGCGGCCTTGCAAAAACTCTCTGATAAGCCAGTTTTTTTATTTCTTGGAGGGCTAGACAAAGGAATCAATCGAACTCCCCTTTTTGACTCTCTTGAGAAAAATATAAAAAAATTATTTTTATTTGGTAAACAAGCACAAGAGCTTGCAATAATAGCAAAGAAAAAAAAACATAAATTTGAAGTTTTTTACAACCTCGATTCAGCTTTTGCTGCATGTCTTAAGCATATAAAACCAGGCGATACGGTTCTTTTTTCTCCTGCCGGTTCTAGCTTCGATTTATTTAAAAATTACAAAGAACGAGGAAATTATTTTAAGAAATTAATAAAAAAAGCCCTTCGACACGCGCCCTGTGCTGCTACTACCAACCTCAACAACTCCTCGACAAATAGACATAGCAACTCTACTTAGTTAAAAGAATTGCTGAAACGATCAATATTAATATATTCTTGAAAAAAATGGGATATTAACGGAGCATAAAAATGGTCAGTGCCAAAAAAACTTTTACTGATTTACATGTTTTCCTTGGTGTTATCATAACACTTATTATCATTGGATTCGTGTTTGTATTTTCTTCTAGTTCTGTTTATGCACTAGAAAAATTTGGCTCTTCTCATTATTTTGTAAAAAAACAGTTAATTGGCCTTATTTTAGGCTTCGTTGCTTTTTTTATTATTCGAGTTTTACCGATCAAGTTTATAAAAGCTTTGAGTCCTCTCATTTTTCTTTCCACCCTTGCGCTAACTGCACTTACCAAACTGCCACAGTTTGCTGTTCACATTCACGGTTCTAGTCGTTGGCTAAAATTGCTTGGTTTTACGTTTCAACCAAGCGAGATACTGAAATTTGCACTTATCGTATACGTTGCGTACTTTATCGCAAAAAAACAAAATATTATTTCATCTTTTTTTCGCGCCTATCTACCACTTATGATTATTCTTGGATTAACTAGTTTTGTGCTGCTTTCTCAACCTGACTTTGGCTTAACGGTAACAATTTGTTGTACCGTTTTTATTCTTTTGTATATTGCACAATTTCCACCTCAATATTTGATTGCAACCCTAATTTGTTTAATCCCTGCTGGAGTTACATTAATTTATTTGAAACCATATCGCTTTAGAAGAATTTTAACCTTTTTAAATCCATGGGCAGACCCAAAAGGATCTGGCTTTCAGATTATCCAATCTTTGATCGCGATCGGCTCAGGTGGTTTTTGGGGGGTTGGTGTTTCTCATTCGCGACAAAAGTTTTTTTACCTTCCTATGCAACACACTGATTTTATTTTTTCAATCATTGCGGAAGAAACAGGATTTTTAGGATCGATGTGTCTTGTTTTTCTTTTTATCGCTTTTGCATATTTTGGAGTGAGGGTCGCGCTGAAATTGCGCGACCCTTTTGGAATGTTTACAGTGCTAGGTTTTGTAATTTTGACAAGTCTACAGGCAATTACCAATTTAGCTGTAACAACCGGCCTCGTGCCAACCAAAGGTGTCGGCCTACCCTTTATAAGTTACGGTAGCACCGCTCTTGTTTGCAGCCTTGCTATGGTCGGCCTTGTCGTGAACTTAGTTTACTCCGAAAAAAATAGAAACTAAAAACTACTTCCAGTTCATTACAAGTTCAACTAACAGACGTACACCAAATCCAGTTGCCCCTTTGCGTAGATAGCTAATATCTGGAACATTAAAAGCTGTACCAGCAATATCTAAGTGCACCCATGGAGTATCGCCAACAAAGTTTTGTAAGAAAAAACCTGCTGTTGTTGTACCAGCCATATACGCTTTACTGCCAGTATTTTTTATATCGGCAATGTCAGACTTTATCGCAGGCTTATAATCATCATGAAATGGAAGGGGCCACACTCTGTCTCCAGATAAAACCGATGCGCTTTGCACTTTTGTTGCAAAATTATCATGTTGACTCATCAAACCACAAAAAAAGTGTCCCAAGGCGTACATACATGCACCAGTAAGCGTTGCTAAATCGATAAGGGCATCAAGTTTGTAATGTTTTGTAATGTAAGAAAGTGCATCAGCAAGAACTAATCGCCCTTCTGCATCCGTATTTAAAATTTCTGCAGTTTTGCCGTTATAAAATTTTAAAACATCGCCCGGTTTAAATGCCTTTGCCCCTGGCATATTTTCTGCAAGCGCAGCAACTGCAACAACGTTAACTGAGGGCTTTAAATTGGCCAAAGCCTGCATAGCTGCAATCACTGCAGCAGCACCGGACATATCATCTTTCATGGTATCCATGTAGTCAGCTGGTTTTAAACTGAGGCCTCCAGAATCAAAGGTAATCCCTTTACCTACCAAGCCAATTGTCTTAGTTGTTTTCTTTTTCGGTTTGTATTCCATAATGATCATACGACAGTCTTCATCAGACCCTCGAGAAACAGCCTCAAGCCCTCCCATACCCAACTGTTTTATTTTTTTTCCGTCAAAGACAGTTATCTTTAGGCTTTCTTTTTTCGCTATTTTTTTTGCATTGTTTGCAAAAACAGCTGGAGTTAATTGATCAGCTGGTGTATCTACCCATTCACGAGCAGTATTAACCGCCTCAGAAATTGTATGTCCAATTTTCATGCCACGATCAAATAATGCCTTGTCTTTTGAATCAACAACACAGGTTATATCAAAATCATGCGGAACGCGTGCATCTTTTTGGGTGATAAACTTGTCAAAATGGTAGTTTGCCATCGCAACAATAGTGGCAACCTGTTTGCCAAGATACTCTGCTGTAACACCAAATAAAGAACGAGGAGGAATCGAAAGCGCAATTGTTTTGTATTTTTTACTTTCAGCTATTCGAACGACAGATCCAAGGGCGCGCCTAAAATTTTCTATATCAATCGTTTTATTGCCACGAACAACCTTACCTAGACCAACAAACAACAAATTCGAAACATAATCTTGAAAAGATACAGGAATTAAAAGGCTGCTTCCTGCTGAACCAGAAAAATTTCGGTCCTTCATAAACTTTTTCAACTGTGGAAAAAAACAATCTGCACATTCGGCCAATTCTTTTGAAAATTTGAAATCTTGCTCTAGGAAAAAAACAAGACACTCTGCGTCTTGCTCCAACAATTTTTTGCTTGTTAGGGTGAATTTGATCACGAGCTATTCCTTTTGTTTTTATATTTTAAAATGACAAACAACCTTTTTTGGATGTTACCATAGTTTAAAAAAAAAAGCGCCGCCCGTTTTGCAACGAGCGGCCTACACTAAAGCCCAAAAGGATAACTTTATTTTTTAACGGCACCGATGACGGCGACAGCCCCCTCTACGCCAACCTCCGCGCCAACCTCCGCGCCAGCCTCCACCCCAGCCCCAGCCAAAACCTCCGCCCCATCCCCAGCGTCTGTATGGCCAGCCATAACCATAATCCCAGTAAGGGTATCTATTTGAACGATCGTAGGCTCGAATCTTGGCATCTTCTTTTTTTCTAAGTAATTCTTTATCTTTTCGCTCAACAATTTTATCTATCTCATCTTCGAGATAATCATCGATAAAATCACTTATTTTTCCGGGAGACATAAAGCCAGAACGAGAAGTTACTTGCGTACCTGTCCTAAAAAGGGCAAATGATACGGTATCAGGTGTTGGATATGCCCGGTACAATTTTGCTTTATCAGCAAGCTCTTGCCGCTTTGCAACATCAACACTGTAAAACTCAACACCGGCATATCTATATGGGGGCATTTTACTTGCAGATTTTAAATCCCTAACTTGCTGGCGAATTTTTCTACGCAACGCTTTATCTTTAATCCGTTTGCCTTCCTGATAAAAAAGCACAACAGCAAACTCATTTTCTTTAAGCATTCTTTCAAGCCGTGACGCTCTTTTTACTTTTTTTACCGATGCAAGCATATTGTGAAGTCCCATCAAAACAACAACAAACAAGGCTGCAGAAAGAGTCAATCGTAAAAGCGGATGCATTTTTTTTATTTTAAACATTCTTTCTCCCCCCTAATAAAAATTACACTTCCTTTTTTATTTTTCTTTTTTTTTAATCTCTGTAAAACGTCCTGCATTAATGTGTACAGCCAAAGAAGCTGGGTCTTTGTCTTCTATAATTTTTTGTTTTTCAGCACAATTTAATTTTCCGGAAAACAATCGATGCGAAAATTTAGCAACACGACGAGCATACAACTCTGGATTGTAAAAATAAGAATCAAAATGCTGTCGGCCATTTGAAACCCACAATTTTTTATATTTACTACCAGCGTTGCTGTAAATTCTTTTGAGCCCTGCAATAGATACCTTGTCATCTTTTTTACAACCTATTAAATAAAGCGGCACAGAAACTCGCGCAATAGATTTTGCTGGATTAACTGGATAAACAAACGCCTTAATATCTTTAGTGTCCATCTTCCCAAATGCTTTAAGCATTGATTTAATAAAAGACTGCACATATGGATGAAAAATATATTTCTCCATAAGAGTTTTTCCTGGAATACTGATTTCATATCCAAAAAGAGAAAGCTTCATATTCGAAAGGCCTCTTTTGATAACGTTCTCTGAAGATTCAAATGGACAGTCCAAAATCATACCGTCAAAAAGCGTTGAATCATTTGCCTGCGCTTCAATTGCTGCAACAGCACCCATAGAAAAACCGTACAAAAGAAGCTTCTGTCCTCTCAAGTCCTCACGATTTCGCAAGTACCGTGCTGCTGTTGCAACATCAAGAGCTTCATCTCTGCCAAGCGTACAGTATTGTCCTTCTGCGTTTTCACCATGTGCTCGCATGTCAAAAACCATGCTGTTATATTCGGGAAATAAAGAGCGGAGAAACGAAATGTCCTCCTTGGTGCACATAAATCCATGGGAGATCAAAACAGTACCTATTGCTTTTTTTCTTTTTACAAAGAGAGCTTTGCGCATAATGCGCTCATGAGAACGAGCCATTTTTTGAGGATACAGAGCAACCTTTTCGACAACAGCACCCTTTATAGAATGTTCATCGCGAGAAAGAGCTTCCCCGTATAGATTGGATGGCACCCCGACAAGATCTGCCTCAAGGTACGCATAAAAAGCAGCCACTACTACAAAAAGCAAGACCATCCCGAGAATTCTGCTTGTTCGTCCCCAAAACACTGCAGTTCTCCTTTTTTACCTCCACTATGGCTTCAAAATTACCTTGCAACTCTATAAAAAGCATAACAAAAACAATTTACTCATTGCAATAATTTTAAAATTAAAAGACGCTTTTTTGTCGCACAAGGGTTTTTTGATAAAATTAAACAACAAAAAAGGGAGGCGCAATGCCTCCCCTTGCGTAAAGCGACTAATAAAGCATTATTTTTTGTTGATAAGCTTTTCAAAAAATTCTTCAAGGTCTTTGTCTGTCATTTCTTTGTTGCTTTCCAAAACAAGTTTTCCTTTATAAAAGCCCATAAGATATGGAACTTTTGGTATAGAAAGCTTTTGTACAAGTTCAAAAACCTGTTCTGCATCAACCTTGTACACACGAACATTCTCTCCGTATTTTTTCGAAATCTGAGCAATTTTTGGAATCATTTGCAAACAAGACGGGCAATATTCTGTATAAAAATCCAAAACAACTGGTACTTTGCTCTCTTGAATTATCTTCTTGAACTCATCATTTGAAGAAATATGGTCAAGTTCTACAACCTCCACAGCGGAACTGCCATCACGGAAAAAAGTTGGTTCAAGCAAGCGAGCCATTTTGTCAGAAAGACCAAGGTCAGTCAAATATCTACTTGCATCAAGACCTGCTTTTATACCGTCGCCAGCTGCAACACCAGCTTGTTTATAATCAGGATTTGCAACATCACCTGCAGCAAATACACCAGAAATAGATGTTGCCTGAGATCTACCAACTAGATTTATATGTCCAACAGTATCTAGATCTAAAATATTTTCAAAAATCTGTGAGTTTGGAATTCGTCCAATTGCCAAAAAAACACCATCGGTTTTAAAGTCTGAAACTTCACCGGTCATATTGTTCAAAAGACGGACCCCGGTAACCAACTCTCCATCACCAAGAATCTCTTGAACATCAACGTTATACTTTACAAAAATATTACTGTAATCCTTTAGTCGCTCCTGCATGGTGTGCGCTGCACGCATTTTACCTTTTCTTACCAATACAGTTATTTTACTTGCATAGGCAGCCAACTGAGTTGCCTCTTCTGCAGCAGCATCTCCACCGCCAATAACAACAACTTCTTCATCTTTGTACAGAGGAGCATCGCAAATAGCACAAGCTGTTACCCCCGCACCCCAATATTCTTGCTCTCCAGGAACACCTAAATAACGTGGTGTTGCTCCGGTTCCAATAACAACAACCATCGCACGTAGCTGAACACCAGAAGAACCTTGAACAACAAATGGCCACTCAGAAAAATCAACAGAAACCACTTGGTCTGGCAAAAATTCTGCACCATAAAGAGCAGCTTGTTCTCTAACTCTGCCAACTGCAAACTTGCCAAGCATGCGCTTTACACCAGGCCAGTTTTCAACATAAGTTGTTTTAGTCAGTTGCCCTCCAGGCTCATTGCCTTCAAAAACAATAGTTTTAAAATTTGCTCTCGCTGTATATAAAGCTGCACTTAAACCAGCAGGTCCTCCACCAATGATGACAACCGGCATCAAATTTTCAACACCAACGGCCTCATCTATTTTGTAGGGGATTTTTGAAGAATCGCTGCTAACACAGCTTGAAACAACAATAAGAAAAAAGAAAGAAAAGAATAAAAAATAGAACGACGGTAAACGTTCATACTTCTCCTCATTAAAAAATGAAACTTATTTTATCACGTGAAATTCTACCAAGAATAGTTCATAGATTCAAAAAAACCGCTCGACAAACAACATTCAAACCCTTACAATGCTTAACAAACTGCAAAAACAGAATCTTTATTGCTTTAGAGAAGGACTTTTCTACATGAACTTTTCAAACAGTCTAAAATCAAAGTTGTTGTGTGTGCTGTTGATTGCGGCTCCATTTTTTTCCACAAAAACTATTCAGGCATCTGAAACAGAGCACGTTTCTGCTCAAGACATGCAAGAATCCCTTTCTAACATGTCAGAAAATCAGCTACAAGAGCTGCAAAAAATTATGGCACAAGCTCTTGATAGTTTGGTTACAAAACTTATCGA
>Ga0180438_10006407_pt1 | contig 15933 bp, 9 predicted proteins | sample SS_ome_12_FD_132455 | JGI IMG/M metagenome (GOLD analysis project Ga0180438, IMG submission 132455) | Hypersaline lake sediment archaeal communities from the Salton Sea, California, USA - SS_3_D_2 metaG | ecosystem: Environmental > Aquatic > Non-marine Saline and Alkaline > Hypersaline >...
GAGGCCCTGAAAAAGGCGGGAGTCGCGACGACGCTGAAGATCTACCGCCAGGGCGGCCATGACGTGGCGAAGAAGCCCAACCCGTGGAAGGCCCACTTGGGCGACTGGATGAGCGAAAGCGGCATCCTGCCCGAAGGCGTGGCGCGCCCGGCCCCGGGAGCGCCCAAGATTTACGAGCCGACCAGCAGTTATACCGTCAAGGATCTCGCCGGCTGGAAGGTCTACGTTCACAACTCGTTGATGCCCGGCGGGGAACACGCCGAAACGGGGGCCGAGGTTATAAGGCGCCTGACCGACGCCATGCTCCGGCTGAAGGCATGGATCCCCGCGGGCCCGCTGGCAAGACTGCTCGAGGTCAAAATATGGCTCGAGTGGGACTCGACAAATGGCCCGTGGGGCAGGACGTCGGCCTACCAGTATCACCCGGGTCGCGACTGGCTGCTCGACATGGACTTCAATCCTGAAAAGCACAAGTGTGTCGAGTTCGGCAATGCGGCATCGCTGGCCAAGAGGTCTCCCGACCGGGCGGTCAGTGTCCTGTTGCACGAGTTGGCCCATGCGTATCACGACCAGGTGCTCGGCTTCAACGACCCTGACGTGCTGGCGGCCCACAAGCGGGCCCGCGGGGAAGGAAAGTACCCGGAAAGAGATTGGGTGGTCCGCGCGAACCACAAGGAGTTTTTCGCCGGGTTGACCACGCGCTACTTTGAATCCGAACAGCGGCGAAAGGAAATCGTCGAGCGCGATCCCATCTTCGCGAAGAAGCTCGAGGAGTACTGGGGCAAGCCGAAGGCACTGCTCCGTGCCCCGCTTGGCGACGCGAAAGAAGACACTCTCGACCCACCAACGGCGCCCGATGACCCTCCCGAAAGACCCACCAAAGAAGAGCCGACAACGCCCGAACAAGGCAATGCCCCCGTCACCGCAACAGACCTCGTCGCCTTGTTCGTGCAATTGCGCCCGAAAAGGAAAGACCTCCTATCGCTGCTCGACTTAGGGACCCATCCGCGTCATGGATCTTGTGGGGCCTCGTAAGATACCCCCGTGTGCAAACGGGCCCGCCCCCTCACCCGGGGTAGGCTCGGGGCGCTCGGTCAGAGCAACCTCTTCTCGACCCCGAACGCTTACTGTTGAGCCCGCCGCCACGGTCCTGAAGGGCTCTGCCACTCACTCCGCCGCGCCCCCCGCTCGAAGAGGTGGCCCGATCTTCAGGGATCTTCGGACCTCCTGGGCGATACGTGGTGCTCGCAACGCTCGCGATTGTTGCTATACTCAAGGTCGTTCCCCTTCCGCGGATTGCCCCGCATGGGCGGGGGCTCGAACGGCTAGGACGGAGGTTCAACGACAGATCATGACAAACCACAACACCGTTTCGCGAGTTTTTGGTTGGCGACCTCGCCCGTTGTGCGTCGCCGTGATGTGCTGTCTTGCTTGGAGTTTCGGCGCTGTGGCAACGCCCGCCGAGCCGGACCTCGACGCCGACCCCCACCTGATGGGGTGGTGGAAGTTCGACGAGCACACCGGCACCGAAGCGGCCGACTCTTCGAAGCACGGGCGCAACGGCAAGCTCTCCGGGGAACTGACGTTCGACGAAAAGTCCGTCGCCGGACGGATCGGCAAGGCCCTGAGCTTCGACGGGGGCGACGACCTGGTCACCGTCACCGGATACAAGGGCGTCACGGGCACAACACCCCGGACCGTCTCGCTTTGGCTGAAGACGAAGACCCCCAGGGGAGACCTCGTGTCGTGGGGCAAGAAGGACTTCGGCCAGATGTGGATCGTGCGATTCATCCGCGGGCACGTGGGCGCCACGCCCAACGGGGGCTACTACTACATGGCCGACAGTGTCCACGACGAGAAGTGGCATCACGTGGTCGTGGTGGTCGGCGAGGCCGAGCTACCCAATCTTCACGACGACGCCACGCTGTACTTGGACGGCAAGATCGCCGCGATCGACCGGATCGGCCTGCTGGACCTGTGGCCGGTCGAGACGGGCGACGAACTGGACGTCACGATCGGTCAAAACTTCAAAGGCGCCATCGACGAACTGCGGATCTACGACCGCGCACTCTCCAATGAAGAGGTGGCGGCGCTTTACAACGTGCGGAAGTAATACGTGGGGCAGGTTAACAGACGCGCCCCACAATCAATCCGAATCGAAAGGGAGTGGACATGACCAACCAGGGAATCAGCCGCCGCGGCTTCTTAGAGAGCGGGGCCGCGACCGCGGCCGCCGTGGCGGGGGGCCTCTCCGTGGCATCCGTGCGAGCGGCCGATACCGACGCCGCCGAGAAGGTGGATACCACGAAGATCCTCAACTACCACGAGGAGATGGAGTACCGCCGCCAGGGCTCGACCGATTGGATGGTCTCGGCCGTCTGCTTGGGCGGCCACTCGCGATCGCCCTTAGAGCAGCGCCGCGAGATCGTCAGCCGCTGCATCGACGCGGGCATCAACTACATCGACGCCTGCACCAAGGGCGAGGTCTTGCGCGACGCCAAGGCACTGGAGGGCCGCCGCGACAAGATGTACCTGGCCCTCTCGCACTGCGGCAGGGAAGTCCGCAACGAGGAGTACCGGACCGCCAAGAAGCTCCTCGAGTCGCTCGACGAGGTGCTGCTGGAATCGAAGGAGGAGTACACCGACCTGTGGCGGATCACCTGTTTCGAACCCGGCGGCCGGCACACCTTCGATACGTCGCAGGAGGTCATCGAGGCGCTCGAGACGGCCAAGAAGCAGGGCAAGGCCCGGGCCGTGGGGTTTTCGTCGCACGACCGCCGCTGGATCCAGTTCATGATCGAGTACTTCCCGCAGATCGACTGCGTCTGCTTCCCGTTCACCACGATGAGCAAGCGGGCCCAGACCGACAGCCTCTTCCCGGCCCTGAAGAAGTGCGACGTGGGGGCCTTCGGCATCAAGCCGTTCGCGGCCGGATCGCTGTTCACCGGTGAGGAAGAGGAGGACAAGCGCCGCGCCCGGTTGGCCATCCGTTACATCTTGCTGAGCGAGACGGTCATCCCGATCCCCGGCATGAACCGAGTCGAGCACGTTGACAACGTGGTGACGGCCGTCAAGGAACGCCGCGAGCTGGACGTCCGGGAAGTGAGCGAGCTGGAGCGCAGCGGCGAGCAGATGCTGGCCCGTCTGCCCGCTCGTTACCAGTGGCTCAAAGACTGGCAGTACGTATAGCAGAATCACGGGAGGAACCATGCGGTACGTATTGCCTGTGCTCATCGTGGCGACCGTTTGCGCCGTCGGGGTCGCGCTCACTCAGGTGGCGGCCGACGATGCCGCCAAGGGGCCCGGAACCAGCCCGAAACCGGCCAAGAACGAGAAGCCCCTGCTCCTCTTGGACGACGAGCCGCCGCTGATGCTCGACGACGACCCGGCCGGCGAGCCGGGCGAGATCGACGGGGCCGACAACAGCCGCTGCCACGTCTGTCACCTGGCCTTCGAGAAGGAAGAGCTCGCCGTGGTGCACGCCAAGGAGAACATTGGCTGCGCCGACTGCCACGGCGACTGCGACGCCCACATCGACGACGAATCGTGGGCATCCGGCGGCCCCGGCACGCCGCCCGGGATCATGTACCCGCCCGAGAAAATCGACCGGGCCTGCGGCGAGTGTCACCGGGAGCACGACATCCCGGCGAGAATGGTAGTCGAGCGGTTCCTGCAACGATGCCCCGAGAAGACGGATCCTGCCAAGATCGTCTGCACCGACTGCCACGGGGAGCATCGCCTGATCCCCAAGCTCCGCAAGGCGTGGTGGGACAAAAGGTCCGGCAAGCCCATAAAGCCGAAGGGGCAGCCGGCGGCAGAGTAGTACGAGCAAGCCGCTCGCCGCTGAGGGCGGCCGGACGTCGGCGCCTCGATCCCACGCCGCGCTTTCGGAGGATGCGACTCGCAATGAGCCGTGAGCGACTACTCCCCGTTAGGCTTTGGATTTTCAGCCAAGGATAGCAGCAAACCGTCGGACCTGAGCTGCCTCTGCAAGGCGGCGACGTCCACGGCTTGTGCCGGCCTGTTGTGCTTCGCCGACATTGACGCCGCGACCCCCGCGCTGTGTCCGGCCGCCATCCACGTCGGCTCGAGCCGAAACGTGCAGAATGCCACGTGCGAAAACGAAGCCGCCACGGGCACCAGCAGGTTCTCGCACTCCTGCCGCCGGGGCGTGATCGAGCGGTATGGGATCTCGTAGACTCGGCCGGGCAGCCATAGGCGCCCTTCATTGGTGAACTGCGTCTCGGAAACGGCCAACCGCTGCACGTGGTGGCTATCGATATAGTGCGAGCCGAGCGCGATCGAATCCTCCTTGCGACGATCTTCGCGCACGTCGTCTTGCGTCATCACGTAGCGGCCGATCATCCGCCGAGCCTCTCGGATGTATAGGTAGTACGGCCAGTTGCCGTTGTCGGCGAATTCTCCCTCGGCAAGACCCCACTCGAGCGTCTCGTTCCGCAAGGGCTCGGGCACCGATTCGTCGTGCCCCAGAAACCACAACAGCCCTTGCGTGTAGTCGACGTGGTCCTGGTAGATCCGGTCTTGGGTCTCGTAGTCGGCGTCGGGGTAGTCGAATTGCCCCCCGAAATTGCCCAGCGAGATGACCGCATTCTGGTGGTTGTTGGCCTCGAACTTGCCTTCCCCGATGTGCCAATACGCCACGATCTGCTTCAGCCGCGTGTCAGGGTGCTGCTTCAGATAGTCGGCCAGCAGGGCATAGCGCCCCGGATCGTATTTTTCGGGCTTGGGGAAGGGCACCTTCTTGTCCGGGGCCTTCGCCAGCGTCAGGCGGAAGTTGTAGTTCTGCACCTTGCGGTCCCCGGCGCCGGGTGTCAGGGCCTTGGCCCACCCGCTGATACCGGGCCGCAGCCGGCCACGCTCGTCCACCGTCCGGGCGTCGGCGGCTTCGTCGATCAGCCGGATGCCGGCGAGCGACTCCCCGTATTCCTCCTGCGACTCGCGGCCCCAGGTGTACTCGACGCCGCTTCGGGCCATCAGATCGCCTTCGTAGGTGCAGTCGATAAACACGCGGCCTCGAATCGTGGATCCGTCCAGCATCACGATCTCGCGAATCCGCGGTCCCTCTTTGACCACCTTCTTCACCCGTTGCTCGAAGCGGACCGGCACGTCGGCCTCCTCGAGCATCTCGTCGAACACTGCTTGGGCAACGGACGAATGCCACGTGTTCATCCCTTTCCCCGCGGCCCAGACCTCTCGGGGGTCGGGGCGTCCGCCTCTGCGGGCGAGGCGCTGGTAGAACTCCAGCGACAATCCGCTCACCGTCCAGGCGGCCATATGATGCACTTCGTCGTTGCAGAGTCCGCTGGTGGTCAGGCCCCCGACGTGTCGCTTCTGCTCGAGCAGAAGGACCTCCGCCCCGTGCCGGGCCGCGGCGACGGCCGCCGTCACGCCGCCGGGTGTGCCGCCGTAGACGACCACGTCGCAAACGGGCTCGTCCGCGCGTCCCGGCGCCGCCAGTGCGAGCCTCACTAAACAGAGACTGATACAACGGATCATGATGCTCTCCTTCAATCGAGGCGGGTTACCCTCCGAAGACGATCTTCTCGCCGTTGAAGCTCACCGTCTGACGGCCGACCCGGCCGCGCTGTCGTGCATCTTCGCCAGGGCCAGTTGCCCGAGCAACGAACGAACCATCCTCCTGTTTTCTCAATTCGACATCGGCGTGGACTGCTCCAGCACCATCTTCCACGTTTTCCCGGCCCGTTTCAAGACGAATGAAGTATGGACTCGCAACGTCCATTCCGACCTACTACAATGGGATGCGTGCCCGATCCGGCGAAGTTCCGTGCAGGTGAGTCGACGCGGCTGGGAATGTGCCGTGCGCGTCCGGTGTTCCTTTCGTTCTTTCTCGTTCATACTGGGCTCCCGAAGATTGAGCGATGGGGAAGCGGCAACCATGCTCAAGTCTGTCGGACGCCCATCAGGTCCGCCGACGCCACGCCCCAGCGATCAATTCGTTGCCGAAACGGTCCCGCTCGACTAAGCTGACGTTCCAGAGCGCCTCAGTCTCGGAGACTCGCAAGGATGATGGATGTGCAACACGCCAGAAACCGCTTTGCATGGGGCGCCGGGCTGACGCTGCTTGCCCTTGCGAGCGGACAGCCCCTCGCCGCTGAAGCAGCGGAAGCCCCGAACACTGTGGCGGCCGGCACCGATCTGGACACGGTGCGGCAAAGGACTCTTGAGCCGCTGTTAGCACCGGTTCCTGAGCAAGCCACTCGCAAGCTCCTGGAAACGCTGCGACCGGATGGCAGTTGGCCGGACATCGACTACCAAGACGGCAGCCGGTCCGGCTGGAAGACGGTGCGGCACCTGAGCAACGTCGCCACCCTGGCACGGGCTTACCGGTCGCCGGGGTCGAAGCTGCAAGGCGACGAGACCCTGCGCCGGGCGGTGCTGAGCAGCCTCGACTACTGGCTGAGCCACGACTTCCAGAACTCCAACTGGTGGTGGAACCAGATCGGCGTGCCGCGAACCCTGCTGCCCACGCTTCTGTTGATGAAGGAAGAACTGTCCGCCGAGCAGCGAGGCCGGGCATTCACGATCCTCCGCCGGGCAAAGATCGGCATGACCGGCCAAAACCTGGTGTGGGTCACCGAGATCACGGCCGTCCGGGGCATTCTGGAGGACGACCCGGAGCTGGTCGCCGCAGCCTACGGGCGGATCGCCCAGGAGATCCGGCTCACCACCGGCGAGGGTATCCAGCCCGACTTCAGCTTCCACCAGCACGGCCCCTGCCTCTACAACCACGGCTACGGAGCCGCCTTCGCCGGGGACTGCTCCGAGATCGCCACCCAGGTGGCCGGGACGGGGTTCGCCTTCCCGCCGGAGAAGATCGCGCTGCTCGGCAGCCTGATCCTCGACGGCAGCCAATGGATGACGCGGGGCGACGTCACCGACTTCGGCGCCGAAGGGCGGGAGATCACGCGCCGAGGGCAGTCAGCCCATTATCTGAGCACCGCCGCCCGGAACATGCTGCAACTGCCCACCGGCCGTGAGGCGGAGTTTCGCGACCTGGCGGCCCGAGCTTCCGGGCAGCCCGCTCCGCCGCTGGTCGGCAACCGGCACTTCTGGCGGTCGGACTTGATGACGCACCACCGGCCGGGCTACTACACTTCCGCCCGCATGTTCTCCGCCCGGATCGCCAACACGGACATGCCCTGCAACGGCGAGGGGCTCAAAAGCCACCACGTCGCGGACGGCTGCAACGTGCTCCTCCGCACCGGGCGTGAGTACCAGGAGATCTTCCCGGTCTGGGATTGGCAGAAGATCCCCGGCACCACGGTCGAGCAGCGGCCGGAGCTAAGCGGCTCGCCCCGGCGGACGGGCAAGGCGAGCTTCGTCGGCGGTGTCTCGGACGGCACCTACGGGCTGGCCGCCTTCGAGCTGGAACGTGAGGGACTGACGGCACGCAAGAGCTGGTTCTTCTTTGACGACGAGTACGCCTGTCTCGGAGCGGGGATCACGTGCGACTCGGAGAACCCCGTGGTGACGACGCTCAACCAGTGCAACCTCGTCGGAGACGTGCTGGTGGCCAAAGACGGCCGCGTCCGGAAGCTGGACAGCGAGACCCACCAACTTGACAACCCTGACTGGCTCTGGCACGACGAGGTCGGCTACGTCCTGTTGGGGTCTGGCTCGGTTCGACTCCACAACGGCCCGCAACGAGCAAGCTGGTGGGAGATCAACCACCGGTATTCCAAGGACACGGTTGCCCGCGACGTCTTCACGGCATGGATCGACCACGGCACACGCCCGCAGAACGCGGCCTACGCCTATCTCGTGGTGCCGGGGATCACTGTCGATAATCTCGCGACGTACGTGGGACGGTCCCCGGTCAAGGTCCTGCGAAACACCCCCGGTCTGCAAGCCGTCTTGCACGAGAAACTCCGCGTCGCCGGGTTGGCCTTCTACGAGCCTGACGAGGTCGAAATCCGGGCGGGATTGACGGTCAGCGTGGACACGCCGTGCCTGGTCTTGCTCCGAGAGTTGCCCGAGAAGCTGACCATCTCCGTCTCGAACCCCAGCAACGAACAGGCCGTCGTCCAACTGGACGTCAGCCGATCGCTCCAAGGCAAAGGTGTCGAGAACCTGAACGGTCCGGTGCGTTCACGGATCACGTTTGAGCTGCCGGGCGGGATGGAAGCCGGGAAGAGCGTAACGCGATCCGCTCGGTCGCCGCAACGGATGCCGCCGGGCTAGCCGATGCTCCGACCCGGTGCCAACGCCGCGGAGTGGCTGCCTCGAGATGCGGAGCCATGGGAGCACTCGGTGCCGTCGCGGATCGAGGGTCGGATTAGGCATCGTCACTCTCCTCGCACGAATTATATCACGCGGGATATCCGCGTCCACCTGCCAGACCACATCGTCGGCTCTCGGGTCCGGGACTTGCCTGCGTCGGGGACAGGAGGTAAGTTGGGGCCGGCAGTGCGAAACGCCCGTAACCAGTGAAAGGAGATACTTCCATGTGCAAAACCAGACTGCTCGTGATCGCTTCCGCATCCCTCTTTGCCGTGTGTTGCTCCAACGCCGTGCGCGGGGCCGAACCGGTCAACCCGAATCTGTCGCCGGCGGGGAGGGAGGTGCTGGGGTATTTGGAGTCGGTGTATCAGAAGAAGGTTTTGGTGGGCTACAACGTGTACGTACACACGCCCGACGATTACGAGCAGACGGGCAAGCAGGCGGCGATCTGGGGGCGGGATATTCGGTGGTTGGGGGACGTCGAGGAGGTGGCCGAGCACGCCAAGCGGCTTCGGTACATCCTGACGCTTCACTGGCACTGGCACTTCGACGAGGATTCGGCCTGGACGGGCAAGCGGAAGACGCCGGTCGACGTGAGGAGGATGGTTACGCCGGGTACGCCCGAGCACAAACGGGCGATGGCCGAAATGGACGCGGCCGCCGATAAGCTGCAGGTGCTTAAGGACGCGGGCGTGCCCGTGTTGTGGCGGCCGTTGCACGAGATCGACGGGGGGTGGTTCTGGTGGACCGACAGGAAGAACCCGGAGAACACGGCCGCGCTGTGGCGCATGATGTTCGACCACTTCACGCACACGCGCAAGCTGGACAACCTGATCTGGGTCTACAGCGCCGGCGTGGGCAAGAAGGACGCCGAAGAGCGCAAGGGGTTTTACCCCGGCGCGGAGTACGTCGACATTTCGGGGATCGACGTCTACGGGGTCGATTTCAAGACGGCCGACCCGAAGTATTGGGAGTACTACAAGACCATGGCCCTGGTCTCGCCGGGGAAGATGCTGGCCTGCGGCGAGTGCGACGCGATTCCCGCCCCGGATCTGACCGAGAAGGGCGAGCTGCCGAAGTGGCTTTACGCCATGCCCTGGTGGGGCGCGCCGAGCCATCGGCGCCCGGCCGACTGGGCGCTGAAGACCATGCGGCACGAGTTGATTGTGACGCTCGACGAGCTGCCTCCGTTCGGCGACGGGAACATCGCGCCGCACGTGGGCATTGTGAGCCCGCCCGACGACGGCTCGGCCTGGTTCGCCGAAGGGCCGGTGCAGCTCCGGGCGTACGCCGTGGACCGGGACGGCCGGGTTCAGCGCGTCGAGTTCTACGCCGGCCAGCAGCTTATCGGCAGCGACGAGACCGCCCCGTTCGAGCTGAGCTGGAACGACGCCCGGCCGGGCTGCTACGACCTGACGGCCGTGGCCGTCGACGACGCGGGCGAGAAGACCCGCTCGAACACGATTCGCACGGCGGTCGGCCTGGTCGATTTGGCGCGTGGCAAGCCGGTGGCGGCCTCGTCGGGCGAGTCGCCCGAGAAGGCGGTCGACGGCGACTACTACTCGACGTGGTCCGCCGCGAAGGGCGACGAGGAGTGGATCTACGTCGATCTGGGCGACACGTACCGCATCGACCGCGTCAACCTGATGTGGGGCTGGAAGATCCACCCGGCCGAGTTCGCCGTCGACGTGGCAGGGCGCGACCCCCAGGCCGCCGGAAGCTGGACCGAGGTCTTCAGGGCGACCGACCGGCCCTACGTCACCTGGGAGGCAACCGACCGCGTGCGATTCACGCCCGCGCCCGCCCGATACGTCCGCCTGCGTGCCATGAAACGGGCCGGCAACCAGACGTGGGCGGGCTATCAGCTTGCGGCGTTGGAGGTGCCGGTTGCCCGCGGGTCGGCCGAGGGACGGGGGCGGTGAGAGGCCGCCGAAGAATAGGTCACTTGTTACCCCCCCGGCACAGGGCCGGGGCGGAAGTCATATTCCGGCCGCTGCGCCTACAGCCGACCGCGGCTACGCTCACGAAAGGCACTGACGCGGCCCTGCGTATCGGCGTCGAGGTCCTGTTGGGCGAGGTGCTCGTAAGCCCTTCGGGCGATGAAGAAGTCGTCGCTCTTAAGCAGTGCCGCCACGTCGGAGATCGTCTTCTCGGAGGCGAACCGTCGCTCTTCGAGCGCTCGCAGGATCAGGTGGATCGGAAAGTACGGAAGCTCGTCCAGTCTTCCGGTCAGGTCCTCGAGCGTGGCCGCGGGCAGGTCGGGCTCGTCGAGAAGGCGCCGTAGAATGAGGATGCCTTCGGCGGAACAGCGTTGGGAGAAGGCCTCGATCAGCCCGGCGTGCAGCCGCCGTTTGTCGGGCACTGCGCGAGCGAGGAAGTCGAGCGAACGGCCGATCTGGTCCCGCTCACCGTGTCCCAGCACGTGGAACACGCCCTCGGCGAACCGCCCGTCGGACGGATGGTGCTCGATCACGTAGTCCAGGGCGAAGTCGGTCAATCGCCGGTCGTCGCTGAGCAGGAGGTGCTGGAGATACTCGGGGGTGCAGCTCGCTTCGGTCATCCGGCGGAGCTCCGGCACGATCGCGCCGTTGGCCCAGTGCCACAGGGCCCAGGACGTGTAGGCGGCGTCCCGGACCACCGCCTCCTGCACCGCGACGGGGGTGGGTTGGGTCACGGCGTCGACGCCGTCGGCGAGGCCGTCGTCGATGCTGTTGCCGCCGCCATGGGCGGGCTCGGCCGGCTCTTCGAGGAAGTCGAGCGTCCAACCGCGGAGCATCGAGCCGCGATCTTTCAGGATCCGGTCGAGCTTGGCGTAATCCTCGTCGGTGAAAGGCTCGTGGTCCTTTTTCGTCAGCGGCTTGCCCGGCGGGCACTCGAGACGCTCGAAGCCGCCCGCCGCGTTCCAGGCCATCGTGACCTCGACCGGCCGGCACTGGCCGGTATCGCAGACGTGGGTCTCGAAGGAGAGGGCATACTCGACGGGAAACCTGCGGCGGTCCCGTGTTTGCACCACTTCGTAGATCCGCGGCGGCTTCTCGGGCGACGCCGGATCGGCCAGCTCGACCCGGTGGGTCACCCGCTCGAGCCGATCCTCGGCGCCACGCCGGGCCCCGCGGTTGCCGTCGGGCTGCACTTCCTGTTCCCAGGCGGCCAGGCGTTTCTTGAGCCGGGCGAGCTGGTCGGGGAGCGAATCGCTCAAGTCGGACTTTTCGCCGGGGTCGCGCGACAGGTCGAAGAGCCACTCGCTAAAGCCGTCGTCGTCGGTGCGGGAAACGTACTTGAGTTTTCCGTCGCGAACCGCCCGCCACGTGCGATCGGCCCGGCGTGACCGCCAGAAGAGCGTTCGCTGCTGGGGCGGGCGCCCGGCCGCGATTTGGCCCAGGACGTCGATCCCGTCCAGCGGCCGGTCGGCGGGCGGGGTGATCCCCGCGGCGGCGAGGATCGACGCCGAGAGGTCGAAGGTCATGACGGGCCGGTCGTCAACCGTCTTTGGGGGGAGCTTGCCCGGCCAGCGTGCCATGCAGGCCACGTGGATGCCGCCCTCGAACAGCTCGGAGGCATGGCCCCGGAACGGCGCGTTGCTGGCCGCGATGGGGTAGGCCCCGTTGTCGCTGCAGAAGATCACCAGCGTGCCGTCGGCGCGTCCCGTCTCCTCGAGCGTTGCGAGCACCTTACCGACGCCCTGGTCAAGGCGCTTGATGATCAGGCGGAGCACGTCGCGCGTGCCGGCCTGCCAGTCGCCGGAGTCCCAGGCGTGGGAGACCTTGGGGCGGGCCGGCTTGCGGTCGGGGTGCTGCAAGGGCGCGCTGGGGGCCGTGTAGGGCAAATACAGGAAGAAGGGCTCGCCCTTGGGGTGCTTGCGCAGAAAGTCCACGGCCCCGCCGGTAATCATGTCGGTGAAGTAGCCGTCGCGGCGCACCGGCCGGTCGTTTTCGTAGAGGACGGGCGTTCCGTCCGGCTCGTTGTGGTAGAAGTAGTCGATCGTGCCCCCCAGCGACGCCAGGAAGTAGTCGAACCCGTGGTGCGGCGGCAGGAAGTGCTTCTCGTAGCCCAGGTGCCACTTGCCGAAGCCCACGGTCCGGTAGCCCGCCTTCTTCAGCGAGTGAATGAGCGTCGACTCGCTCGGGGGCAGGCCGAGCTGGCCCCGCTCGGCGAGCCGGATCGCGTCGTCGTATCGGCCCACGTTTCCCGACCCCAGCGCGCATTCCAGCCCGACGAGCCGCTGCTGGTACCGGCCGGTGAACAGGGCCGTGCGCGTGGGCGTACACTCGGGGCCGTTGCTGTAGAAGTTGTTGAATCGCACGCCCTGGGCGGCCAGCTTGTCGATGTTGGGCGTGGTGATGTCCGGGCAGCCGTAGCACGACAGGTCGCCGTGGCCGAGGTTGTCGGCCACGATCAGCACGACGTTGGGCTTTTCGGCGCCCGCCGGCGAGGCGGCGGCGCCCAGCGTCGCGAGACCTATCAGCCCGGCGGTGAAGAGCCAACCGAGTCGCGTCATGGCAATACTCCTTCCGTCTCGCACGTTCCCTAGCGGTGCTCACCGGGCTGGGGCATCTGGGCGTCGACCGCCTTGCGCCAGGCGTGGAGCTTTTCGCGGAGCGCCGCCGCGCGGTCGGGCAGCTCGGCGGACAGGTCCTTGGTTTCCCCCAGGTCGTCGGCCAGGTTGTACAGCTCGACGTGCCCGTCCTCGAGGTACTCCAGGAGCTTCCAATCGCCCGAGCGGACCGCACTGACCGGCGTGGTGGTCGGGTAGTAATGAGGGTAATGCCAGAAGAGATCCTGGCGGCCGAGCTTTGCCGCGGGGTCCCTAAGCAGCGGCACGATGCTCCGGCCGTCGAGGGCCGCATTCTGTTCCGGGTCGCCGGGCACGCCGGTCATCTCGAGGATCGTGGGGTAGAAGTCCATGGTCACGACCGGCTCGCGGCACACGCCGCCCGGCGAGGTCACGCCGGGCCAGCGGACCGCGAGCGGCACGCGGATGCCCCCCTCGTAAAGCGAGCCCTTGCCCGAGCGAAGCGGCGCGTTGTTGGTGACCGTCCGGCCGCGGAACTCGTTCACGAAGCCGCCGTTGTCGGAGGTGAGCAGCACGATCGTGTTCTCGGCGATGCCCAGCTCGTCGAGCTTCGCCAGCACCCGGCCGAAGTTCTCGTCGAGGCTGTGGACCATGGCCGCGTAGGTGGCGTTGCCGTGGCGCAGGCCGGGACGCACCTTCGGCTCGAACCGGGCAACGTCGTCGGGCTTGGCCTCGATCGGCGTGTGCACCGTGTGGTACGCCAGGTAGAGGAAGAACGGCCGGCTGCCCGTTTGGTCGAGGATCTTCAGGGCCTCGTCGGTGAGCCGGTCGGTAAGATACTCGCCGGGCCGGCCGAACTCGGTGTGGGGCACGTAGCGGAGTTCGCCGCCGCCGAACGTCTTCGACCCGCGATAGGGCCAGAAAAACGTGTCGGGCGCCCCCCAGTAGGTGCCCCCGACGTTGACGTCGAACCCCTGGGTTTCCGGGTAGTGGCCGGCGTCGCCGAGGTGCCACTTGCCCACGTGCGCCGTGAGGTAGCCGGCCGCGTGGAGTCTCTCGGCAATGGTCACCTCCTCGAGCGGCAGGTTGCCGACGGTCACCGGCGGGACAAGGCGGCGGTTCTGCGGCGGCCGGCTGGATGCTTCGTACCATACGGTAATATGCAGCCGGGCCGGGTACTTGCCGGCCATCAGGGCGGCCCGGGTCGGCGAGCAGACCGAGGCCGCCGCGTAGGCGTCGGTGAACCGGACCGCCCCGCGCGCGAAGCGGTCGATGTTCGGCGTCTCGTGCAGATCGCTCCCCGAGTAGCCCGGGTCGGCGTAGCCCAGATCGTCGACCATTACGAACAGGACGTTGGGCGGCGCGGCGGCGTCCGGCGCATCCGCGCCCGGACTGCAAGTCGCAAGTAGTGCCAGCCAGCAAGCGGCGGCAAACGTGCTACGCATGGCGATTCTCCCGGACTTGGTGGATGAAGCAAGACACGATTCCCGGCTCGCTGGTCGCGGCCACTCACGGTCGCGGTCGAGTTCGCGGCCATTGTTTGTCGAACAGAGCGAGCAGCTCCTTGACGCGCTCGGCGTAAGCCGGGTCGGCCGCCAGGTTGACGTTTTCGGCCGAATCGGTTTGGTGGTCGTAAAGCTCGACGGCGTGGACCTTCTCGCGGTCCTTGCGGTCCTGCCACACGGTCAGCCGGTAGCGGTCGGTCCGCATCGAGCGTCCCATGGCCGGCCCGCGCGGGTACTGGCTTAACGCCGCGGGCTTCCACGCCGCGTCGGGGTCCTTCAAGAGCGGCGCGAAGCTGCGCCCCGCGAGGTGCTCGGGCAACGGCAGCCCGGCCAGCTCGCAGAGCGACGGGTAGATGTCGAGGAACTCCACCAGCGCCCGGCTCGATCCGCCCGCGTCGGTCATGCCCGGCACGCGCACGATCAGCGGGGCGTGGGTGGCGCTCTCGAAGTTACTATGTTTACACCATAGCCCGTGGTCACCCAGGTGCCAGCCGTGGTCGCCCCAGAGGATCACGATCGTCCGCTCGCGAAGCTCAAGCCGCTCAAGCTCGTCGAGCACGCGCCCGACCTGGGCGTCGGTGTAACTGACGGAGGCGTAGTAACCGTGCACCAGCGTGCGGGCCAGCTCGTCGTCCAGCGAACCGGACTTGGGGATCCCGTGGTAGGTGCGCAGCTCGCCCCAGTTGTGCATGGCCAGGTCGGGGGCGCCCTTGGGCTTCAACGGGTTGTCGGCCAGCTCGATCTCGGCCGGGTCGTAGAGGTCCCAGTAACGTTTCGGGGCCACGAACGGCAGGTGCGGCTTGATGAAGCCCACGGCGAGGAAGAACGGCTGCTCCCGTTCGGCGCACCGCCGGAGCGCGGCGAGGGCCATCTCGCACAGCTCGCCGTCGAAGTAGGCGTTGTCCGGCACGTCGCCGGCCTCGTAGGCGGGGCCCCGCGTGCCACGCCGCTCGATGGCCCAGGGCACCTTCTCGCCCCGGGCATGGTACTCCGCGCGCAGCCGCTCGAAATCTTCCCGCTTGCGCCGGACCAGCTCGGCGTTCTCGGGCCGCCGCCACGTCAGGTGGGGTGTTTCGGGCCAGGCCAGGGGCACGCTCCACGACGGCGGGTCGTCGTGGTGGAAGATCTTGCCCATGCCCTCGACGTGGTAGCCCCGCCGCTTGAAGTGCTGCGGCAGCGTGACCACCTCGGGCACGACCTTGCGGAAGTGGATCGTGTTGCCGTAGACGCCCGTCGAGTCCGGACGCAGCCCGCTCAGCAGGCTGGTTCGCGTCGCCCCGCAAACGGCCACCTGGCAATAGGCCCGCTCGAAGCGGAACCCCGAAGCGGCCAGCCGGTCGATGTTCGGGCTATGGACGTGCGTGCGCCCGTAGCAGCCCAGCTCGGGCTTCAGGTCGTCCACGGCGATGAACAGCACGTTGGGGCACTCGGCCGCCGGGACCCGGCCCGGCAGTGCAAGAAGCACCGGCGCCAACAGGGCTCCCAGCCGGAGGGCAGCGCGGCATCGCGAGGTTGCGGTCATGAGGGTGCTCCTAGTGACCCCTGCATTGCCAATGATCGTCTGGGTGCCAGGGGCGGCTTGTCCGCCCCTGCGATTCCGGGCAGCGGCAGGCAAGCTGCCGCTGGCACCCGCGCATTAGCTGCGCAGGACTC
>Ga0180438_10006409_pt1 | contig 15932 bp, 11 predicted proteins | sample SS_ome_12_FD_132455 | JGI IMG/M metagenome (GOLD analysis project Ga0180438, IMG submission 132455) | Hypersaline lake sediment archaeal communities from the Salton Sea, California, USA - SS_3_D_2 metaG | ecosystem: Environmental > Aquatic > Non-marine Saline and Alkaline > Hypersaline >...
AGCTCCCTGTCGCGCCCTATTGGTAGAGCGTTTCTCCAATACAGTCGAACCATCTTTCTTGTGACTGCGATCCAGACCCCTCTTGTGCTTCTTCCCGTATTCACCTTTCTTACGGGCTATCTTGTTGAGAGCCTGACGTTTCTTCTGGTTCTTCTTATTGGTCGCAGCTTCCTTCTTGTAATCACGACCCGTGGCCTTGTTACTTTTCGGGCGCTTGTTCTTTCCTACGATCTTGTTTCTCGGCATAGCTTCTGGTTTTGCGGAAGATTCCTATCCTGTTACAGATATCCTCCAATTCTTTATCCAATTCTTTTATGTGCTCTTCAAGCGCTTCAGTCTTAGTCATGTATATTCTTCTCTTCAATCCCTATGCTCCTGAGCCACTTAGGTACGTTAAAAGAAGGACACGCCTTCGCCGCAAATTGATTGTGTCCAGCAACCTTGATATCAGGATGTCTGAGAATCATATACTTAACATAAATTTCCATCGCATGCAGCTGCTGTTCTGTGCGGGTATCTGCTGCCATATATCCCGGCTTGTCATCATCGTCAAGCGGCGTTTCGTAATCATACTCCAGACCACCGACGTATACTACGTGCCGTGACCTTGAGTTCATTCCTTTAGCACCCCAAGTCATTTCCCAGTTATCAACCTTATTGTCGTAGTTGAAGGGAGTTAAATTAACGAGAGTTCCATCCAGATAGATCATGTCAGAGTACCCGACCCTGCTCCACCCTCTTCCACCCATTGCGACAGGACTCTTGTGCCAACGCTCAATGTCTTCAGCGTCAACATGTCTGCCTGCTGGTGTTGCTGTACAGTGAATAATCAAATGTGTTAGTTGTCCCATATGTCTCTATTTTTTTTACAAAGGAAGGTAAAATTATCGACAATTCCAAGGAAAACCTGAGTTATTTTAATATTCGTAGACCTCTGTATACTGATCGCGAACCATGATCAGGAACTTTGTGAATGAAGACTTGTCGATAACTCCGTACGCCTGCCATTCAGCGACCATGCGTGTGAAGTCAACATCATTGGTTTCCATGTCAGTCACTATGTCCTTGATACTAACGTTCTTTCTCAGTGGGCGCTGGCCTTTAACCTGATTCTTATACAGGTCATATATGTACTTGGCTTTATCATCACTGGTCTTCAGGTTCATGTAGATGTAGTTCACGTGCCTGTCATTGCCACCGAACTTGTTATACATCAGGTATTCCTTCTGTAGGTAAGGCCAAGCTCTCTGTGTAGCTGCCTCTCCGTGTTCCTCAGCATATTCTTCCCTCATTGTTCCCATAGTTCCCCCGTTTTCAGGAAGATGCTTATGGATAACCGGATAGTTGCGGCTGCGACTATAATCGCCTCTCATATAGGGAGAGTATCCCAATAGAGCCAGTTCATCGTCAGTCTCGTGCTGCAAGTAACCCTTCCATCCTTTATACAGACTCTCAGGTGCCTTAACAGGAACGCCAGCGAATGCACCAGCTGAGTTAGCGAATGCCCAGATATCATCTGCTGAGATAGAAAACTCACCCGGATCACCAGCCTTGTTTATTATTTCAGCTGCCAGATCGATAGCGTCAGTAGCTTCCTCAAGGATGTCTGCTGCAATTCCAGTGTCCGTTCCAAATGACTGACCAGTTACCTGATTCTGGATTATGTGCTGTAGGGCACTACCCATGATAGGCATGTACATCAAGCTACCGCCAAGGGCAGTAACAAGAGTCATAGGATCATCAAGCCAGCTCTTGTCTTTCTCACCAAGGTAGAATCCGTTCGATGCAGCATGGAATAACTGTGGAGCAACGAAGTGATACAGAATAAAGTTCTTCAGTCCATTCTGGAACTTCACCTTATCGCCCTGCTTGAAACCTTCAAACATATTGGTAACCGCAGCGTGTTCCCCCCGCAGATACTGTAATGGAGAGTTCTTAAACTGAGTAATCAGTTTACCAACTGTTCCCTTCTGTGCGTGTGATAAATCTTCAACAGCACCTGACTGCTGAGTTCTACGTGTTGCGCTAACAAAATCATTGTATGCTTTCTGTGACGCCTCGGCAGGAGTGAATCCTTTTCTTGTATACGTGTCATAACGAACGCGATACATAGCCTGACCACCCATTACGATAGCGCCGTAGTCACCATACTTTGTCATTATTAGCATGTTATCCTTCATGTTGGTCATGGTAAACTTACCAAGTCCTTCACCACGAGAAAGTTGAACCTTACCTTCACTCTGTCCGGCAGCAGTCTTAAGACCATGCTCGACCAGAGCCAAGTCCCTATCCCACTGACTCTTCTCATACCTCAGACGAATATCCCTTGATCTACCAAGGTGCTTCATTGTCTTAACGGATGGTGCCAGTAGATATTTACCGAACTGAACAGCCTCAGCTGGAGATAGCTCAGCCTGATACATATTGATAGACATGAGCTGCTTAGGTAGTAGCGTCATATTTAATCCAAGCTTAGAGCGAACGAAGTTTGTTCTGATCTTATCAATAGACCTGAATCTCTCCGCTCCAATTCTACCTCTACCGAGATCATTGATCATGGCATCGATGAACTTGTTTGTGTTCGCGGTGAACCCATCTTCTATTACGGCCTGCACGTCTTCATTACGAAATACGGCATCCATATCCTTCACAAGCTGCTGGTAATGAACATACTGCATGCTGTGATCGAGATGCTTATATAACATATCGTTAAAGGCGAGATCGTTAGATTTGTTCAGCTTGTACCAGTTCGCAACATCCGGACTTCTCTCCTTGCTGCTGGAAGTGTGTGTGCTTCTAACGTTCTCAAGCGGCGTATTGGTCAGGGTGAACGGATCACCTGTACCTGTCTTCGAGTCAAACTTCCTTGCAACTGGGAAATAGTTTTCGATGACAGTGAGGTCGGCTCCTATGTCCTGCTTGTATCTTCCATTCACACGGCTCCAGATTCTCGGCATTATACCGTTAACTACAGCGTCAGCCCATGCAATAGCTTCCTTGCCACCGATCTCAACGATCTGATTCTCAAAATGTCTGAAACCATCTTGAGTCCAGCCCCTATTATCGAATGTAACAGCCTGATCAGCCTGCTTACCATATGCTCTGATTGTAAGAGCATCCTGAATTGACATGGTTTCTAACGTGGTTGTCTCAACACCCTCTACTTCCCTGATAACCTCAAAGGTATGATCCTTGCGCCACTCTTTGAATTTTGCTTCAGCCTTCTTTGCATTTCCAAATATCTGACCCTCAATGTCAATCATCTCCTTCACGAAGTAACCGATCTCGGCAGCTTTGTCATTTCCAGCTTTCAATGCCCTGTCAGTGTATCCATGTAGCTCACCTTCATAAGCACGACGGCCCGGAGTCCTCGATTGCAGCCATTCCATCATAGTCGGAAGAGATTCCGTCCACGAGCGAGCCTGCTTGGTTGACCTTTGAAGTAGGTTCAATCCAGTAAGGTTCGGTGTCACCAGCTTTTTGCTGACATCAACAGACTTAGGATCAATAGCTTTTACAGCTGCATACCTTTCGAATCTGGCTCTCAGCTGCTCATGCTCTTGCTTAACCTTGAACTCCGTCTTACCGTTATTCAGTAGGGACTTCAGCGCTCTGTTGGCCTCCATGAGCTGATACGTACTCATTTTGCTACCATCAGCAAATCCAAGTACCTCATACTCAATCATCTCTCTCTCGGTCAGCGTTCTTCCTTCAGCCTCAACTCTTAACTCAGCTCTTCTGGCAAGGGCATTCTCGTAAGTAGCGCCGCTCTTCATAGCATCGTTAACACCTTCATATATAGTGAAGTCTTTACCTTCATGCAACACGGCGTCCTTCTCCTTAGCAGAAAGCATCTTCTCTACCTGAGACTCGGTTTGCTTGAACTCGTCAAGGCGCTTCATAGCATCAGTAGCCTCTTTCTCGCTACCAGTAATGTAATCCTCTTTGGCCTTGGCCTTATTAAACATCCTGTCGATAGCCTTCATCAGGAAGCTTGTCTTCGAGTCAAGACCCTGTGGGTCAAGACGGTCAGTAGTCTTCTTGGTAGGTTTTGCGATCAGATTATTTATCTCACCCCTCATTGCGGTCGCAGTGAACGCAACCTGAGAGTCAGTGATATGGTTGGTGATAATGTCAGCCTGAGTATTTGACATAGCAGTTTCACCCTTCAGTGAGTTCTTCAGGATTCTCTCAGCTGACTTGAGTTTGTTGTAATGCTTTCCCTTCTTGATTCCGGCAGCTTTCAGCAGGCCAAGTGAATCACCTACGGTCTTAAGCATTTGGTTTGTCAAGGTTTCAGCTTCTCCACCTTTCCATTCTCCCTGAACAGAGCGCTTGTATTTCTCTTTCCATTGATCAAGGCGGTTTCTAGACGTATCTCGGCGTGTTCGCCTGTAAGACTTCATGAACTCCCTCTCCTGCTCTGATCGCACGATCTGTTTGTCCTGACGTATCTCCATGTCCGCGTCAGTACTCTCAGACATCCCCTCACCGATATTTTCCTCTTTCAGCTTCTTCGCAATCTTCTTTGCGGTTTTCTTACGGGAACTGATTTCATGTAGTTCAGTCTGCTTACGTATCTTCGGCCCGACCTTCGGCTTGTTACGGTGGCTTTCGTATATAACTTCGATGTTACCCGGAGAGTGACCTTCAATGTCTACGCCTACCTTCTTGAGTATCTTAGCCTTAGCTCGCATTGCTTCAAGCGATCCCTCACCTAAAACCTTGTCATATATAAAGACTTCTTCCGCAACCATAGCGTCGAACTCTTCATTCACCTTCTTAACATTCAGGCGGTTACCTTTACCTTTAATATTTTTCTTTGAGGAATACAGTTCCTTTGCATCAATTCCGTTCTCGGTCAGGTACTTCGCTTTCTTCTGTGTTTTGGTAGCCTCTGAGGTTGCGTAATCAGCCTCGGTCAGCTTGAACTTAATGTTTCCAAGTTCAGCAGCAACATCCGGTCTTCCGTTTTTCAGCGCCTTCATTTGTAGCTTCAATACATACTCAGGAGTTGTTATGAATAGACCCCTGTGAGAAGCCTTAACCACCTCGCCGAATCCAAACATAGAACCAACCATAAGCTCCACAGCCACACGCTTCATTGTTTCATCCATGTCACCGAACATAGCATTCATCTCTTCAGACACGAGCTTATCGTTAGCCAGCGCGTGTAATGCCCCCGATCCGGCTGAAACTGCCTCCATCGAAGCGGTCATGGTGAATGGGTTACGGGCAAGTGAATTTGCAACGAGAGCCAGATATTTGTTCCCTCTCTTCATAAGGATAGGAACGGCTCTCCCAATAGCCTTGTCAGCGTAATGGAATGCAACACCGTGACCTGTCTCGGCACCAGCAGCTTGGAATTTTACTTCATTCATCCCTGCCTTGATAACGCTCTGTTCTAGCTGAGCGGTTGCCTTGAGAGCGAACCTCTTGGCTCCCTTAGCCTTAACTACTTTACGCAGTTGGTGAATCTTTCTTACTTTGCTGAGTGATGTGATGGCTGATGTTACACCAGTTGCTCCCAGAGTAGCCTCTGCCACAAGTAGTTTACCAACAAAGTCAGTCATGTAACCAGCTGACTCAGCAAGCATATCCTTCATGTCCGGAGCGATATTCTTCATCTCTTCTTCAGACAACACCTCTCCAAGGTCGTACATAATTTCCCCGTACTCCGCAACCTCCTCTGCCTTAGTTGTTTTAGGCATGAACAGTTTGTGGTTAGCTGTGCGGATAGCGTCAGTATATATCTGTCCGTAGTAACCATTATCCTCTCCTTTATTGGTAAGACCTATGTTTTCATTGGCAAACTTCATACGTCCGAGTGCATCCACTCTGATCTTCTGCTCACCGTACAGGCTCTTCAGGTGCTGGTAGCGTTTCCTTTGCTCAGGAACAATTACAGTCCCACCTCCGGCACCCATTCCGGGTTGAGCCACTGGTGCGTCGAATTGAGCCGTGTCGATAGCCTCAAGCTGGCGCTCAAGGTTCTTCATAACCATAAACTCTTCGTCGTACAGTTGATCGAGGTTTTCCTTAAAGCTAGGAATCTCTTCACTGATCTCGTCGATAGCGGCATTAACTTCCAGTTCATATAGTTCACGCTCCTCAACTTCAGGCATGATTGTTCTACGGCCTTGCTCGTCATATAGAGTTGGCCCCATTTCATCAAGCTGCATTTGGATGTTATATACAGTTTCCTCCCATCCGTCAGGCTTCTCTCTTGAAAGCTGATCTATCTGGTTCTGAAGCTCATATCTCTTGATTGTTGAGCCATCCATGTTTGCCTCGAAGTGCTTACGCTGTTGTACACTGTATTCATTCATTACAAGCTCCAGTGCCTCGTCATCTGAGTAGCCCCTGTCCTTGTATTCCTGAATTTTAGGTTGGATGTAGTTCTGGTTTTCATTTTCAATCACAACGCTATTGAACTCGGACTCAAACTCACCGATAGCCGCGTCCAATATTTCTCCGGGCACCTTGCGCTTGTACTGATCCCTCCACTTTTCTATAGCAGCAGGGTCGGTCAAGGCATCATAATAAGATAGTCCGCTTGCCTTAAGGTTTGAATCCAGATCATCAACAAAGTGATCCTTATACCCCTCAGCCATTTGCTGACGAATACGGATAGTGGTACTCTTACGATCCTTGGAATTGAATTGTGTTTCCAGTCTATCCTCCACATCATCCATGTGCCTCTTCATTTCCTTCTCGTCCATGTTGAGGTTCAGGCTCTTACGATCCTCAGCAATCACATTACTGACGTCGTGCATATCCTGCTCGATCTGCTTATCAACAACTCTAACCGCTTCATCATTACGATGATCGGCAAGTGATTTGTTCTTGTATGAAGACGCAATGTGAGCGGAGCCGCCCTCATTGGTAGTTTGGTTGTGGTAGTCGTAGAAGCTGAAATCAGACTTATCTACCTCTTCAGTAGGCTCAATGAGTTTAGGCTCCGAAGGCTTTTCTGGAGAAATAGATGAATCTTTCGAAGAAATAAGCGGTACGTCTTTTTTTTTTAAGAACGGCTGTGAGAACATAGCTTCGTTTCCGCCCATATCTTCCTCAGATAGGAGTCCTGCTCCAATGATATTACTCCTCAACTTAATGAGCTTGTCTGGATCACCATTGATTTTTTGGACGAATTCATCCTCCAAACCCAAGTCCTCTGAGGTAAGTTTTCCAGACTCAATAAGATTGCCATAAAACTTACGAACTTTTTGTTCGTGAAGTGTATATTTTTGCGGATCGCTCATGTATAATTGAAGTTTAAATGCCAGCCATTACGTTCGTCTTCGGCTTTGCGACGTACCCGTAGTCGGCTTGTGTCTTTCCATGTTTGTAAGCAAGTTGCTGATCAACCTCTGGACTGATGGTATACGCAGGAACGCGCATCATCCTACCGCCCTTACCTTCGAGTGTGTTCATAACGTCCTCACCCTCAGCTAAGCTGAAGTAGTCAAGCTGCTCATTGGATGCGTAAACTATGTAGCCATCCTCTGAGCGAGACTTCGCAGCAATGTCATTGAACTGATTCTTTGTTATAACACCATCCCTGTACATCTTCTCGAAATCAGGAAGGGCTTCCCCGGCCTCGAATACATTCTTTACCTTCTTACCATTTTTGTCAGTGTAAGTGTACTCAATCTTTTTCTTGGCAGTCATGTATGTCGCTCTCTCTAGAGGAATCTGGTACTTGTATCTCTTACCTTCTCCGGGTTTCAGCATTTGTCCAGTGGTCATATCTTGACCTTCTGTGATATTCTTTGAAATTCTAAGGTCAGGCTGGAACATCATCACGTTATCTTCACCACCAACGGTACCAAGCCCCCAAGTCTTCACGGCATCTTGCTGGTTACCAGCGTCATCTGTGTACCTGAATACTTTATTGTCCTCGGTGAATTTGGTTTCAATGGATGTATGACCTGATCCGGTTCTACGGATAACTGCGGCAGCAGCTTTCTTCTCAGCTGATGTTGGCGCTTTTTCGCTCTTCGTTGGTATTCTGGTTGTTCCGTACTCAGGTGAGGTGTTAACTCTTTTCATTACATCGTCAGTGAATGCATCAAGCCCCTCTTCACCTTCTCCGTAGTGATACTGAAGGTCTTGGCCCTCCATGTTCTTCGCTTCGAAGTAAGTTCTCAGCCCTTCCTTAGCAGTCTCCCTGTCAAGGTGCTTACCTTGCGAGATGATTGCAGTCGACTCATTCAGGGTACCCTCCATTTCCGGTGGAGTATCCTTGAGCATTCCGGTCAAAGTCTTTGTGTATTCAGCAGGGCGTAGCTGAACGTTGCGGTCAAATGCAGATGATACATCTTGAAATGCCGTCATGTCAGCGTACTGTTCGGCAGTTGGGGTGTTCCTATATGCGTCAAGTATCTCCCTGTTCTGATCGGTCATAAACCTTCCGCTTCCACTGGTATACATTTGAGTTGCCTTATGATACTGCTCTTTAGCAGCCATAGACCCAACGGCGAAGTTCTTAACGTCGTTCTTTAGCCTTTGGAATTCCATCTGTGTCTCGATGTTCTGAGCGGGACTAGCAAGCTCCTTATTGTGAGCCATAGCATAATTATTCACAGCCTCAACTCTCTTCTTGAACTCAGGAATATCTCTCACCCAAACGCCTTTAGGATCATATTCCATCATGCTTTCAGTAATCCGCTTATTCTTCTTTTCCTTTTCTTCAGCGGTGATAGCAGCTATTCCGGACGTATCGAATGATTGCGCCCAGCCTGCTTTTGTTGGAGTTGTTGGTTGTATAATCGGCATAATATTCTTTATCTTTTCTATTCTATTCTATAACGTTTCGTAACTGTTACAATGTAACGGTCTATTATAGATAAGGATATGGGTTTAAATCAAGTGCGCTTTTTACTTGATTACTTGTCATTCCTATGTTAGGATTCAAATTCGGCACTGTATTGTTCTTAGCCCACTTCTTGTTAGACCTGTGATCCTTGATATTTCCGAACAGTGAAGAGAAGATTCCTTCACCATCTCCGTCGGTCATGGCATCAACGGCAGCACCAGTTCCAGCGGCACCCATAATGTTCTGTAGTCCGGAACCGATCAGGTTATTTATCTCGTCACGTTTAGCCATTGTCTTCTCGCGGTCGTAAGCGAACTTCTTCTCCTTTTCTCCGGATACAGCCTCGCGAGCGCGATACAGGTTCTGCATGTTATTCATCCTAGCCTCTGCATCCATTGATAACATATTGGTGGCATCGTCACGTTCCTGCTGAGCTATACTTGAAATGAGTCCAAGACCACCCTTACGCTCGGCGCTTCGTGATAGTGCAGTGGCTCCGGTACGCTTTGATTCTTGAATGAACTTGGCTTTTGAGGCCGCAGGCATCCCTTCGAGCGCCCAGTATTCAGCATCCGTCATGTTCTCATACACCTCTTGGGGTATGTCATATTCTGGTATCTCTGGCTTCTTCTTTACTAGACCAGCGATTGTTTGACCAACTCCAAGTACGGCTTGAGCGCCTGTTGCTAACATTCCTAACATATTGTTCAGTTTTTGTAATTATGCAAAGATAAGTAAAAATATTGACAATTCCAAATTTTATCCCTTGGAAACTAGAACCTTGACCATTCTGATTTTAAGGTCTTCATCTGTCTGTAGAGTCAGCTCTATTTCCGCATGCTTCCCCTTAAGGGTATCTCCACTTATCAGTGGATACGTGACATTCGGTGTGTTCACGTCTCTCAGGAATGATGCATGCCACTCTTGTTCCCTCTCAGTAAAGTCAGTTACAAGAAGGCTTGATGATTGAATCGTCCTTCCGTCCAGAGCATCTATCTCAACTCCAACTGCCATAGCGTGAGTTGAATCAAGATGTATAGCCAGATAGTTCTTCAGTATTGTCGGCTCTATGTTGCTGGCGAACTTGATTGTTGAAACCTTAGAAGTCTCAGCACCAGTAACATGTTGTGTATTCTTGAATCCAGAGTAGTTCATCTCCCACAGGTAGTTCGTGTAGATGATGAATGACCTGTTATTCATGTATGTGGAGAATGCTGGAAGGATAACGTCAGTGAATGTCATCCAAGCGTTGTTCTTCTCGTCAAACACAACAGTATTCCCGGTTCCGAAATATACCATGTACATATCGTTCTGGATATCATAAGCGCCGTAAGTAACAAGCTCACCAGCTTCCATGCGTGTTCTGCAAATATCTGAGAACCAGCCTGTCATTCCGTAGCGAGAAATTTCCTCTATACCATTGTTGCCTAATCGGACAACCACGCCACGAGCCATGTCAACCCAGTAACGTCTATTACCGATTGCTTGGAATGATCTGTGATCCTGAATTCCGTACACGCCAGCATACGGCACTGCCTCAGACAGAACCCTTTGTTGAGTGTTCAGTACGGTTACATTTCCTGACGCATCGTAGGTTAGCGACCTGTCAACGTAAACCTTAGAAGGTTTATCTTCCTGAATCATTAGTAGATGATCGCCCTCGTTGTACAGGAGAACAATACTACCAAATGATTTATTATATTCTTCATAGTTAACATCAGGATAAAACCTATTAAGCTGATTGATCTCAGTATTAGGTATATACGCCTCTGAATACATAAGCGTTGCAATCCTTTGAGCTTCTTGCTGATTGATTACAGCTGTAGCGCGTCCCTTATCGTAATGTTCCGATTCAGCGAAGTCTGAAATATCATATCCTTCAAATGCGATATTGGAGGTATCCGTAGACACTCCGTATGGGAAATCCTCCCGACTTTTGAAGTACGCATCGCCAGTAATTGTAGCCACACCTCCGGAAACGTTGTCTGATTCAGTATAGATAGACTCCGTAGATTCAAGTTCTTTGCTAGGTCTGAATATTTCAATAAGCGCCCCCGTAAGTAGCAAGTCCCTTGTGCTTGATTGAGATAGCCCATCAAGTCTCGGTATTGTAATAACGTAACCGTCAGTTGTTACTCCTCCAGAAGAGCTTGCGCCAACGATTTCGGCCTCAATTAATGATTGCGACCAATCGCTCAGTATACTCACCGCCGTATTATCACCAGTTAGTATTCTGACCTTATCACCCCTCTCCCATTGGTAAGCGATTTTCCCGCCCTTCTCGTCATTCCATTCAACTATAGAGCCGATATCGATAGAAACATTCTCAGATGATCCGGCCTCGTTTTCTGCACCCCTTGTTGCTAATTGAACTGATTGATCATAAACGCTCGCCCTTGAATACACTACCTTAACCTTCTCGGCCCAACTGGGGTCTGCGTTATTTATGGTTACGATTATTCTTGCAGCCCCGGCTCCCTCGTAATCTCCGGGTGTCAATCCTCTTTCTCCGAGTGTTTTAATGTATACCTTTGGGTCTTCCTTTAATTGAACACCATTCGTGCGACCGTATTCATCTTCGTATTGAAGACCAACACTATACCAAGCGCCTGACTTAAAGGTCTTTGAGTGAGCGCCTTGCTCTAGTCCAATCTGGAAGGCTTCATTTCTTGTTGGTAATAAATCGCAATATGGAGGAGGCGGTGCGCCTCCCGTTCCGCATATATTGTTCGTGCTATAATCAAGAAGACCATCCATCTCTTCATTGATTGCCGCGTTCCAAAATTTACGAGCAGTAGAAAATAGATAGTTATAAATATCTGTAATGGAATCACCATCCCGAACAGTGTATGAGACATCGCCAAAATGGTTAACACCTACAGTTCCATCAACATACAATCCAATAGCCCAAACCCTATCTCCGGGAACTGGCGTTGTGTATGAAAATTCCGCATTCATGAATGTCCCAAAGTCAGTGGAGTTTGCGGTGTCTGTAAGTCTGTCTGTATTAGCCGTTCTTGCCTCTGGACTTGCGCTATCCATGTACTCTACCTCTATATCGTAGTCTACATCAACATCGTCGTATCCGTTCTTATTGTTTCCGGTTACAACTCTATTGTTCGCTATCTCGAGCGTATCAGCAGTCCTCGGAACGTCATCGAAGAATTGGTTTGACTCGTCGAGGCTGATTGCTGCATATAAGCCCTGATTAAAGAATGAGTAAGTCTGATTTCCACCACTCAAAAATGTAGAGTCAGCATCTATCTTACTTACAAGGAAGAAATCTGAATCATTTCCAGACCTTGCTGCAAGTTCTATACTCTCAACAAGCCCATTGGTATTCTCGCCGCTCATCGTAATGTCGATTGAGTTCTTAGGGTTTTTAATGCCGGATAGCTGTGATGGTGAGTAATAGTCATCACTTGAGTATGCAACGTCACTTATTGGAGAGAACGTTGATCGCATCTTGTTTTTGAACACAAACCTGTATTTGAATTGGAAGAACTTACCAGTAATGTTATTGGCCTTATAGTTAGGAACGGATACAGATTCTATTGTTGGTTTAGTTAGCGGCTTAACTTGAACAAGTGTAAGCATGTTAGACGTGATGGTTCCGTATGTGATATTCTGATCATACATACCGATCTCATTAGTCCCGTCCGTCCATACGATAATTCCTTCAGTGATGTTTGCGGCCTTGATTATTGTGGCGGTAGTCCAAGGGAGGGCGGTTGTTGAGAGCACTGTGGTTAGTGTATCGGAAACAACAGTGTAGCTATAAATCCTTCCAGTTGTGCCGTTTGAGGCAAACACATAAAGCTTATCTTCATGCTCGTCCTTAAATAAACCAAGGATGGTATACCCTAAAGTGCTGAGCCTGTGTATCGACGGGAAATTAGTCAATGAGAGAGCCGCACCATCTTGGTAGTTGGACGTCATAACATTAAGAGCATCAATGTATTCACCCTGCCCAAGGAACCTTGGATCGGTGTCTTTATTCATACCCTTATTAAACAGCTTAATGTCTGGTAGTTGTGGCATTATAATTTAGGGCTAAGTTTGAATCCTTTTCTTATTGACTGTAAAGCCTCGTCCTTCGTGAAGCTACAAACTCTTGCTCTGGCTAATCTCTTCTCGTTAAAGAAGTCGTGTTTTGCGTCAAGTTTTTCACCTCTTGAAACATTCCTTTTCTTCTGAATTGACTTCCAGTAAATGAAAGACATCATAGCTTCCTCGGCGTACTCAGGTATAACAGTCTCATTATCAACAGCCCTACCATCTGAAACATACTCAAGATACACAATAGCGTCTGACTCGGTAGCGGCAAATATCATTTGGTTATTCTCGCGGTCAACCTCTGGCTGATAATATCCGTTTGAGTTCTGACCACCACCAGCCCCAAACACACCTCCGAATTGATTTGCATAGAACGACTCATGAACGATTGTCGCGTTAGCCGCCCCTAGCTTAGGGATATACCTGTCGGCCCCAAGAGGATGTAGCTTTCCATCGTTACCGACTAGCCCAACAAATGAGTGGCTGATGAATCCGTCTGGAAGGTCAGCCCTTAGTGTGGTGTTATCTACAGCAAGCAGGGTTACCTGAGTGTCACCAACAGTGTCCATAGTCAACTGCTTCAGACCTCTGTTGGCAATATTCAAGTAGCGAAGATATTCATGGGTAGTGTTTCTACCCTCTTCGCTCAGTACGCTGCGTACGACTTCATCTAATGTAACCATGCTTATTGTTTTTGACCGTCTTCGAGTTCATCATGCGGAGCTTGTTGCTGCACACCGAACATCTGGACTAATTGTTGTAATAGTTCCGCCTCCACATCTGGCGGCACTGGGTAATCAGCATCTTCGGCAATGCTCTTAGAGCTGGGCACATACCAGATCGTTACGTCCACAGCGTTCGCCACATTCTTGAAGTATATATTCCCGGCTATCAGCCAGCAAAAACCTTTTGATGCTCTCTCTAGGGCTGCTGTTCCCTTCATTAATGCGTTGTGTCCGGGCTGTGATATTGCGTAAGCTTCTTCCAGATCAGAAGATGGACTTACCTGATACAAGCCAAGACCCCATTCGAGATCAAGTGGTGGTTGGGGTAATGCAACAAGTCCAACTGCAACAGTACCTGTTACTATCGCTAGGTAGCCTTCACTGACCGTGTAGTTGCCACCCTTCACATTATTGAGCGTGTCGAGCCTACAGCGAGCGTCTCTGAGTTGATCTAAGTGTAACATGACCTCACGTATGTCCGCGGGGTTATCTGGCTTAATATGGCCTCCCTGAATGATTCTTAGAGCCTGTTCTGCTATTTGTTTCTTTGTTGCCATTATCCTTGCTTATTAAATGCCATACCATACTGTGCCACATTCTCCATTCCGAGGTTCACTCCGCAGTTCGCCAGAATCAACATTGCAATCTCAAGGAAAAGAACCTCGTCGAATTGGAAGTCTACTGTATCTCCATCTCCAATAACTCCTCCAGTTTCAACATATGATGGTCGTGAATTAGATATCTCATAGTTCCATAGCGGCGCTGTTGGGTATGCAAGAAATTCTATATCGACAAGTAGTGTGCTTTCTGTTGGATATACCTGAATAACACTTTCTGAAGATGCGGTATCATACCTCCAAACCCATGCAGGATAGTCTAATGATGGTGCCGTTATCGTGCTTGCAAGAGCATATGCTAATTCAGCTTGAGTTAACTCTTGGATCGGCCTATTAGAAGCACTATATCTTAGAGATATTATATGTCTCACAGTAGCATCAAATCCACTTATAGTTCCAGACGCACTTGTTGCCAAAGGAACCTTCCTGATAAAATGCCTCATATCATTCCCTATTTGCTTTGTCTGCATGAACTCAGCCTCTCTCTTGGCGTACGAAGCAATCTGAGCAAGCTCTGCTGCTATATTAAATTCAACAGGGTCTATCCATCCTCGCGATTCTTTGTTCGATACGAACTGGACGAACCTGTATACCTTATCCACTCCTAGTGCTGCCATGTTATGATTTATTTTGTTCCATAGGTTTCTGACCAAGCTTCAGGGCGATAAGGACGCCTTCGAGCGATCCATATGTGGCTACCAATGCGCCTGTTGTAATCTCATTCATTATGACGAGATACGAGCATATAGCCATTACCCAAAATGATCCTATAACAAAGATCATTCTTGTGGAGCTATCTCGTCCATTATCTTCTTTCAGAAATCCCATTATTCAACTAATTCTATTGGTTCAGTCTCAACATTAGCCTCTTTCCTGTCTTTTATTGCCGCTATATTCAGTAGGAGGGATGAAATTAATACGACAGCACCTATAGATGCTGAAATCAAGGCCGTCCTTGTGTTCACCTTAGTTTTAAAGATGACAAATTCCTCCCGGTTAGTGGTTATCGCATTTATTACTTCTTTATGTTCTGTCTTATTCTCATCTCTGAGCTGGATGATATCATCCTTCATCTGACCCAAGAATACCAGTAGTGTCTTATCGTCCATTCTCTTTCGTCTTTGGCATTGCTACTTCGTCTGGTGGGATCGTAATAGCAATAATTTTAACATCTGTTTTGGCGAGTAGCATATGCCCACAACCCTTGCAGATGTGTAGCGAATCTCCCGGCCTCATTCTCACTTTCTCCTCTTCTGTAACAACGGTAACTTCTCCGCTATAAACAACTAATATCTCCTGCGATTTTTCATGGACATGATATGGGAATACCGCTCCAGCTGAAAGCCAAGATTGAGCGACAGCCACTTCCGAGTTATGTTTCAATCCAGAGGCAAACGCTGTGCCTTTTTCTAGTTTATACTCTCTAACGCCGCAAACTGAATCGTCTGTAATATCACTCAGGTTTACGAGTTGTTCGTAAAGTTGTTGTAGCTTTTCCATGTGTTTTTCTTCTGATGACAAATGTACAAAAAATAAATGAGAAAAACAAAAAAAAGGGGAACAAAATTGCTCCCCTCCATAAAGTGTGTATAGCGGCTTATGCCATAAGTGCTTTGGTCTTCTTATCGATCTCTTTAAAGACGTCCTTACCATCTTCGTTAGTCATCGTCCATTCAGAGAACCAGAGAACTCCATCAACTCCAACCGGAACCGGAG
>Ga0180438_10006410_pt1 | contig 15931 bp, 17 predicted proteins | sample SS_ome_12_FD_132455 | JGI IMG/M metagenome (GOLD analysis project Ga0180438, IMG submission 132455) | Hypersaline lake sediment archaeal communities from the Salton Sea, California, USA - SS_3_D_2 metaG | ecosystem: Environmental > Aquatic > Non-marine Saline and Alkaline > Hypersaline >...
CAACTATTCGTTAGGGATATGGTGACTTAAATGTCTGAAGTGAAGGTTGAAACTCATCTCGAAAAAGAATTCGAACCTAAGATTATAGGCTTCTTTTGTAACTGGTGTTCTTATTCCGCCTCAGATTTGGCTGGCATCTCCAGAATAAGTTATCCTTCCAACATCCGGATTATTAGAGTAATGTGTTCAGGAAGAGTAAACGTGCCACTGATACTAGGGGCCTTCGCTAAGGGTGCAGATGGTGTTCTGGTTGCAGGCTGTCACCCTGGAGATTGTCATTACATAAAAGGTAACCTCTGGACTAGAAGGCGAGTTACATTAGTGAAACTCTTTCTTGATGCAATAGGAATCGGTAGCGAGAGGCTCAGGCTAGAATGGATAGGTGCATCTGAAGGACAGAAAGTAGCAGATACCGTTTCAAGTTTTAGTCAGACAATAAAAGAACTAGGACCAAATCCGATAAAAGGTGAATAACAATGGATATGCAGTATGTACCAACGATATGCCCATATTGCGGATCTGGATGTGGGATGTATCTTGTGGTCAAGGACGGCAAAATAATAGGCGTAGAACCATGGAAGGAACATCCTGTAAATGAAGGAACGAATTGTCCTAAAGGTAGAAGATCATACTTATTTTTATATAGCGAAGACCGACTTAAAAAACCATTGCTTAGAAATAACGGCAAATTTGAGGAAATTTCTTGGGAGAAAGCACTTGACTTAGTTTCTGCGGCTCTAAAGGATACTTCACCCGAATCCTTTGGTATCCTGGGTTCAGGAAAGACCACGAACGAGGCTAGTTATTTGCTTCAGAAGTTTGCTCGGGTCGTCATGGGTACCAACAACGTCGAGTATTGCGCCAGATTCTGTCATTCTGCAACAGTTGCAGGGCTTGGGCCCACAGTTGGCTCTGGTGTTATGGAGACCTCTCAATTAGATTATGAAATCGCGGATTGCATTATCATTGCTGGGGTCAATATCAAAGAAACCTTCCCTATGATTGCAAAAAGGGTGCTTAGAGCAAAGAAGAAGGGAGCCAAGGTAATTGTGATAGATCCACGAAGAACAGTTACTGCAAGACATCTAGCGGATATTCACTTACAATTGAGGCCTGGCACAGATGTTGCCTTGATAAATGGCATAATGAGTATTATTATTAATGAAGGGCTTGAAAATAGAGAATTTATAGAATCAAGAACTGCTGGTTTCAATGATTTGCGCGATTTTCTCTCCACGATTGACTTAAAACAAATCGAACAGATCACAGGTATTTCTATAGAAAAAATCAGAAAGGCTGCACTTACCTACGCCAATGCAGAGAGGGGGTGCATCCAATATGATGAAGGTATAACTCAGCACACTACTGGAGCGGATAATGTCAAGGTGCTTGCTGACCTAGCGCTTTTAACTGGACATATTGGAAAGCCAGGAACTGGTGTTAACCCCATGAGGGGACAAATAAACGGAGAAGGATCAGGGGATATGGGCTGCGTTAACGTCTTCTACCCTGGTTTCAAACGGGTAGGTCAGGAGGCAGCAGAGTTCTTCCAAGAGCGTTGGGGCGTAGAAAATCTTCCAATTAATCCCGGTCTAACCTATATGGATATTGTGCATAATTGTAAGGCTATTTATGTGGTAGGGACAAATCCTATGATTTCAGGGCCTGATACAAATAGTATAAGGCAGTCTCTTGAGAACCTCGATTTTCTAGTAGTTCAAGACATATTTTTGACAGAAACAGCAAAACTTGCAGATGTGGTATTACCTGCAGCTACATGGGTTGAGAGGGAAGGAGTACATGCATGGGTTGATAGAAGAGTTCAAAAGATAAATAAAGTGGTTGATCCTCCTGGCGAGGCCAAACCTGATTGGCGCATAATATGTGATTTGGCTGAAAAGATGGGTTTTAAGGATAAATTCAGTTATGCAAATCCCAGGGAGATATTCGAGGAGATAAGACAGTGCGTTCCCCAGTACGCTGGCTTAACTTACGAAAGGATAGAGAAAACAGCAGGAGGGATTCAGTGGCCTTGTCCTTCTGAAGATCACCCAGGGACACCTACAATGTTTACGCAAAAATTTAATACGCCTGATGGCCTTGGTCATTTTCAGGTGGCGGAGTATAGACCTCCAGCTGAACTGCCAGACGAAGAATATCCTTATGTTCTGTCTACTGGAAGAAGCATGTTCCATTATCATACTGGGACGATGACTAGGAGAACTGACAGATTAAATGCAGAAGTGCCTTGTAATTTTGTTCAGATTAATCCTAAAGACGCAATAAAACTGGAAACCACCAATGGGGGATGGGTTGTTTTGAAAACGAGGCGGGGTAGTATTAAAGCTAAGGTAGTGATCACTGAAGATGTGCCTCAAGGGATGGTTTTCACGCCCTTTCACTTCGGCGATTCACCAGCCAATGTATTAACAAACCCAGCCTTTGACCCCAAGTGCAAAATGCCTGAATTCAAAGTATGTGCTGTAAGAATGGAGGTAGAACAATGAATGGTGATATGTATCTCGCCTGGGCTTCAAATGAGGAAAATCGAAATAAGGCAGACTGTGGTGGTGCAGTTACGGCACTTCTGAAATTTGCACTAGAAAGTGGACTTGTAGATGCAGTACTAGCTATAAAAGCAAGGGATGGCGACAGATACGATGGTATACCTGTGCTAATTACTGATCCAGAAGAAATAAAAGATACTGCAGGAGTATTGCATTCTAGTTCTATAAATATTCCCCGCTATCTTAAAGAATACATGGCGGGTGTTTATAATCGCAAACTTGCTGTAGTCTGCAAACCTTGTGATGCTAGGGCGCTCATTGAACTAACCAAAAGAGATGTCATGCATCTTGAAAATTTACTTCTTATTGGACTAAATTGTACTGGTACGTTCTCACCGGTAACAGCCAAAGAAATGTTCAAAGAAAAATTTGGCGTAAATCCCTCAGATGTTATTAAAGAAGAAATTGAAGATGGAAAACTTAAGATAAGATTAAAAGACGAAACAGAAGTGGAAAGAGACCTAAAAATATTAGAAGAAGAAGGATATGGCAGAAGGGAAAATTGTAGGAGATGTGAAATCAATATTCCAACTATGACGGATATAGCTTGTGGGAGGTGGGGAGCTACAGACGAAAAAAAGACGTTTATCGAGGTTTGTTCCGACAAAGGATCTAATCTTATTGAGAGCGCGATTGAAGCAGATTCTATTAAAGTGGAACGCCCTAATTCTGAAGCAATAGAAACTAGAAGAAAACAAGATGCACTAGCAATAAAACTAGCTCAAGAGTGGCAAGAGAAAGACTTCGCTCCATTCAAAGCGATGAGTGCTGATGAACGATTTAGTTACTGGTTCTCCCAATTTAATCAGTGCATCAAGTGTTTCGGGTGTAGAGATGCTTGTCCTATATGTTTTTGTGAGCATTGCATGCTTGAGGCGGATAGAGGTTATGTAAGCGGTGGAGAGATACCACCTGATCCTCTATGGCCTATGGTACGAATCGTGCACGTTATGGACTCTTGCATAAATTGTGGTCAGTGTCAGGATGCATGTCCTATGGAATTGCCATTAGCTAAGTTGATCTTTATGCTGAACAAGGAAGTAGCTCCACGCTTTGATTATGAACCAGGTATAAATGTAGAGTCTCGTGCCCCTTCAGCAACAGTTACTGATACCGAATTGACCATAGATGATGTGGCATTGTTCCTTAAGAAGTCTGTATGAAAAGTAGATATACCTTACTTGAAATATATTGACTGAAACATACCAAAGATGACAATTAGAACAAATTAGGATACCAAAATCCTTTATCACGACATAAAGCGAGTATTAAGAAAAAAAATCTTAAAAGGGAGTTTACACCATGAAAGAAGAAATTCAAGCGATTTTTAAATATCTTCAAACTCAGATGAACGCAGAGTATTCTGTTGACGAAAATATAAATTATGTTAGAGTTTTAAAGCCTAATTACTTCCAAGCTGCAGAGTACTTGAGAAATCAAGGATTCCAGAGATTATTGACGATTAGTGCTGTCGATTGGATAGAACGAGGAACTTTTGAGATATATTTCCTCGTGCATAAACTCCATGAAGACATATACGTTAAGGTAGCAACTGAGATCCCGAGAGATAATCCTACAATTCCAAGCTTGTCGAAACTCTGGCTTAATGCTGCTATGCATGAGAGAGAGGCGTGGGAACTCTTTGGGGTTTCCTTTGAAGGAAATCAAATTCTAAAACCACTATTCTTGGAGGATCCCGTTGAGATTCCCCCCTTTAGAAAAGATTTCAATTGGAGAGAATTCGTTGAGAAAAATTATTCATTAGTTCACAATGAAGAGAGATGATGAAAAATGTTTGAAAGGTTAAAAAATGGGCTTACCGTCCTAAAAACAGGACTTAATCAATTAACTAGTAAGCCAATTACATATAATTTCCCTCCTGAAATGCCAATTGCAAAGAATTCTAGAGGTCGGCACATATTAAACTTAGAAACATGTAAAGGTTGTAAGTTATGCGCTAAGGTTTGCCCAAATGACGCTATAGAAATGGTTGATAGGGCTGTGTCAGACCAATCCCCCCAGAAAGACGTTGCATATTACCCCCAACTAGATTTTTCTAGGTGTTGCTTCTGTGGATTATGCGTAGATGTGTGTCCAACAGAGTCGCTTCAAATGACAAACTTCCCTGTAGTGATTGGACCCGATAAAAGTAAATTTATATTTTCGCCAGAAATGCTGGCTCAACCTCCTGAGTTAATGCATCCTGAGGATACGAAGATTTCTGACATTGCGAGTTGGGCACGTTCAAGGAGCCTATGGGTTTTAAATTACTTTACAGGTTGTTGCTTTATTGAAGCTGTACCTTGGGTAAGTAGCGGATTTGATATGGAGAGATTTGGGCTTTTAGTAGCTGATAGCCCAAGGCATGCAGATGTACTTCTTATAGGTGGGTATGTTACAGTAAAAACTCTTAGAAGAATTATTAGAATCTATCAACAGATGCCTAAGCCAAAGTTTGTACTGTCATTCGGAAATTGCCCAATGAGTGGTGGCACATACTGGGACAGTTACAACACCATAAAAGAAATCGATAAGTATATTCCTGTTGACGTATGGATAGCAGGATGTCCACCCAGACCAGAACCCATAGGCGTCGCAATAGTTGCTGCTATGAAACACATTCAAAACGGATATACAGGTAAAGAAGAAGAGGCTAAATTAACAGAAAAACTGAAAGTTCCACCATTTAGCAGGCAAGAAACGCTTAATCCGAATGAAATGATAATTCCCTTCGGTCCACAACATGCTGGATCTGGAAACTTTAACCTTAAATTGAAGGTTAATGGAGAAAGAGTGGTAGAAGCTACACCTCAAGTGGGATACCTGCACAGAGGATTTGAAAAACTCATGGAATATAGAACATGGTATCAGAATGCGATGTTGATTCAACGTGTCTGTGTACTTGACGGCGCATCTTACGAGATTGCCTATATTGGTGCCGTTGAAAAAATAGCAGGCTTAGAGGTTCCAGAGAGAGCCAAGTATCTTAGAGTGATACAGGCAGAACTCTCAAGAATTCAAAGCCACCTTCTTAACTTAGGGTTACTCACTGGAGCAGTAGGGTTTAAAACAATGCAAATGATTACGTGGGGCGATAGAGAGAGGTTTCTTCGTCTGCTAGACGAATTAACTGGGGGTCGTATATATCACGTATACAATGTTCCAGGTGGAGTTTTCCGGGATTTAACAGATGATTTTACGGAACTCGCTTTGGAGACTATAAATTATATGAGACAGAGAGTAAACATGTATAACAAACTTATGATGGGTAACTCTACATTCAAGGCAAGGACAATGGATATTGGAAAAATCGCATCGGATGTTGCAATAGAAAATGATGTTACAGGCCCTAATGCTAGGGCTTCAGGCATAAACTTTGATGTGAGAAAGAGTCATCCTTACGAAGCTTATGGTAAACTAAACTTTGACATCCCCACATTCAAGGAAGGTGATACATACCATAGAACATTAGGTAGGTTATTAGAAATCGGGGAAAGCCTTAATATGATTGAAGAAGCCTTAAATAACCTACCTCCAGGACCATTTAGGAAGAAATTCGCTCCGTTAAAACGTGTGCCTGAAGGAGAAGCAATAAATTGTATCGAAAGTGCCAGAGGAGAACTATGTTTTCATCTAGTTAGTTCAGGGGCCAACACTCCATATAGAGCTAAAATAAGAGGACCAACCTTTGGTCCTATTCTTGTATTGCTTCCTGAGCTTTTGAAGGGATGTAGCATAGCAGATGTGCCCGTAATCTACTGGGGTCTTGATCAATGCCCCGCAGACCACGATAGATAGCCTTAAGAAATGCACAAATATTATTCTATTTTTTTGATTTTCTTAATTACTTCCAACTTAATAATCTTTATTTCTTTAAGTGTTTAAAGAACATCTTGATACACTTTTCTCGTGAAGGTGACCAGGATTCACTGCATAAAAATAGGTGGTAGCCTTATTTCTTATACAGAAGAACTAATCGATCTAATGCAAAGTTTGGATAGACTCTCAAAATCGTATCAATTAGTTATTATACCTGGTGGAGGACCATTTGCAAACATTGTGAGAGATATGTATAAGCAATATGACTTATCAGAAACTGCTGCTCACTGGATGGCAATTCTAGCCATGGATCAATACGGCTTTTTTCTCTCAAATCTTTCTGAAAACACTCTAACGATATCTTCTATTGATAGTGCTAAAGAATTAGCTTCGACATACAAACTCGTTATTATTCTACCTTTTCAGGTACTATACGAACAAGATCCGTTGGAACATTCTTGGGATGTTACTTCAGATTCGATTGCGGCATATATTGCCTCCTTGATAAATGCTGATTCATTAATTCTTCTTAAGGATGTCAAGGGAATTTTTGAACACGATCCAAAGCAAGAGCCAAGTAAATTGATTGAAAAACTTGATCGGCATGATTTTAATGCGTTTGAAATGCAGAGATGTGTCGATAAACATTTTCCTAAGATATTGGCACAGAGTAAGATTCGTTGCTGGATATTAAATGGCAGGCATCCATCACGTATCATTGAGGCTCTAAAAGGTCAAAAGCCAAAAGGAACCGAAATTATTTAATTTGTATTTAATATAATTTTGGAAACACCATGAATACTGGTTTTTTTATATTAGAAATCTGTAATAGTGTATTATACTTTGTTTTTACACAGTTACTACTGAGGGAGAATAATGGAGAAAAACAGTAAATTTCTTATAGTCGTCACTAGTGTTCTCATGGTCTGCCTTTTAGTTAGCACTGCGACAACAACAGTTGCTGCAGGAGACTGGGGGAATTTAGATGCTGGTGACGAAATGAAATGGAAACTGGTGGCAGATCCGGTGGATTATCCTAACACTTTGATGTACATAGAAGTAGAGGTTGTCGGTATATCAGGAACAGATATGACATACAACTTTCAGGTTACTGTAGTATTTGATTCTTCCACCTACTCTTGGTCAGGTACAGATACAGATGACGAGGTCGTATTCTTTGCGTTTTCACAGAGTGAATTGCAAAAAATGAAAGCAGATGCAGAGACTGATCCAGATGTTACATGGACGGAGACCGATTTTAGTTGGCAGGGAGATAACTATGAGACATACTATGCAAAAACGATAGATAATAGTGACACCTATGAAAGCTGGATTGATAAGGGTACGGGAATCACGCTAGAAATACGGCGGACTACTGGCGGAAGCACCTATACAGTACTTATACTAGAGAGCACCACTGCAAGTCTATCTTCAGCAGGATTCTGCCTAGGCACAGTACTTATCGCCTTTGTTTCTGTCGCAGCACTTGTCGCGTACAGCACCATATTCTACAAGAAAAGGAAAAGGACGTAAGTCCATATTTCTTTTTTTTATTTTATCCTATATGTAAACTTAGGTATAGATATGTACATATAGCGTGTAAACTGAAGGCGTATTATGTTTTTTTTGCCCTAACTGCAAGAAACGCACCAATCATGCGTAAGATCGAAGATTCCATGATTTTTTGCTCAATTTTCTCTACAAATGGAAAAAATCGTTTAGGAGTAAACGGAGGGGCAAATACAGCACCTTTTATATCTATTTCGGCAAATCTTGCACTTCTAAGCAATTTTATAAGTTCAAAAGAAGTATAAAACTTAGCATAAGAAAAAATATCTTTTGAAATCAGCCCTCGTATTTTCCTATCAAAGGACCAAGAGCTAAGCGATGTAAGGACGCCTAAGATGATTTGTCCTCCCGATTTAAGGACTCGCCTAATTTCTTGCAGGAGTTTTTCAACGTTCTTGACAAATTCTAGGGTTGTCATAGCAGTAACTGTATCAAAAGCTTCATTCTGAAAGGGTAAATTTTCAATATCACCAAGAACGAGTGATCCTTTATTTTTGCCAATTTTTTCGTTAGCCTTTTTAATCATATATTTTGAAAAGTCAATTCCAATTACTTCAAGCTTTTTCTGTAATAAAAATTGCAGAAGGACACCAGTACCCGTTCCAAGATCAAGCACTAAATTATTTGAAGGCAATCCTCTTAAAAAACTGTGAAATGCACGTTTTTCTACTCGATCCGAGTAAGCACCTAAAGGTGTGTCGTACCAAAAATCATAGAATCTAGAAATCGCATTAAATCCTGAACGCACGATAGTTTTGTGTTTCAAATGTCTTCAATCCTCTACCGCTTTAGCTATTTTGCACACAGTTTGGGCAAGAGTTATTGGTTCAGCCCCAAACAATATGATCAGAGGTTCAATTCCAATATCGCCAGGGTCATAAATGCCATCTGGGACTTTATTTAATGTCAATAATGCAAAAGGAGTAACGCATTTCTCCTTAACGTAACTTTCTGGAGCTTTATCCCCAAATTCTATCAACTCTAATCCTAGAGATTGACAAGCATACACTATTTTCTCCTCATTTTTTAAGGATATAGCAGTTCTCTTCTCTTTATCAATTGTCAAAGCAGTGAGGATTACCGATCCCATGTATTTTGTCCAACCAAATTCAACGTCTCCGACAGCAACCGCCTGATTTTTTACTTTTATAATGCGCCCGGTTAACCCAGCTACATCTTCTAATGTTTTTGCATCCTGACGTGCATAAACCATATTAGAACCTACTTCTGGAATTAATTTACCAAATTCTTGACATTCTTCGAGCATTTTGATGGCGCTTTGTAGAGGTTTAATAATGCTCTCTTTGTTTTCATTTGGCTCATTTTTTGACATGAAGGTCAACTCATATAATTTGCAGAACACCTTAAAGTAACTTGGAGTAAATATCTTCCTTCTTTTTGATTTTAAGTTCTTTTCCATTCTTCTTGAGAATTACATTTTTCTTTGAGGTGAAGTGTCCAGCGATAGCACAGGGTCTTATCGATTTAAACTTTTTCACAATATCTTCCGCTAATTCATCCCTTATTCCAATTAGGATGCTACCGAAAGAGGATGCTGAAAAAACGTCTCCATCTAGCGCTTTAACCAAGGTATACCCATAATTATCCCACGGAATCAACTCAGAATTTAATTCTATCCCTAAATTTGATGCATTTGACAGTTCATGGAGTGCAGTAATTAAGCCTCCTTCAGCTAGATCATGCATTGCAATAACTCCATTTTCTGCGGCTTTTATGGCACAGTCTAAGACAGTTAAATATAATAAATCTGATGCAATTTCATCAACATTTGTTTCACAGTATTCTGAAAATATATCTGGTTTGAAATTTGCCACTGCCCAAGCAATTTCACGTGTAACTGGACCCACAATTATTAATGAATCTCCTGACTTCAGATTTTGTGGATTAAGTATGTTTCGCTTTTCACTTGTAAATGCAAACGCAGTAGTAGAAAAAATAGGAGTCTGCAGGCCATTATACGCGCCAGTATGCCCACCTAGGATCTTTATGTCATATTTTTTTGCTTCTTTTCCAAGAATATCCATATTATTCTCTAACCAAGCTGAATCTAAACTAGGAGGATAATAGATCCCTAAAATTAAATATTGGGGTCTAATACCAGAGAGTGATACATCTCCAGCTGAATAATGAACAGAAAAAAAGCCGTAATGATTCAACGGCACCCCAATGACAGGATCTGATGCTGAGATTAGAAAGCCGCTCGGTGTTTGTGCAACAGAAAAATCTATGCGTGGAGTCTCAACAGAGGGTATGTATGACAAAACAAGGCGTTGAAGTTCTGTTAAAGTGAGTTTTCCCTTATGTAATTTCATACACTAACCTTCTTGTGTAGTTCCTGTACATATTTTGCATACATATGTTTGCAAAAGTACCGCCTTTTTAATAAGTGAGCGACATTAAAAATATATAAGTGGGTTATATAAGTGTGTTATAACTATATAGTATCGTTTTTCTTGGAGTGAAATGAGATGGCTAGCAGTTCAACATTAGAGTCAACAGCATTTCTTATCGCACAAATCGCGATCTTATCATCACTCGTAGCATTCCTCAAAATACTCACGATACCAATGCCAATTCCCCTTGGCAGTATTGATGCCTCATCTGTTCTAATCTTCGCGATTGCCATCCTATATGGTCCTAGTTTTGCAACTCCTGTGATTTGTATCGGTCAATTTGTCGGTTTACTCTACTTAACGGCTTTATTTGGATTTCCCGCCGTATTTATTCCAGGAATAGTTGCTGTAAGAGGTGCTGAAGCTTTTATTGTTGGTAAGTTACGGCATAAAAATGGTAATAGCGGAAAATGGGAAATTTTTGCAATGATAATCGGTGCACTTTGGGAAACAGGAGCATTTGTTTTGGCAGATACTTATCTATTCGGTCCTGGATTCGGCCTAATTGTGGCATTTACTATCATAGACGCGATCTGGATTATTCCAGCTGTTGGTTGTATTGCCGCGCTAAGAAGAATCTTCGAAGCCAAGTATTTCGACGACTATTTTGGCTTTGCTGATAACGAGCAATTGAAAAAGAAACTACTTTATCCGTCTTTAGTAGCTATAATAATCTCATGGATTCTAATAATATTAGCTCCGTTAGCCGGCATCCTACTTTAACTCATGCCTTCCTTATTTTTATTTTTGAGAGAGTTAAGGTTACACCATTACAATATTTTAAACTGAGGAGAGAGTATTCTTTGTCCCTTACATTTTGGACATTTTGAGGGATATTTTATTCTTTTCTTATCAAAGGTAAACCCACATTCTTGACATTGAGCAGGTTTCATTATCAATTTTTGAGGAAACCGTTTTAACGAGCGTTCTATGTGTTGAATATCGTTAATAAGAACTCTTGTATCAAAAATCTCAAGTTCCATAATTAATTCGTCAAGATCCGTAAATCTACCATCTTGCAATATCCTTTTGATTTTTTCCCGTCTTGTTAGCATTTCAGGGCTTATTGTTGTATCCCCATCTCACTTGTTGCGAAAAACACGTTTCTATTTACTGTTGGTTTCTTAATTCCCATTTTGCGTTTTCTAAAATGAGCTGATCACCCTCTGCCCCTGTACTTATTGCTCCGTTTTCGTCAATGAAGGGATCAGGGATAATTTTTTTCCATTGGAGTATTCCAGTTACATAAACGTTTTTTCCTAAAAATCTGGATTCATCCCAAAAATCTAAATTAGGAATATACACGACGATACCATTTTTCAACTTTAGACATGCTGCTGCTTTACAATCAACAGCTTGACCTACTAAAGTGGTTTCTTTGCCGATTAAATCTTCTGAAATAGTGTCAAATGCTTCTTTCATTTCCTTTCAACCTACATTTGTTTAGAACATAGAATTTTGTCGTTTTTTGATTGTCAACATATTCTCGATTGTCAACATATTTAGGAAGCTCAAGAGAAATAATCGATATAGTTCGTAAACAGAAATATTTAAAAACTCATTTCTAATAACGAAGATTTTATGGGAATTAAGCTTTGGGGGACGCTTAAACACAACGCCCTTAGAATTTACTTAATTCCAAAAACGTCTTTTCTCGAATTTCTTATACTGTTTTTTATCATAACTTTCGCTATTATTCTTCACATTAATGGACTTGATTTCTATTCCGACGATGCTGATAGTTATTTTATTTACACCTATTCAACCGCTATTTTTAATTATAACAATCCATATCTTAGAATTTTAGACTCAGATATGATTCATAACCAAAAATATCCAGCCTATCCTCCGCTATACTTCTATTTAGGTATGATACCCCTTTATTTCGGATATTCCAGTTATCCTTCATGGATTTTCTTTATGAAGATCTTTTTTTTAATTCCAGCGGATTTTGGTGTTGCAATTTTGATATATATCATATTGAGACAAAGCATCAATAACTCTTGGTTTAGGATTACTGCGGTATACATCTGGTTAATCAATAGATGGGCGCTTTATGTATACACTTATGCTCTAATTGATACTTTCACGATATTTTTTATACTCTTAAGCCTTTATTACTTCTATTCTCGACCTGAGGTCTCCTCTTTTTTGCTCGGAATCGCCATAGCGACCAAACTTTTCCCTATTTTTTTGCTCCCACTTTATGTGATTTCGCACCGCTCAAAAAGTGTTTACAAGCTATTGACATACATATTTTTCGCAATAATTCCCTTATTTCTTGTTTCACTACCTTTCATAGTACTTTCGATTCCAGAAGCATATTTCAAATCCCTTCTATTTTCCGCGACGAGGATTGGAGATTCAAGAATGAGCATTGTTGGACCTGAATTAATGCCATTTTTTGGAGAGGCTGGAATCGATACTCGAATTCCCCTGTTAATATCTTACTTAGTATTATATGTCTTCCATTGGAAGAAAATGTTTAATACATATATGTTCACAACTGCTGGGCTTTTACTCTGGAATCTAATGAATGCTAATGTATACGCGCAATACTGGGTGTGGTTCATCCCCTTTGCTTTAATCTTGCTAGGGAACATAATTGACACGGGTGCTTTATCTGACCCAGTAATGCAGATATAACTTTAAGCGGGTATGAATTAATCCACTTATACCTCAGATTCTACCTGAAAAAAAGGTTTTTCAAAGAATTTCAGGTAGAGTCAAATTCGGGATTGACTACGTAAAAACCTTCTTCTATATTTTATCACGTTGTTGTACCACCTCGCAACTCCAATAAACGTGTGTCACCGAAAAATTTTCCGATTGAATTTTTAATTAATTCTTTTTTTGTATCGAGAGTTTTAATTTTTTTGACGAGAAAAATATTTGTAGACAATTCAACGAATCTATTAATTAGATAAAACCACCAGAAGAAAAGTTTTTTTTTTCAAATTTAGTTCTAATAACTTCTTCTTTTTGGATACCGAGAGTTTTGGTATAAAAGTCTAGGTACTACCAGAAATTGATGATAGTTTAAGGTTATTCATCTATAGTAAAGACAATCACAATATTTTTCTGGAGGCAGGTTCATTACAACTACAGAAATGAGTTGGGAAACATTAAGAAAAAAGGTCTTAGAACGCGACAAGTATAAGTGTGTTGCTTGTGGCTCAGAAGAAAACCTTCATGTTCATCATCTTTCCAGAGGCCGCAAAAAAATTGTTCCAATGGATTGTCTTATCACTATGTGTAAAGAGTGTCACGATATTGTCCATCAGTTTGATATTGGTCACCCTTTCTCTTCGCCCGCTTATGTAAACCCTTTAGTTAAGTCAAGAATAATAAAAATGCTACAGAGATTAAGGGATTCAGGATATAGAACATTTATGTCTATCTTTTATAGTGATCATGCAAAGCGATTTTATTTTTATTTCCGTATACGTCCCTTCAAGAGAGGTAGTACCTGGCGATATCGTGGGAAAAAGGATCAAAAACCAATGGTGATATTCTCAAACTTCGTTAAGCGTATTGCTCGTGAAAATTACTTATGTAAACTATGCCGAAAAAAGATTAAAAAAGATGAGCGTTTCTATCGCCCACGAGATTTAAAAAAGAAAAGACCAACGTTTCATGAAAAATGCGCATTAGGGACATTTCACAAACTTGAGTGAGAAGTACCTTAAACGAACGAGACTAATAAGCACATTAAAATCTTTGAAAAAAATAAGGGGTGTTGGTCTGGTCTGCTCGTATATGAAACTTTCATGATTATCTATACTATAAAAAGGAGTATTCTCTGACCTTCTTTTTTCATTTAAAGGTAGGAAAACTGTTATTTAGAAAACAGACTTAATGTTAAGTATCTAAATATAACTTCGTTTCTAATTAATTAGTTTTAAAACAACTGGGGTGATAACATGCCGAGAGTTTTTTCATTTAAGTTCTGCGGCTGTTTTTTCATAGATTTCGAGATCGTGGGGGCTGAATAGAACAAAAATAACCACTACTAGTTTTTCTTCTTTTTCTAAAAATTCTTTGACCGTTTTTAATGCGATCTTGGAAGCGTCTTCTACAGGATAGCTGTAGGCTCCAGTACTGATTGAGGGAAAAGCTATTGATTTTAAACCTTTAGAAATCGCTAACTGCAATGAGTTTTTGTAGGCTGCTGCTAAGAGCCCAGCTTCCCCGTAAGTCCCTCCACTCCATACAGGACCGACTGTATGTATTACATAGCGTGCTTGTAGATTTCCACCAATCGTAATTACAGCATATCCTGTTGGCAAACCTTCAAGCCATTCGGTTTCACGGATTTTCTTACATTCTTCCAAAATTTTTTGTCCACCCTTTCTATGAATAGCGCCATCAACTCCACCACCTCCCATTAAACTTGAGTTTGCAGCATTTACAATCGCATCAGTGTCCTGCTCAGTTATATCTCCCTGAATAATACGAATCTTTGTTTTTCCAATAGTGAACTCCATCATATTAGCTCACTCCTACCTAGAAACAAATTTATTCCCTTTGATGTAGAATCTTAGTTTTCTCTGTAAATCCTTCTTTACACCTATTCTGTACGAACTACCAATTTTAAATTCCATTTTATTGTCTATAATCATAATTTGGCTTTCAGAAGTAACTGGAACCCCATTTAAACTCTTATCGATTTTCAGAGCAATAGTAAGTTTTCCAGGACCATTCGTTAAATCAATCTCTTTTTTAACGGGCCTGTGCACTAACATAAATTCTATTCCTTTAGTCGGCTCAAGAGCCCTTATTAAAACAGCCCCAATTTGACTAGGTTCGTGAGCAACTATATTAAACATCCAGTACTTATGGACATTATAGATAAAGACTTTTCCCGGTTTGCCCCACATGAGTTTATTATAATCTTTCTTGCCATGATAAGCCCGAGAAGCAGGATCATTTAAGCCGTAATAGGCCTCAGTTTCTACTATTATCCCTTCTAGGAAAGTCTTATCCAATTTTCTAATCAATTTTTTACCTAATAGTTCCTTTGCTACGACCTCTGGAGCTCTCTCAAAAAATTCATCAGATAAAATACTTCCAGGGAACAAGAATACCATCTCCGTTTCGAGCTTAAGATTGGAATTTGTGAGTATTTAATTCTTCTGGACTTCCCGCCGATTAAGTTAAAATAAAAATATATATGAACGAAAATGGGAAAGAATTTTTAATATAATAATTACAACAAACTTTCAAAAAGGAGTGAGAAGAAAATTGGGTCGTGGTCGTAGGCATCGCCTGCATTATAATTCTATCCCCTATGTGCTTTTTATCATTGGAATAATCTTCATTGCTGTTTCGCTTATCAATCTTATACGCCCAGGCTTTTATGGAAGTCCATGGATGGTAATTCCTGGAGGAATCTTGCTACTAATTGCTATAAGTGCAACTGTCCAGCGATTACGCGCTAAAAATGCTGTTTTGTCAGCAATTAGATCCTACACTCGTGTAAAGATTGGACAATTGGCATCTGAACTGAACATGAAAGAAGATGATGTGAGAGATGCAATAGTGGACCTAAGAACAGAAGGA
>Ga0180438_10006411_pt1 | contig 15931 bp, 16 predicted proteins | sample SS_ome_12_FD_132455 | JGI IMG/M metagenome (GOLD analysis project Ga0180438, IMG submission 132455) | Hypersaline lake sediment archaeal communities from the Salton Sea, California, USA - SS_3_D_2 metaG | ecosystem: Environmental > Aquatic > Non-marine Saline and Alkaline > Hypersaline >...
AGATGCGCCTGGCCCACGAGGAAGGCGTCCCCCCGATGCGCCCACTCTTCTTCGACTTCCCGCAGGACAAGGAGAGCTGGACCGCGGAGGATCAATTCATGTTTGGCCCCGACCTGCTCATCGCTCCGGTGCTCTATGAGGGCGCGCGCAGTCGCGAGGTCTACCTGCCAGACGGGACGGCCTGGACAGACGCCTGGACGGACGAGACCTTCGAGGGCGGTCAGTGGATCACGGCGGACGCGCCGTTGGAGCGGATCCCAGTCTACCTGCGTGGAGAGGCCAGGTTGCCGGTCCGTGCCGATGTTGGGTGGGGCCTACACCCGCGCCGACCGCGCTTTTTCCGATCAGTACTTGGGGCCGGACACCGACGCGCGCGTGGCGGCGCTGAGGGCGGTGTCTGAGGAAGTGGGGGCCACGGCCAACCAGGTCGTATTGGCATGGATGGCGCGGAGCGATCCGGCCGTCATACCGCTTATTGGGGCCAGCACGGTCGATCAGTTGCAGGAGAACCTGGGCGCGCAGTGCGATTCTCTCTCAGTTTGATCCAATTCAGATCCCTTATAATCTAGCTCCACGTCCTCATTGCCGCAACTCCCCTTCTAAGATGCCCGCGAGCTATTCAGCAGCCCCTCAACATCGGCGAGCAACCTCTCCAAGAAGACACACCATTCGACTTCAGTAGTCCCTTCTTCGAGCACCTTCAGAAAGTGTCGCGTCCATCTGAGCCATTCATCGGTCGGAAGGGTCGATAGCTTGTCAGCGGCCCAACCTACCACGACCTGAACGGCTTCCGGCTCTGACCCCATCCCCCGGCGAACCAGTGCCAGAGCATCATTCACCTTGTCGAGCCGATACCGGGCAATTGGCTTGGCAACCCCAGTCTCTCCGTCCACGGTATCAGCAGCCAGGTCCCTGCATAGCACCAGTGCCCTGTGGATGGTTGAAAACGCATCATCTGTCCTATCCTGTTGATTCATCATCTTGTCCATGTCTCACACTGATCTCAGAGAACCCCTCAATGTGCTGAGCGGTGCTCAGCTGTCGGTGGCACGATTATGTCCAAGGCCCTGGGCACAACGCCTACTTTGACCGGCGTGTGCCCAACAAACTCACCGTCGCCCTGCACCGGCAGTGGCCGACGCGCACCTATGCGCTCCTCACCAGTCGTCTCGTAGACCTCGTACGCAATGCCGTTGCCGACGAAGCGCTCCTCAAGCGCGCGCTGGATGAGCTCAACATCGCTGTTCCCAGCCATTGGATTAAGAACCACGAATGCGCTGTTCACGTCACTTGTCCTCTGGCGTTTGGACCAGCCACAATCGCTCCCTCGTACACGGCGAGCAGGCGCTCTGTAGTAGCAGTCACCGTATAGCGGTGTACGGCTCTCGCAGCTTGCTCTCCCATAGCCCGGAGGCACGGTCCGTCGGCCAGCAACGCGAGTACCGCGTTGGCGAAAGCCTCCTCCTGAGGCGGCACCAGCACACCCCCACCTTCGGCCAGCACGTCTGTCGAGCCGGGTGCCTCCACCGCTCTTGTTGACCGCCATCAAGTGAGCCGCATCCTCGATAGGAGTGTCTGGCGTTGTGGTGATAACCTCCGTGGTCATGATCTCCCGAACGCGAACCTTGGAAAGCAGATAGGTTATCTCCCAGACACTCAGCGACGTTGCTGGCGACGGCGAAGCATACAGCAAATCGCGCTCAGAGACGATGCCGACAAGCTCGCCTTTCTTGTCCACCACTGGAAGCCGTCGAAACCCGTGGTCATTCATCAGCTTCAGTCCATCCTGAAAAGGTGTGTCTGGTGTTATCGTTACCGGTGGCGAACTCATACGATCGCGTACAAACATGTGACTTATCTCCTATTCTTCTCCATAGCTCCCCAGGGAGGACGCCTGACGCCTATCGGACGCTGGGCGCCCTGCCAGGTCCAATCTACTCGCAGGTCATCTGTGCACCGCACTTTGGACACCGCTTCTAGTAGCACGGCTGACCTGCCACGTGCAGGACCCGCTGCCCGCAGTTGGGGCAAACGCATTTACCGCCCGGCCCAGCGGCCTTGGGACCACCCAGCCAGCCCGGCCCACGACCGCGGCTATGACCGGCACCACCTTCACGCCCGCTATCATCCCCACGACCTCGACCCATTTCGCTCACCCTCTTTCATCATCCTCACTGGCACTCGCCCCTTTCGGAGCAAGGCGGCGTCTCACGTCGCTCTTTGCGGCCGCAGCAGGTGTGTCCCAGCTGCCGGCCCGTCCACCCACTCGGTACGAAAGGGACGGCACATTCAATATAGCACAAACTCCACCTACCAACCGACGGGCTTGGTTGGATTGCGTTTGGATTGGGTTAGAAGAGTTGGAGCTGCGCTAGTCTCTCTATCCGGCCTCGCCACCTCTACCGCGGCGCCAAGTCTCCAGTAGGACCACCATCAGAAAACCTGCCATGAACCAGGTGGCCCAGTAGTCCAACGGGCCGAGGAGTCGAGCCAAACTCGTGACAGGCGCCTTGCGCTCGTCCAGCTCTTGGACGAAAGCTTGAGCTGCCTCAGGATTGTCCACTCGTCCCTCGATGAGGGTGACCGACGTCAGACGCAGACCGCCGGCCCGGAACCAGGCCCTTACTTGCAGCCAATCATCCGCCGAACGAGCATCAACGTCATCCACATCAAAGGGCCGCGTAGCCCGCTCAACCATTGAGATCGCCATCGGCTTTAGCCAGGGTTGAACAACATGCTCGGATTCCGCCTCAGTTTCTTCGGCAGTCTTCGCCCGTATAACTCTCTCAACGTGTTCGAGAGGCGCTCCTATTCCCACCGAGAGCGCGTGATCATGCAACGTGAATATCACAACCTGTTCTGGATTGTCAGCGTTGCGCGCTGTGTACGTATAGGTATTCTCCATCATACTCCATCTCCTTTTCAACTAGGGTCGCGTCCAGTACTTTGGCCGTCCGCAGTAATTGTACAACCTGAGCTCATATCCCTGTCATAGTTCACGCCTACGGACGTGGTGCCAACTCGACGCGAACCCTTCGGCGCTCTCCATCGCGGAGAATCGTCAGCTCAACTAAGTCGCCCGGCGCTTTGAACGCAATGTGGGACAGCAGGTCGCTGAAATCGATGACAGGTGTTCCCTCTACCTCGATAATGACATCTCCGCCGACAGGCACCCTCAATCCCTCGATAACCTCTACCCCTGAGCTGCCCTCCAAACCAGCCTCGTCTGCAGGCCCATCGGGGACGACCCGGTCGATGTAGGCCCCATGTTGAGTCTCCAGATCGTTGGCTTCCATGATCGTCAGATTGACGCTTCCTCCCTCTATGCCCAGCCACGACCACTGGTACGATCCGCTCTCTATGAGAACGGGTGCCACGATTCGGACGACATTCGATGGGATCGCGAATCCAACGCCGGCGTTCGCCGGAGTGCCACCTGACGCAATCTGTGCGTTGACGCCGATGACCTCCCCCTGTAGGTTGAGCAAAGGGCCACCTGAGTTGCCTGGGTTAATTGCCGCGTCCGTCTGGATGGCCTGCGGTATGGCGAAGGGCGTGGCTCCGGAGGGAATCATGCGGCCCACAGCGCTGACGATGCCCAGGCTCATACTGCTGCCCAGCCCAAACGGATTGCCGATAGCGACAACCCATTCACCTACGTCCACCAGATCCGAGTCGCCCAAGAGCAGTGGACGGACGGTTGCCGGCAGGTTGTCCACTTGAATAACGGCCAGGTCACTATCGTCGTCCGTGCCGACGATCTCAGCCTTGGCCTCGGTGCTGTCGTGGAAGACGACCACCACCTGATTGGCCTCGGCAACTACGTGGTTGTTGGTCACGATGTGCCCCTCGTTATCCAGGATAAACCCGGACCCGGCACCGCTTCCAGACAGGCCGCCCCGCTCCACATAGACCTGGATGTTGACCACACCAGGGTTTAGCTGTTCGTATAGGGCTGTGAAAGACTCCTCTGGGGCCGCTGGCTGAACCTCCAAGCGCGTCGGCGGGAGCGTCAGCGTCGGAATGATCTCCTGCGTTGCACCCAGTCCGGGAATCGGGGTCGCAGTTGGGGCTGGGTTCTGGCCCACCATGCGCTGAGCCCGGATCGGAAACAGGAACAGGGGTACAGCCACAACAACGGCGAGCAGAATTACGGCAAGGCAACCTAGGCCTGCTATCACGGCAAAATGCCTCTTGTCCACTATCATCCTCCTTCCAACTCTGACAGCCACTCTATCCAAGTACACGGAATTGAGAGCAGCATCTTGTCTTGCGCGTCAGCTACGCATTGCCTTCCTGCAATGGGAGCGCAGCATCGACCGCGTTTGCTTCAAGAGCATCCAACAGTTCATCCACGTCTCTCTCTATCTCGCGCAACCGTTTCCATGCCCTTCTCCTCACAGGATCCAGAGCCTCCAACTGCTGCTCATATGCTGTCCTGATCTCGGCCCTCGCCTCGTCCGCTTGGGCCCTCAACTCCTCAATCTGGGCATGTACCGCCCGAACATGGGCTTGTGCTTTTCCCATGTACGCTTTCTGTTTTGCCATAGTCCGCGTCTCCTCTCCAGCCGTTCACGCACCAAATTTACTCAGTCGCAACCCATTCGCCAAGGCGAGCGGCATCAGATCCACAGCCGGGAAACGAGGCCCGAGGCCGCCGGTTATGCAGGCCCCGCTCATTGAACTGCTCTACCTGATCGGCTCGGATATGCGGCGATGGCAGCAGCCCTCAGCCCAAATACGTATCCCACCGGCGGCCACTCGGGCCGTCTGGAGAAACCACGCAGCAACACCATGTTGGCTGGGGTGTGATCCGCCAGAATATCACGGGCTTGTTCCAGGAACATGTCGACCAGATGGGCCGTGCTCCTTGCTTGCAGTGATAGGGGCTTCGGCTCCAGGGGCTCCTCACCAATCTCCTGAGGATCAGTGTCCGCGACCTCGGGACCGAGTCCCTCGCCTCGCAAGACCAATAGCAGTCGATACTCCTCCACAGTTTCGACGAACAGCTCCACGTCCGGCAACTTGATCTCACGCAACAGGGCGCACAGCTCTCTGTTCTTCTCGCTGCTGATGCGTCCCGCCCGCCGATCCATCACCCGTCCATCCTCGCCAACCGTGCAAAAGTTGCCTCGCGCTGCCACGTCCTGGCTCGTCAGCTCAAAGTCAATTCCCAACGCTGAAAGTACGCTGCGTCCCACCTGGTACTCGATCGGATCATATCCGAACAGCGCCAGGTGCGCGGGCCCACTCCCCGGGGTGATTCCAGGTGCCACCGGCAGTTGTAGCCCACAGATTCCCCGCGCCGCCAGGTCGTCCAGATTTGGCGTATTGGCCGCTTCAAGTTCCGTAGGGCCACCCGGCTCCATGGGAAGCCCGCCCAAGCCGTCCATGACCAATAGAACTATGGTGCTCTCCGTTGGCTCAACCAAGTCTCGAATGAAATGTAGATCCACGTTAACACAGACCTCCTCAGACCTTACTTCGGTGATGTGCCCGATACCTTGGATTGGGCGTAGGCCATAACTGCCCTCCACGGCATCAGGGCCTCTGTGTCTGCATCGGGTTGAACCTCCAACCCGTTGACCACGCTGATGACGCCAGTCTGTCCAGTCGCAATCTCTTCGGCTGCCTCCCGGATCTCCAGGCTGTCTACTTGCCCTTCCAGGGTCACGATGCCCCTTTGGCTGATCGTCTCGATAACCGAAGTGCTGGTACGGGCATCGTCCAGCAGGGCGGCAGTCACCCGGGCCGTGATGGCGGCATCGGTGTCCAGCATGTTTTCGACGTCAATCACTCCCGCCACAGACCGCGCGGTCGCCTCAGTGTGGCGTTTGACGGCTGCATCGCTCACCAGGCCTGTCAGCTTCAACACCCCATCTTTCAACGTCGTTTTGACACCGCTCAGGTCGAAAGACAGCGCTCGTAGGCAATCCTCTAGCTCAGCCAGGATATCGGTATCAGCCCGGATTGCGCGACGTGGCAGCTCCTTCAACTCCTGGTCGGTCAGCCTTATGGCAACACACCCTCCTATTACGTTGTCAACCTCCTCGATAGGGACAACAGGGTAGTAGGGGATGATCCCCCTGCGCACGACCAATTGAGCGATCTCACCACTCTCCTTGTCAACCAGCACGTGATCCACCTTGCCAACTTCACCTGCTGCATTGTACACTGGCGCGCCTCGCTCTATGACCTCCAAATCGGAAGGAATACCCTCAGGGACCTGGTGCCGGACCCTCGGCGCAACGGATGATTCCTGTGGACTTGGTCCTGCCCAGAACCGCATGTGTTCTGCCCCGTACTGCTCGCTCTGCCCCCAACCCGGCGTCGGCTGGCTGAATTCGGTCTCCCGGTACTCGGGATACTCCTCAAGCTCATCTATCCCAATGGACAGATGCACGTCTTGATCCTTGGTTTGCCCCACCGCAGAAACAGGCACCACGCGATCTATGTTCCGAAGAAAGCCTCTCTCCACGATCAGATGTGTGACCCGCTGCGTATCGGGGTCTACTATCAACTTGCCCAGTTCTCCACACAGCTCGCCCTCACAGAGGACCCGAGTTCCTATGTCAAGATCGAACTTTCTCATCTATTGCCTCCTAATCGCGATAAGTTGCACCCGTATTATTGATCGGCTGCGCATTTCTCATAAGTGCACATGATCTACCAATTGACCGTTCCTTTGGGAACCATCGTACAAGCAGGCTGCATAAATGAATCAGAGGCTCTTTGGGACTTCGCATGGTCAGGGCGCTGGAGTCCCCAACTTGTTGGGGTATCCACGCGCAAAACCCGAACAAGTTTGGGCCTCCGACACGCTATCCCGCGAAATCCCAGAGACCCGAATCAGATAAGGGGGGATTCGCACGCTGAGGACACAGAGAATCCAACCTAATTTGGCCGGGGGCGAGGATAGAATTCCCTCGTCCCCCGGCCGGAGCGCCGAATACTATGACCTTACCTTCACTTCGATCTGCTTCGGTTTGGTCTCCTCGGTCTTGGGCAACGTCACTGTCAGAACGCCGTCCTCGAACTCTGCCTCAGTGGCGTCAGTATCAACAGTGGTAGGCAGAGTGAACGAGCGTCTAAACGCGCCATAGCGTCGCTCCTTAAAGTGCACGTCGCCGCGCTCACCTTCCTCCTCGGTCTTGTACTCACCCTTGATGGTCAGTGTGCTATCGGTGATGCTTATATCCACATCCTCGGGTTTCAGGCCAGGCAGATCGGCGCTGATGACGATATTCTCATCAGACTCAACCATGTCCGCCAGGACAGGAAGGCCACTCTCCGTTGACCATCGCCAAGCGCGAGGGGATGGAACAAAGCTCTCCTCGAACAGTCGATTCATCGCCTCCCGCAGCGGCGACACATTACGGAATGGATCCCATCGAATCAATGACATCTGTTTCACCTCCTCGTTGCCACGCATATGACCCAATAATAGTGTAACACAAGAACCGACCCGCTCACGCTGGGGTCGGTTGGAGTCATGTTGTGTTTGGTGAGAAACGTTGGAATTCCGTTGGCGCGCGGGCACTGAACTCTCTATTCCCCCATTCCTATCCCGGCCAGCGGTGTATTGCAGTCAGGACAACGTCCCTCTGGATCAACGTGATTCTCTAGGATGCGATAACCAGAACGGCGGATCAGCAGGCGACCGCAACGCGGGGCAGGACGTTGTCGCCTCTCTTGGCACGTTGCCCCCGTAGATGTGGCGCAGCCCCTCCTCTCGGCCAATCTCCCGGGCCCGCTGAATGGTTGAGATGGGCGTGGGCGGCACATCGGTCATTCGATAGGCAGGGAAGAATCGACTGATATGCCAAGGTGTTTCCGATCCCAGCTCCCGCGCCACGAAGCGAGCCGCGTCGCGGACCTCTGCTGGATCGTCGTCGATGCCAGGAATGACCAGCGTGGTCACCTCGAGCCAGACACCCATTTGCTTCATCTTTTTCATACTGTCCGGCACCGGCTGCAGCCGCGCGCCGACGTATTGCCGGTAGGTCTCATCGCGGAACGCCTTCAGGTCAACGTTGGCGGCATCCAGGTGGGGGTTGAAGGTCTCCAGCATCTCCCCAGCGCCAGCCGTCATGTAGCCATTGGTGACGTAAATGTTGGCCAAGCCAGCCTCATGAGCTAGACGAGCTGTGTCGTAGGCGTACTCGAAAAAGATAGTCGGCTCGGTGTACGTGTAGGCGATGCTGCGGCATATGGCCTGCTGCGCCGCAGAGACGATTTCCTCTGGGCTGACCTCGTCTCCGATGATAGCATCTCGCTCGCGGGACATCTGGGAGATGTCGGCGTTTTGGCACCAGCTACAGTGGAAATTGCAGCCCACCGTGGCGACAGAGTAGGCCGTAGAGCCAGGATAGAAGTGAAAGAGCGGTCACAGGCGCCGTCGATCAGTAGCGGAACAGGGCGGCCAACGATGCCTTACCGGGCACCTCCTCCGGCTCAATCGCGTAAACGAGCCCGCCGTTCAGTAAGGTATGGACCGCAGCGAGATCGAGCAGATCCTCATCGCCAGGCCTGGTCTCTTCGTGAAGCTCAATCTCATTCGAATCCGGGTCAAAGACGCCCCACCGTTGAACGCCTAAGGCGACAAACAGGGTTTCGACCCGCCCACGATATGCCGCAAGGACGACCTGGTTTAGGTCGCTGGAGGCTCGCTTGCTGCCGGCACCGGCAAGTTGCCTGTACCGGGCTGCCGCATCCTCCTGATCTGCCAGGAAGAGCGGATGCACGATGGGCCACGCCCGTGTGTGTAATTCCTCTGCGCTCAACTTTTCAGGATTCCCCTCAACCCCCTCGTCCACCAGATAGGGATACGTGTTCGCCTCGCGGTAGATCGGATGGAGATAGTCAACTCCCGCCAACACGAGGGGGACTCGTTCGCCACTGAGCACCTCACTTATTCCCCTGTCCACCTGGTGGAAGTAGCGCGAGATATAATCCTTGGGATCATCCGCGCTGGCCACCCCGTGCCCGTGAAAGATAGCCGGGCGCACGCCCCCGATAGCGGAAGACGTTCGCTCTCCGCCAGGAGTCTGTGTGCTGGTGTGGAATTGGAGCCTCTTTTCAGGATCGTCCCATTTGAGGACTTCAGTGAGACTCTTGGGGACGTCTTTCAACTCGATCTCACCTACGCGATATCGCGTGCCTTGAAGCAACCTGATCTGTTCCTGGCTGAGAGCTAGAATATAGAACCTGCCGCCGCTGCTGAGCAAGGGAAGCAGGGGTTTGATATGAAAACGGTCGCTGACGACCACCAACTGCTCAAAGTTGAGCGGCAGGCGATAGTAGCGAAGTGCATCTGAGGAGAGGAACAAGACCAATCCGTCACTCTGGTGCTGCCAGAACAGGCTATCCCGCAGGAGCATACGAGCCGACACAAGCAGTTCCTGCGCTTCAGAGACACGAACTCCCCTCTCAACTAGGCGTTCCTCCGCCTCGACCAGCAGATTCTTCAGTCGGATCGGATTCTGCTCGACCTCCTTCCCTGCCCGCTCAGTAGGCATGTACATGGAAATGCATAGTCGCTTGCATTGCTCCACCAGTTCTCGCAAATCACTCCTAGTTAAGGTATTCATATCAACCTCCATAATGGAAACAGGGAGAAAAAGGCATAGTAGGCTATGCCAGCAGCAGCTTCTCCAGCACGGGCGTCCTTGAAGCTGCCAAAGGCGTCCCCCAAAATCCCCAGGGAGCCGCCGCTGAGCTTGTTCGCCCGCTGATAGGCGGCTCTTGCCCGGTCAGTAAAGCTCCTCATATCCTGTTTTCCCTGATTTCGACGCATACCTCTCTTCCTACGGCTGCTTCCAGCGCTCACGGAGCTTTTCGCGAAGCTCGCGAACCTGGCGCTCCACCGCGCCTAGAGCCCCTTTCAACGCACCCTCAACGGTTTCCTGCTTCTCAACCGCCGCTACGTACTCGGGCCTCATATAGGCTACCACCCGCACCTCGTACCTGTGCGGTGTCGCACTGCTCGTCAACTCATCCACGGAGACTGAAGCCCCCGTGATATCCGTGTGTCCCTCTGTCAATCTACGAAGTCGATTTTCCGCCTCCACTCTCAATTCGCTCTCCAGAGCTTCCGGAAGCGCCGCCTCGTTGTAGAATTCGAAAGTAAAGTCCATAGTATCCACGTCTCTCTATCCTCCCGTCATATCTCCAGGTCTAACTGCTTAAGTACTTGACCTGTCCCCCACGGTATGAAGCTCATCCCGATCACCAGGCCCCACCCCTTCACACTTGGATCGACGACGCTCAGTACGTCAGCCAACCCTGGGATATAAACAGCGCTCAGCAACAAGCCGATGCATAGGGCCAGTGCCCCCCAAACATAACCGTTCTCTGTGACGTCATTACGCAGGAAGTTCGAGCCGGGATCGCGCATATCAAACACGTGCCACAACTGAGCGAAGGCCAGGGTCAGGAATGAGATGGTCACAGCCCGGCTTTCCCCCAATCCCAACCATGTAAACGCCAAGGCAAAACTGCCCAGCACAGAGACGGTGATTACCAGACCGTATCCGGCGACGGAGAGCCAACGACGCGAGGTCATAATCGGCTCCTCCAGATCGCGCGGCGGTCGTTCCATGATCGCCGGATCACCTTCACCAACACCCAGAGCCAATGCTGGAAACACGTCGGTGACCAGGTTGAGGAACAGGATCTGGAGGGGGCGTACAGGTAGCGGCGCATTGACCAGCGACGCCAGCCCGATCACCAGGATCTCCGCCACGTTGCACGAAAGCAGATACAGGACAAACCTCCGGATGTTGTTGAAAATCACCCGCCCCTGTTCAACAGCGGTCACAATGGTCGAAAAGGCATCGTCCTTAAGAACCATATCCGCGGCCTCCCGCGCCACCTGGGTCCCCCTCTCCCCCATGGCGATGCCGATGTCGGCCTTCTTCAAGGCGGGTGCATCGTTCACCCCGTCGCCCGTCATCGCGACGATGGAGCGGTTATCCTGGTGAAGGGCGATCAGGTCGAGCTTCTGCTCGGGGGTGACCCGCGCAAAGATGGGCGCCTGCAACATGCGCTGGCGGTCTTTCTCCGTCCACTCCTCGGAGTTCCTCAAATCCCCGCCGTGAATGGCTTCGGCTCCGTCCTCCTCGATCAATCCTACCGCTCGGGCCACGTTCTTGGCGGTCGCAGGCTGATCGCCGGTGACCATAACCACCCGCACACCGGCGTTCTGACAAGCCTCGATGGATGGACGCACCTCCTCACGCGGAGGATCCACCATCCCGACCAGGCCGATGAATGACAGATCCGCGTATGGATTTGTATCGGCCGTCTCAACCGTCTTGGTGGCGAAAGCCAGAACACGCAAACCGCTTTGGGCCATCTGGTCGTTCTGCTCGAGCCAGTTCTCGCGGTCCTCGTCGCCCATCTCCCGCATCCCCTCGGGCGTCAGGATTCGTGAGGAGACTTCAATCACGGCTTCGAGTGCGCCCTTCACGGCGACTCGGTAAGCCGAGTCTTCCTTGTTGAAGGTGGCCATCATCTTTGTTTCGGGATCAAAGGCCACCTCGCGCATCTCTGGCTTCTCGTCCGCCAAACGATCGCGCTCGATCCCCGCCTTGACACCTGCCACCAGCAGCGCGATCTCCACGGGGTCGCCGACAGCCTCGATCCCCGATGACCCTCGCCGCAGAGATGCATTGTTGCACAGCACACCAGCCTCCAGTATCTGCCGCAGGATACGGTCATCGGAGGGAACCACAGACGCTCCGTTACGGGTAAACTCGCCCTCGGTCTCCAGTCCCTCGCCCCCTATCCCAAAGTCGCCCGACGGCAACGCAATATGGGTCACCGTCATCTGGTTTTCTGTCAGTGTGCCGGTCTTGTCGGTCAGGATGACGTTCGTCGCGCCGAGCGTCTCGACAGAGGGCAGATTGTTGACCAGAGCATTGCGGCGGGCCATGCGCCACATCCCCCGCGCCAGGGCGACCGTAGCCACGATGGGCAGCCCTTCAGGTATGCTGGCCACCGCCAGTGCAATAGACGTTTCGACCATGAGCAATACGCTCTTACCCGCGACGATGCCCGATATAGCCACCAGTGCCCCGATACCCAGAGTCACCCATATGAGTCGGTGCCCCAATTGCTCGAGCCGTTTCTCGAGAGGAGTAACCTCCTCCTCTGCCTCCTCGACGAGCGAGGAGACGCGACCTAGCTCGGTCTCCATCCCGGCTGCTACGATGACGCCCTCCCCGGATCCGCGGGTGATCGCTGTCCCTTTGAAAACCATGTTCGCCCGTTCGGCCAGGGGGACTTCCGCATCAAGCACTCCGACCTGCTTACTCACCGGTACCGACTCGCCCGTGAGCGCCGATTCATCCGCCTGGAGCTTTGACGCCTCGACCAAGCGGAGATCCGCGGTGACGACATCGCCACCCTCTAACAGGACAATGTCCCCTGGGACGAGTTTTTCTGCCGGGACCTCGTGCACTTGCCCTTCTCGACGGACCTTGGCGCTGACGCTGCCCAATCGCTGCAGCGTCTCCATCGAGCGGACCGCTCTCAGCTCCGTCACGAATCCGATGGCTGCGTTGATGATGATCACCGCCGTGATCGCGATCCCTTCCACCCATTCGCCAAATGCAAATGACAGGACGGCCGCTATCACGAGCAGCAGGACGATTAAGCTCTTGAACTGCTCGATAAGGATCTGCCAGACGCTTTTGCTCTGAACCCTGCGGAGGCGGTTGGCACCGAAACGCCCGCGGCGCGCCTTGACCTCCGAAGCGTCAAGACCCGAAGAGGCAGAGACGTCGAAGGCTTGTAGCACCTCCTGCGAGGAGCGGGTCCACGGTTTGTCAATGGTTACTGCTGTAGCAGATTTACTCATCCATCACTCCGGGATCGCATGACCAGCAAGGGCCGATTAATCATCATCTGACCTCCTACTGTTCCTCTTGTACTCGCGTCCAATACTTGGGTCGGCCGTAGTAGTCATAGAGCCGGATTTCGTATTCCCGGTTCACGGACTCGGAGGGATCGAATTCAGGACTGTTCTTCACAGCCTCTCTGGAGAGGCCCACGTAGACGTCTCTCTCGGGCCAGGCCACTGCGTGAACCCAACATGGTGATATCAGTACCTGCTTGCCAGGCAGCCAGTCCAGCCAACCCCGTGTGTCCACTACGATGTAGCGGATGACCCACTCTTCATCGTCGACGATAAAGTCCGTCACGTAGCCAATATTGCCGTCCGTCGCTTGGATGTTATAGCCTAGCACCTCTTCCACACTTCTCAGCGTGAGATCGATATGCTCAGCCTCAGTTCCCGTCGCCTTCTTGATGACTTGTGCGGCCGCGAGAGCTCTTGTGCTGACCCAATAGGGGGGCCAACCATAGTAGGCGTGCAGCTCCTGCTCCATCTGACGGGAGATCGGCTTGTCGACGTCAATCGGGGGACTGTTTCTCACTTGAGACTTCGTGAGCCTTACCGGGAGTGCCTGCCTCTCCCATTTGGGCATACCTGTCACAATCGGCGACACAAGCACTCGACGTCCTTTGAGCCAGTTGCCGGTCTCGACCACGAGATACCGGACGGTCCAAGACCGATCGTCGAAGTAGAAATCCTCCAGGTCGCCGACATCTCCATCCGTCGCGCGGACCGCGTAACCATGTAGCGCCTTCACGCTTCGCAACATTGCTCTAGCCTCCTATCGATCACTGTTCAGGTTTCCCAAGGTGAATGGACTCGCCCCACCCCTGCCTACATGCTACCACAAACAGAGGCCGCCAACCGGTGGGGTTGGTTGGGATGTCGTTGCACTGCGTTGAAAAGGTTGGAATTCGGTTGGCCTTGCCGAACGATCTCTCAGCGGCTAGCCCTCCCCCATCACGACCCTCACCTGGTGATGATTGCCATCATCTGTAAGTGGGACGCCACTGTCACCCAGCTTCTCCCCGTCCAGCGTCACCTGCCTCACACCTCCGTTCACGCCATCGGGATTCTCCACACTGATTCGATACCAGGTCTCGCCATAGCGATAGCTCAATTCATACTCTGGCCAGCCCCTGGGAATGCAAGGATCAATCCGCAGCGTATCCCCCACTCTGCGCAACCCCAGGATGGCCTCCACTCCCAGGCGGTACATCCACCCCCCAGAGCCAGTGTACCAGGTCCATCCACCACGTCCCACGTGCGGCTCGACGCTGTAGACGTCGGCCGCCACGACGTAGGGCTCCACCCGATAACGCGCTACCCTGTCCGCGGTGTCGGCGTGGTAGACAGGATTGAGCAGTCGGAACAGCTCCCCGGCTAGATCACCCTGCCCCATCTCAGTAAGGGCCCACACAGCCCACAGCGCGGCGTGGGTGTACTGACCGCCGTTCTCACGGACGCCCGGCGGATATCCCTTGATGTAGCCCGGATCTCGTCGCGTCCGATCAAAAGGTGGCGCAAAGAGCAGCATCAATCGATCGTCCCGCCGCACGAGCTGGTCAACGACAGACTCCATTGTCTGCTGTGCGCGATCTTTGCTGGCAGCTTCGGAGAGGACTGCCCACGACTGAGCGATCGAATCGATCCGGCACTCGTCGCTCTCCGCCGAGCCGAGTGGCGTGGCATCATCGTAGAACGCACGCAGATACCACGCTCCGTCCCATGCGTGCTCCTCCAGCGCCCGGCGTAGTTCTTCGGCTCGCTCGCGATATGCGTCAGTCTGCTCCTCATCGTCCATTCGGCCCGATAGCGAGGCAAAACGCGTCAGCGCGGTGTATAGGAACCAGCCCAGCCAGACGCTCTCCCCCTGCCCTCCGATGCCTACCCGGTTCATACCGTCATTCCAGTCGCCCGTGCCCATCAGGGGCAGACCATGTGGCCCGGAGGTCGTTCCTCTCTTCAACGCGCGGCGACCGTGCTCGTAGAGGGCGTAGCCATCCTCGGTGATCTCATAATGATCGTACCGTTCATGCTCACCAGACTCCAGGGGATCGCCCACCCGGAAGGGTATCTCCTCATCCAAGATCGTCTCGTCACCGGTGACCTCCACGTAATGCGCGGTGACAAAGGGCAGCCATAGCAAATCGTCCGTTATGCGGGTGCGCACCCCCACTCCCGAGGGTGGGTGCCACCAGTGGAGCACGTCCCCGGCCTCAAACTGGTGACGCGCCGCCCGCAGGATATGCTCCCGCGCTAGTTGCGGCGCAGCGTGCACCAGCGCCATCACGTCCTGCAGCTGGTCGCGGAATCCAAAAGCCCCTGACGACTGGTAAAACGCGGAACGTGCCCATATCCGGCATGAGAGTGCCTGGTAGAGCAACCAGCGGTTGAGCAGCACGTTCATCGCGGGATCAGGAGTCTCCACGGCGACGGTGCCCAGCAAATCATCCCACAGCACGCGCACCCCGTCCCAAGCTCTTGCCACCTCGTCAGGATCGCGGTACCGGCCAACCAGCTCCAGAGCCTCCTTCCGGTCCACGCCCTGGCCCAGCAGGAAAACGACCTCCTGCGCCTCGCCGGGCTGTAGGTCCACATGGACCTGTAGAGCAGCACAGGAATCGAGTCCGGTTCGCACCGTGCCCGAAAGCCCAATGCGTTCGAGCGCAGCTGGGCGACGCAGACTTCCATGGCGCCCCAGGAACTCGGCCCGGTCGGCGGTCAGGCCATGCGGTTCCTTGTTGGCGGCCAAGAATGCCACACGCTCGCCAAAATCCTCGCTGTAGGCACTGCGGGCCAATAGCGCACCGCTCTCTGCGTCGTACTCGGATACGACGTACTGTTGCGCCACGTCGCGGCTGATGCCCAGCACCCACTCGGCGTAGAAGGTCGCCGTGACGCGCCGGACACGATCCCACACATTCTCCAAGCGTAACTGAATCACCTTCACCGGCGCTTTGGGGACGGCGAAGAGACACAGCCGCTGTTTGAGCCCGTGACTGTGATGCTCGAATGTGGTATACCCCGCCC
>Ga0180438_10006412_pt1 | contig 15930 bp, 9 predicted proteins | sample SS_ome_12_FD_132455 | JGI IMG/M metagenome (GOLD analysis project Ga0180438, IMG submission 132455) | Hypersaline lake sediment archaeal communities from the Salton Sea, California, USA - SS_3_D_2 metaG | ecosystem: Environmental > Aquatic > Non-marine Saline and Alkaline > Hypersaline >...
CATAGACGCAACACGCGGTCGTCAGCAACCTGGCGACGACATTCTGTTCCGATCGAACATCCCCCCGCACGCCACCTGGATTATATCACGGTACCGATAACGGCGCAACCCGACTTGCCCGCCAGCACAGCAATGGTTGGAGCCGTAACCGAGTCTGTGGTATGGTAATGGGGTGGTTACGTCGGCGTTGCGAGCAACGAGAATCCAGACAGGGCGGAACAGTGCGACGGTACGCCGGCAGCACCGGCGCGAAGTGTCCGGCTGGAGATGCGAGGGTCTTCGAAGACCAAACGGTGACGACATACTATGGTCAACGGTGTTATCGTCATAGACAAACCGGAGGGGGTTACCTCCCACGACGTGGTCAAACGTGTGCGGAAGATAACTGACCAGAAGCGCGTCGGCCACGTGGGAACCCTTGATCCTATTGCCACGGGGGTTCTTCCGCTCTGTCTGGGCGCCGCGACGCGGATCGCACAGCTTCTCCAGGGAGGACGGAAGAAGTACGAGGCCACACTCGAGTTTGGGCTTATCACGGACACGCAGGACATAACCGGCAACGTGCTCGAAAGAAGACCGGTTCCCGAGCTGATAGACGCCGAAATCGAGGCGGTTCTCGACCAGTTCCGTGGCGAAACAGAGCAGGTACCGCCGATTTTTTCGGCGATCAAACACGAGGGCACTCCGCTGTACCGGCTGGCACGTCGGGGACGCGATGTGTATCGCCCACCACGAACGATACGGATCTACCGGTTGCAAACGACGGAGATCTCGGGGAAGCGCATGGCGTTCGTCGTGGAATGTTCAAAAGGCACTTACGTGAGGACCCTGTGCCACGACATCGGGCTGAAGCTGGGTTGCGGTGCTACCATGGCGGCGTTACGGAGGACAGCGTCCGAACCGTTCGACGAATCGGACGCTGTGCCGTTGGAGAACCTGACGTCCGTCGAAGACATCACCCCAAATCTGATACAGATAGATCGCGCCATTGACTTCGTACCGGCGCTTTACGTCAGTCTGGAGGCAAGCAGCAGCGTTCTTCACGGACAGGCTGTCGGACGCGAGGTGCTTACCGGCGATATGCCGGAGCCGGGCGCCTGGGTCCGCATGTACGACGAAGACGGGAACTTCCTGGCACTGGGTAAAATCGTGGAGCGTGACTCGACGATCCGCGCTCACCCTAAGAGGGTACTGACTGAAGAGACGGCTGATTAGGCGGCAGCATCCGCGTGTTGCGCGCGCTTTTCCAGCCAATGGTCTGGCAATATGAAGGTGTTTCGCGATCTTCTCAATGTTGAGATCGAGGTTTCGCAGCGTCTTGTCGTGACTGTCGGCGTTTTCGACGGCGTCCATCTCGGTCACCAGCAGGTGATCAACCGCGTGGTCGACTGGGCGCGTGAGCTTACCGACCCGGCGGATAACGGTCTTGTGGCTCCAGGCGTGCTGACATTCGATCCGGTCCCGCGTCAGGTCCTTCATCCGGAAACCGCGCCCGACCTCTTGACGACCACCGAGCGCAAGCTCGAACTTCTCGAAGAACTCGGCATAGAGCTCGCATTTGTGCTCCCGTTCGACGCGGCGCTCGCACGGATGTCACCGGACCAGTTCGTTCGCACCGTGCTCGTTGAGAGGCTCCGGGTCAACGCGGTGGTGGTAGGTCATGACTGGCGGTTCGGGGCAGGCGGAGCCGGTGACCACGACAGGATAGAGGCGCTCGGAACACGCCACGGTTTCCGTGTACGTCAGGTGGACCCATTCCTGGTGGACGGCGCGCCCGTTAGCAGCACCTTGGTGAGGACCAAGATCGCAGCGGGCGACCTCGAGGCGGCGTCGAGACTGCTCGGACGCACGTACTCTCTAGTCGGGCCGGTGACAAGGGGTTCGGCGGTCGCTCGTGAACTCGGATTCCATACGGCCAACATCGATACGCAGGGCTGTATTGTGCCGCCGGACGGGATATACGCAGCTTTGGTTCGGTTCGACGCCGCCGAGCTGCCGGCAGCCGTGTACATCGGCACGAGTCCAACCATCAAGGACATGGGAGAGCGAACGGTCGAGGTTCACATACTGGGTTATAGCGGAGAGCTGTACGGAAGGAGGCTCGAGGTGGTGATCCTCAAGAAGTTGCGCGATGAGAGGAAGTTCCCGGACAGGGAAAGCCTCAAACGGCAGATTGCCGAGGATATTGAGCTGACAAGACGGATGACGCAGGATGGAAACGGAGCTGCGTTGAGCAGCCCCCAAAACTAAGTCGGACACGGTTGCCGCTCGGTGGCACCGGGGTCGGGAGGTTCAGAATGAGACGAACGCTGATTGCTGGAAACTGGAAGATGAACGGTACGCGGTCCGAGGCGGCTCAACTGGCGCAGGGCGTAGTGGGCGGCGTCGCGGATGCCACGGTCGATATAGTCGTGTGTCCGCCGTTCACCGCGCTGGACACAGTGAGTTCGATCGTATCCGGCACGAACGTGTCCCTCGGGGCCCAGGACATTTTCTGGGAGAGCTCCGGCGCATACACCGGCGAGATCTCGCCGGGCATGCTCGTCGATGCGGGATGTTCGTACGCGATCGTCGGCCACTCGGAACGCAGGCAGTACATGAGCGAGACGGACGACATGGTGAACAGAAAAGCGCGAGCGGCGCTGGCCGCCGGGCTCAAGGTGATGATGTGCGTTGGTGAAACGCTGGATGAACGCGAAGCCGGGAAGATGGAGGAGATTGTCAAGAGAGAGGTTGTGAACGGGCTTGCCGAGATAAGCGCCGGGCAGCTCGATAGCCTCGCGATCGCATACGAGCCGATCTGGGCTATAGGGACCGGGAAAACCGCCACACCTCAACAGGCCAACGAAGCGCACGAGTTCATCCGGAGCGTGGTCGCCGATCTTTACGGCAAAGAGACTGCCCGGACGTTCATCATCCAGTACGGCGGCAGCGTCAAACCGGATAACACCGCCGATCTCATGGCTGAATCTCACGTTGACGGCGCGCTCGTCGGCGGAGCAAGCTTGAAACCCGATTCATTCGTCCAGATAGTGAAGGCAGCGAACACACGCGCCTGAGCGGTTTGCAGAAGGAAGCGAACATGGCACGATTAGCTCATCTTATCGCGCCGGAGAGGGTCATATACCTCAAGGGTAAGACCAAACAGGAGGTGCTTGCGGAACTGGTGGACACGATAGCGCTGGCGACCGAGATTGGCGATAAGGAGCAACTACGAGCGGCCGTTCTTGAGCGCGAGGAGACCATGAGCACTGCTGTGGGTTTCGAGGTAGCCGTGCCGCACGTGAAGCTTCCTTCCATATCCGGCTTCGTTCTCGCAGTCGGCATCTCCAAAGTTGGGGTGGATTTCGATGCGATCGACGGCACGCCGGTCAGAATCGTTGTCATGATAGCGGCTCCTGCCGACGAGCAGGAACCTTACTTGACGATACTGTCCGATGTAGCGCGCTTGCTCAGAGACGAAAAAGCCAGAGAGAAAATCGTCAACGCGCGGAGCGTAATCGAGATAACAGAAACGTTCGCCGAATAAGCGGAATGAACGGGAAGAGGAAATATAATCTCTGACAACCATACGACGGTTTTCTCGGTGTTCGATCTGTCCGGACAAGAAGACGGGTGAAACTGTGAAGACCGCTGTTCACGACAGCGTATGTGGCCGACAATCCGGCGACAGCAGCAGCCTGGCCCGCACACCCCGAATTGATGCGCAAGTTTCTCGAGTTGCTTGCGACGAAGATTACATGCAGACGTGCGCATCGCAGCGACGCTCGCGGCGGTGAGAGCACAGCAATTGCGCCTATTCAGTTCAACGTGACGACCGGAGCACCCTGCGGACAAGGCAGGTAACTGCCAATAAGGCTGAGGCGATCCAGATGCCGCTGGCTGCAGGCACTGGTGGAACAAGGATGAGTCCGTACGTCGAGAAATGGTCCACTTGCGCCATCACCCTATCATTGTCCGTATCCACGATCACGTCCGCAACCGTAATCTCCTGCTCGTAATCCCAAACGGTCAATTGGGACGGTCTTGCGCCCATGGCTGTCAGATCTTCCGGTGAATAGGGGAGCACGATCGTCGCCGGCGAATCAAAGGTCAAGTCCTCCGGACCATAATCTGCCGCCATCAAAAGCGCGAGGCTCTCGGCTGGTGCGGATGCGCCGGTGTTCCCGGCCACAGTGAGCGCTACGTCTCCCGTCAGCGCACCTTTGGGCAGGATTACGCCCGCACCTACTGCCGGATCGGACGGATCGGAGATCGTTACGCTGCCGCCGAGCGCCCCGACAACACCCGTACCGGACGTCGGTTCGTACCGCCAGATGCGGCTCGGTGCCGGCGAATCGGAAAGGGAATAGAGAAAAACTGCGTTATCAAAGCTGCCAAGCAGACGGACCCAATACTCGTCCTCGAACACTGATATATCAACGCTCCGCCAGACGGCGCCGTCCTCTGAGACGAGGACCAGGTCGGGGTAATGACAGTTCGCTGCCAATATGTTTGCGGTTGAGGATAACCTTACAAAGCCTCCGAAAGGCACATCGAAACCGGGAACGTCCAACCACGCCACGCCATCCGACGAACGTGCAACGCGGCGGGACCCAGAGTCTTGCGAGAAGATCGCTGCGTACAGATCGCCTTGGAAAACGGCGATATCGGAAACGGACTCTCCCGACTGCACAACACCGGCGACTTGAGTCCACGTATTCCCGTCCGAAGAGCGGTAAAGTGTCGCGTTGCCGGCAGGGTTGTTGATGTCCGGAGCCACTCTGATGAAGACCTCCGGCCCGAACGCCACATGATCTACAATATTATAGTCAAACAGAGGACTCGCAACCTGTGTCCAGTCCACCCCACCGTTGTCCGAACGCCACACTGTAGGGTGGTATGACGTGACAATAGGATGCGCGTTGACAATTATAAGACTCGAGCCGACCGAGAAGGCGTAGAAGGCTCCCGACAGAGCAGGGGGAAACCCGCTAGTCAATGCCGGGTTCACGCTGACGGGCGACCAGGTCGCGCCGTCCGTGCTGCTCCACACAGCAAACGGGTTCACCGAAACCGGCGGCCCTAACTCCACGGTCCCCCCTCGCAGAATGTAGGCTGTACCGCCCACGGCACACGCGACTTGCCACATCGTCTCCGGGTTCTGGTGAATGTCGGGATCTACAGCCTGTGTCCATGTTCTGCCGTCGGTAGTCATCCAGGGGCCGTCGTTGTTTGTACCGCCTATGCCGCCGAAGTAAGCAAGGAACCAACTACCCAGGTTGACTCCGTTGGAGAGCTGCGTGTCGGTTTCAGCAACCGCTGCGAACGAGTCGGCGGAAGCCGGGATGGGCAACGTCCATGAACTCACGAGGAATACTAGAACTCCGACGAACCAGGACCCTGACTTGCGCACGCTGTTATGTATCATGGCGTGTCCCCTCCCGCGTACTCAGCATGAAAGCTCTGCTGTTCGACCTCTCGCTTGTTGTGCTATGGACAATTGTATATGAAATCGCAACGGACAATCAACCGATTTTCATATCTTGCACCCACACAACACTCAAAGAGGCGTGGTATCAAGAGGTTGTACCTCATTATTGAGCAGAATCGTGGCGCGCGTGAGACCATTTTGTCTAAGATATATCCGCGGCGCTCGGTCAACGTGGCTGGGGGGCGCGGGCACCGTGCTAACTCGGAATGCGCGGGTGTCCGTTTTGACGAGGCAAGCGCACTTCAAGTCGATAGACTTTTGCCGGGTTATTGTGTCTCTTCGCTATAAGGTGTTATTAAACTAGGTGGAGCGGGTTCTATTCAATCAGTGAGTGTGGTATTGAGAAAGCCATATGGCGGGCGTCGCCGCGGCGAGCGTACCTACGGAGTTGACTCTAACTTTCCTTTGCTACAGGATGCTCGATAGTGTGACTACTTCAACCTCATGATTGCGCTCTTGGCATGTCAGGTGAGGGGATAAACCATCAGGCGCGACGAAGCGGTAAAAGGTTGCACTCTTGAAAGTAGAGCCCGCCTATGTTCGCATACGTCACTACGGGTAAGGCGTTCGCGTTACAGAGAACGGCACATTCTTATACCCCTTCTTGGACTAAGAGCAGAGTCTCGCCGACCCACCGTTACTTTCCAATGGATTCGTTGACACTCGCAGGCCGTTCTCCTATAATTAGCTCAGGCGAAAAAATACGAGGTCGAAGCAACACTGCAAGTGTTCGCATGTGGTGGTAGCTGAGGTGTTGAAAGGGTTGCCTGCATCAAAGTTACAGTGCTTGAACCTCGCCGCCGATACGTTGCACGAGCCTAGCGCTTGTTGCGAAGAGAAGCGGCAGGATCAGGATAGTCAGCGAGACGTGTCGGCGCAGAACGACGATGCCGTAGATGCAGCTGAGAGGTTTTCGGGGAATTCGGCACGCTAGAGTCGCCTCTCCGAACCTTCTTGCCGGGACGAGGTGATGCATGTGGCTAAGTTACTGGTTGTGGAATCAGAACCCTCGTTGAGAGAGCAGCTTGCCGGAACCCTTTCTCGGTTCGGGCACAGTGTTGACGTGTGTTCGGACAACAAATGCATGTTGAAGAGGCTCTCTGACAGTTCGTACGAAGTCGTGCTGCTGGACACGCGCATAATGGCGCAAACCGACATCGACCTTGTCAATTTCACTCTGAGAAGACACCCGAGGGCCGAAGTGGTCATGCTGGCTGCAGTGGACGACATTGAACACGCTGTCGAAGGTCTTCGCAGGGGCGCTTACTTCTACGTCGTTAAATCCATGAAGATGGGCGATATGGCGATGGTCGTCGAGAACGCGCTGAAACGGCGCGTCGACGGCGAAACCCTCGACACACTTCAGAAAATCCAGGCGGAGAACCTGGTCGGTACCGGCGGCGCCATGCGCCGGGTGCTCGAGCTCGTCGCCAAGGTGGCGCCTACCGATAGTACGGTGTTGCTGACAGGCGAAACGGGCACGGGCAAAGAGGTTCTGGCAAATCTGATTCACCGGCTCAGCCCGCGTCGTGATAAGGCGTTTGTGGCCGTGAGTTGTGCCGCTCTGCCTGAAACGTTGCTCGAAAGCGAGCTGTTTGGATACAAGAAAGGGGCGTTCACCGGGGCAACGTCCGACAAGAAGGGACTGTTTGAGGAGGCCGACCGGGGAACGATATTCCTGGATGAAGTGAGCGAGATGGCCCTCATGACACAGGTGAAGCTTCTCCGCGTTCTGCAGGACGGGGAATTTCGACGTGTGGGAGAGACCGTAACGCGTCGAGTTAACGTCCGTGTACTCGCGGCCACTAACAAGGATTTAAGGGAACGGATCAGGGAGACCTCGTTCCGCGAGGATCTCTATTTCAGGCTCAACGTAATCCAGATCCAGCTGCCGCCGTTGCGGGAACGAATGGATGCGCTGCCCAATCTGATACAGTTTTTCATTGACAAGTTCAGCGAAAAGCTTGGCAAACACGTGACCGGCATTGATGAATCGGCCCGGCTCCTTCTCGATCACTACGATTATCCGGGAAACATAAGGGAACTCGAGAACATCATCGAACATGCGCTCATCATGGCGGAAGAGGGTGTTATAAGGGCTCACGACCTTCCCGACCACGTGAGCGCTGGAGCGCATAGGCTGGCACTTCCTGACAGGTCGGAGCTCGATTATGTGACCCTGGAACAGATGGAAAGAGGGCTTATTATCGACACACTTGCAAGATGCAAAGGTAACCAGACTGTCGCAGCTAAGAAACTCGGTATTTCCCGCTCGACGCTGTGGCGCAAGATCAGCAAACACGGTATCGACCTGTCTCAATTTGAAACACCCACCGCGGACTGAACCCGGTTGTTGTATCAAGAGCAGCCTGCCAGCGCCGGTATAATCCTCTATTCTTCAACCACTTAGGTCATGTGTCGGCTCAATTTGTGCATTCCGGCATACACCTTGCTATATTCAGGGGTGCATTCACATAACAGATGGCGCGACAGGATTGCGGCATCGACGCATTATTCAAGTACAGGAGGAACGAGCTATGAGATTGGATAAGCTGACAGTCAAGGCGCAGGAAGCTTTATCGCGTGCGGCGGAGATAGCTGAGGGGAAGAACCATCAGGAGATAGCGCCGACGCACGTTCTTGCCGCTCTTATGGAACAGAAAGAGGGAGTGGTACCGCCCGTTCTGCAGAAGGTGGGTGTGGACCCGCATTTTCTCAGGAACGAGATCGAGCGGGAGCTGGAGCAAGTTCCGCGCGTTACAGGCGGTGGCGTGTCGCAGGCGCACATTTCCGCCGAGCTAAAACAGGTGCTGGATCGTGCCTGGCAGGAGGCGCAGCGGCTCAAGGATCAGTACCTGAGCACCGAACACATGCTCCTGGCGATAGCCGAACTCAAGAATGACGGCGGACGGTTGCTCCAGTCTCACGGTGCGACGCGCGACACAATCCTCAGGGCCCTTCAGGAGATACGCGGTACGCAGAGGGTGACCGACCAGTATCCTGAAGACAAGTACGACGCGCTGGCGCGGTACAGCCGGGATCTGACGGACCTGGCGCGTTCCGGCAAGCTCGACCCGGTTATCGGCCGTGACGAGGAGATACGGCGCGTGATGCAGGTTCTCTCGCGCCGTACCAAGAACAATCCGGTGCTCATAGGTGAGCCGGGCGTCGGTAAGACCGCCATAGTCGAAGGTCTCGCGCAGCGGATTGTCGCAACGGACGTCCCCGAAGGGTTGAAGAACAAGAGGCTTGTGGCACTGGATCTCGGCGCTCTCATTGCGGGGTCGAAGTTCCGCGGCGAGTTTGAGGACCGGCTGAAAGCGGTACTGAAGGAGATCGAGGAAGCTGCCGGTCAGATCGTGCTGTTTATAGACGAGCTGCATACCCTGGTGGGTGCGGGTGCTGCGGAAGGTGCCGTTGACGCGTCCAACATGCTCAAACCGGCGCTGGCCCGCGGCGATCTGAGATGTATAGGCGCAACGACGCTAAACGAGTACAGGAAACATATCGAGAAGGACGCGGCGCTGGAACGCCGGTTCCAGCCGGTTTACGTCGGCGAACCTAACGTCGAGTCTACGATAGCGATACTCCGCGGGTTGAAGGAGCGGTACGAGGTTCACCACGGCGTCAGAATTCAGGATGCGGCGCTTGTGGCTGCGGCGGTGCTGAGCAACAGGTACATATCCGACCGGTTCCTGCCGGACAAGGCGATAGACCTCGTGGACGAGGCGGGTTCAAGGCTCCGGATCGAGATCGACAGTCTGCCGTACGCTATTGACGAGGTCGAACGGCGCGTTCGCCAGCTCGAGATCGAGCGCGAGGCGCTCAAGAAAGAGAAGGACGCGGCCAGCAAATCGAGGCTTCAGGCCCTCGAAAAGGAGCTTGCGGATCTCCAGGAAGATCTGAACACGAAGAAAGCTCACTGGAAGAACGAGAAGGAGGCCATCGAGCGCATCCGCACGATCAAAGAGGCGATCGACGTCGCCAAACGCGAGGAAGAGCTCGCGGAAAGGGAAGGTAACCTGGGCAGAGTTGCGGAACTCCGGTACGGCAAGCTGGTCGAGTTCACCAAACAGTTGGAGGAAGAGAAAAAGAAGCTCGCAGAGTTGCAGAAAGATGTGACGATGCTTAAGGAAGAGGTCGAGGAGGAGGATATCGCCACGGTTGTGTCCCGTTGGACCGGCATACCTGTCGAGAAAATGCTCGAAGGCGAGGTCGAGAAGCTCAAGCAGATGGAGGAGCGGCTCGGACAGCGCCTCATCGGGCAGGATCACGCGTTGAAGACCGTTTCGGATGCGGTACGCCGTGCACGGGCCGGACTGAAGGATCCGGACAGACCTATCGGCTCCTTCATATTCATGGGCCCGACCGGCGTCGGCAAAACCGAGCTCGGCCGGGCGCTGGCAGAGTTTCTTTTCGACGACGAACATGCGATGGTGCGGATAGACATGAGCGAATACATGGAGAGACACTCCGTCTCCCGGCTGATAGGAGCTCCTCCGGGATACGTGGGATACGAAGAAGGCGGTCAACTTACCGAGGCCGTCAGACGACGCCCGTACAGCGTCGTCCTGTTCGACGAGATCGAGAAGGCGCATCAGGAGGTGTTCAACGCGCTGCTTCAGGTGCTCGACGACGGCAGGCTTACCGACGGACAGGGCCGAATCGTCGATTTCAAGAACACGGTAGTTATAATGACCTCGAACGTCGGCAGCCAGTATATGGCCGGGTTCGATGCTGATCCCGAAAAGAGGGCCGAACAGATGATGGCGGCGCTCAGGGCGACGTTCAGACCGGAGTTTCTCAACCGTGTGGATGATATTGTGGTGTTCAACTCGCTCGGGCTCGAGGAGATCAAACGGATAGTCGACGTGCAGCTCGACCGACTCAAGAACAGGTTGGACGAGAAACATATCGCCATCGAGCTAACCGACGGTGCCAGAGAGCTGCTTGCCAGAGAAGGGTTCGATCCGGCGTACGGTGCGCGACCGCTAAAACGCACCATACAGCAGAAGGTCCTTGATCCGCTCGCCATGAGCCTGCTCGAAGGCGAGACTAAAGAGGGCGACACCGTCACGGTGGGCGCTCGCCGTGGCGAGATTGTCTTTGAGGCGGAACGCAAAGCCGAAGCGGCCTAAGGTGGTCGCGGCCTGCGCGGGACAGCACAGTCTCGCGCAGGCCAACGGGCAAAGCAAGCAAATTGGTGATCCTTTGCCGACCTCCATCCTTGACTCAAGGCACCCGCTGTGCTAGTATTGCGCCGAAGAGGCGGTCCGTCAAAACGGGGTGGCATGTCGGCGGAGTGCCGCTCGTGGAAGCGCTGGAAATGTCGTCGCCGATGTGCCACGGTGCCGCATTGGAGGCTTAGTCAAGAAGAATTCTTCTATGAACCCACCCGAGACCGTGCCTTCGCAAAACCGAGGCAGCTCAATCTGGCGCGACCGAACTGAGCTAATCTGGCTTTCGCTCATCGTTGTGCTTGGTTTCGTCCTCCGAATCATCCGCCTGGGCACCGACGGCTTCTGGCATGACGAGATCCACAATCTATTCAAGACGGAACAGATCTCTGCGGTATTGCTCCGAGGCGACCTCGTATCGAATCACCCACCGCTGTTTGCTGTTCTGGCGACGATATGGCGGACCCTCGGCCCCGGACCCGGTGAATGGTGGATGCGTCTTCTGCCCTTGACCCTGGGTCTGGGCGCGGTGGTGGCGCTTTATTTTTTGGGCAAAAAGATCTTCGGGTCGCGGGCAGGTCTTTTTGCCGCGTTTCTTCTGGCCATCTCGCCTTTTCACGTCCTGCATTCGCAGGACTTGAAGGTCTACATCCTGCTTCCATTCACAGGGATACTGATGGTTCACTGCCTTTACTTGGCTACCGAACGGAACCGTGCTTCCTTCTGGGTGTTGTATGCCGTAACGGCGGCACTAGCTTGTTACAGCGACTTCTTCGCCGCGCCGCTGCTTATAGGGGTCAACCTGTGGTTTCTCCTGCAACTGCGCGGCCGGCTCGACCGGCTGCGCGGGTGGATACTCGCCAACATTGGTGGCGCCCTCCTCCTTTTGCCTCAGTTCGGAATCTTGCGACTCAAGGCCGGTAATATAATGTTCTCCGCGCCAGAATGGTGGGTGCTGAAACCTACGCCGTGGTCCATCGTTTTCTACTTTAAGACGATCGCCTTCGGTTATTCGAATCTCGAGCCTCATTTCAAGATCGCCTTGTTTATTTTCTGCGTCTTCGCGCTAGTCGGCATTGTTCTCTCATGGAAAAAGGATTGGCGTCCTGCGCTACTGCTGATCCTCTGGTTTGCTGTTCCGGTAACCCTGGTGTATGCGGTGTCACATTTGATCCAGAGCATTTTTCTTACCAGAGCCCTGCTTCCCTACGCCATGCCTTTCTACCTTTGGATCGGGCTGGCGGTGTCAAGGGCGAAACCTTGGCCGATTCGCGGCGCCTTGACACTCCTTTTCGCATGCATCGCCGCCCTCCCTCTGGCACAAATGTACCGCGGCGAATACTCGCTGCGTGAGTGGCCGCACAGGCCGGCCACCCACGCTCCGATGCGGTATCGCGAGGCTGCCCAAGCCGTTCTCAGCAAGTTGGAAGAAGGCGACGCTGTGCTCCACGCGGGCGATTGGAGCTGGGTACCCTTCTACTGGTACGGCTTTAGAGAACTGCCGGGGTGTACTCACCAGTCCGTTGCCGCCGAGACCGGGTTTATCGAGTATTTCAAGCTTGCCAATCCCAGCCCCACGGACCGCGATGATCTCAGAGCGCTATGGCCGACGTACGTCCAGCCGGTCGTCGAAGGGAAGTCGCGGTGCTGGTACGTTTTCTCCCAATGGGATCGCGAGTACCTCATATACAATGCACTGCCCACGTGGCGTTGGCTGGATGCCCATTATCCCGAGGTAGGTCATATGGACTTCGACGCCTTCGAGGTCTTCCTCTACGCAAAAGAGCAGAACGGGCAACCTGTACGCGTGATGGCGCGCGACGAAGACGACGGCGTCACCGCGACCATCACGTATGCGGGCGGTTTCGAAGGCACCTACAAGAAACACAAGGCCGACTGGGGACTTGCCCCGTCCCCCCCGGCGGCGCGCCGGGGCAACTTGACCCTGAGGTTTGATGAGGAAACGGTTGCGCAACCCGTGTCGTTCGCACGAGGAGACACATCTCGGATAGTCTCGTTCGCAATCGAGAACCGTTCTGACCAAGAAGCGAGGTGTCGGGTCGAGTTTGTGGTGACCGACCACTTGCTCGACGTGGCGTCCTTATACGAATCCCAACCGAGCTCGGATGTCTGGACAGTTTCCCCGATGCCTAACCCGGTCCCACCACCGGGCGATTATGAAATCCCGACCGCATTGGCACACATCAATTCCGTTGAATTCGCCACGTTGCACGGTGGGATTGAGCTTGCGCCGGGCACGTACGAGACGTTCGTCTATTTATTATGCCGTCCGGGCGGTCCCATCGACCGGTTGCCCGGTATTCAACTGGCTGTGGGAGAACAGGTGCTACTGGCCGAGCTCACGCAGGTCCAAACAAAGGTAGACGGTTGGCGTTGGCTGGCGACCGCACCCGTTACGATAAGCCCTGAAGAAACGAGTGTGCCAGTGTCTGTGACCGTCGGTGGTGCACAGGGCGCCGAGGGGCGTGAGATAGGCCTCGCTTACGTCGGTTTCCGCAAAGTGGCCGATACGCAACGTACCGAGGAGAATCAAGCCATAATCCCGACGTGGCCGGGGGAAGTCACCCTATCGCCGTCGAGCACGACACGCTGGTCCCCCGAGATTGATGTCGACGCCGGACGCGTCGATGTGTGGGTGTACGAACGCGGTCCGGACGGACGTGGATACCGCATATTCAAGATCCTGCGCGATTGAGTCTAGCGACCAACGGACGGGCGTGCCGTGGCGAGATTGTCTTTGAGGCGGAACGCAAAGCCGAAGTGGCCTGAGGTGGTCGCGGCCTGCGCGGGACAGCACAGTCTCGCGCAGGCCGCGTGCTATTGCCAGTGGACGACAGCTCGTGAGTGGCTATTCGCCGTACACGAGTACCGTATACGTGGCAACGATTCCGAGGATGTTGTCCCCCGCGTAGTCCACATGATGGATCTTGGTGATGCCACCATTGCCCATCGCCTCGGCTACACTCGCATCGCCGGTAGCGATAAGCCCGAGAATCGAGGTACATGAGGCACTTCCAACCTTGGAGTAAGTGTCCACCTCGCCCACCGGAGCTGCCAGCGCGCGCTCGGGCGCTCTAATCTCCGTGTAGAACACGCCGGGTACTGGCGAGATTGTCATCGCCGCGCATCCCGTGAACAACAGCGCCACTGACACAACCACTAGATACGTTACGGTCTTACGCATCGTTCCCTCCTTTCTTCCTACCCACCAAACACCACTCTGCCCACAATACTGCCCTCGTCATCACCGCAGTTGCCACTGGAAGAACTGGGTGCGCCACAGCCGAATAGTATTGGTATACATGCGAGGATAACCACCACGACGGGACGCACTTGGGACACTCTGCCAAACATAGTCCCACCTACCATCAATCTCTTGGATTACAAGTCCGCCCACGTTCGTAAACCCGACCACATTTGTTAGATTAGCATTTTCATCGATGATTGTCAAGCGAATTTGTCGCGCGCCGTGGTAACGGCCAGGTAGATCGTGATCCACCCCGGCTAATGTGTATGGGGCCCGCGGCAACGGTGGCTCTTTGAAAGGCGTCGAGGAGGATGGAACGTAAATCCCAGATCGGAGCGCGATATGTTGCGTGCGGTGCACAAGGTACCGGGGGACGCGAGATAGGTCTCGCTCACGTCGGTTTCCGCAAAGTGGCCGATACGCAACGCGCGGACGGTCGGCTAGGCTGCACCATTCGCACGAGCGCCAGCGATGTCGCTCTTGATATCGCAGTTCGGCAGCGCTTCCTTCAACCGTTTCAGACCTGCATCGGAGAAGTTCCCCTGACGGAGATCCAGGTACTCGAGGTGCGAGAGCTTTGACAGGTGTTCGAGACCAGCGTCCGTGAAGGTACGGCAGTTGGGAATAGCGAGGGACTTCAGGTTCGGCAGTTCGGCCAGGTGTTCCAGACCTTTGTCGGTGAACTTGCCGTAGTAGAGACCGACGGACTCAAGCGAGCCGACCTTGCCCAGCGATGCCAGAGCGACATCGGTGATGAGGTCGCGCGAGTCTTGAAAATCCATGCCAAGTAGCAGCTCCTTTAGGGATCTCGCAGAGCTCAGACTGGCGACCGCGTCGTCAGTGATCATCCTGTGAATCTCCAGGGTCTCCAGGTTAGGAATGGCTGCTATATGTCCCAAGTCCTCCGGGGTGAGATCGCTCTTTTGGAAGTTGAGGTCTTTCAGCGAAGTGCTGGTGCTCAAGTGCGCTGCGCCCGCCCCGCTCACGGTCACCTTGTAGAAGTACAGGCGCTCGAGCCGCGGCAGCTTCGCGAGGTGAGCCAACCCGCCGCTGAGCGTACCTCTACGACCCAAGAACACCTCCTCAAGCGAGACGAGATTCGATAGATCCGCCAGGCCTGCATCCGTGAAGTCGTAGCCGGATATTCGAAGGCTCTTGAGCGTCGTCAGCTGACCCACGTGCGCTAAGCCATCGTCGTTGAGGCGGGTAGCGAATATGGACAGCCTCCTCAGTGAACTCATCCTTTTCAACCATCGGAGAGCTTCGTTATCGATGTTCTTCTTCTGCTGCAGGATGAGCGTATCCAACCAGGTCAGGGTGCTTACCGGCTCCATGTAGTTAGAGCTTTCTCCGGAACACTCGATCAACACGGTATCGACATCACCGGGGCGAAGCTTGGCGAGCGGTGAGAAGTCCTCGGAGCCGCTGCAGCTAATCAACAGCGCTACTTCCTTGCCTGCCGGTACGGTGACGGTTCCTTCCGCCGCGGCGTGAAACTCCCAGCTCGGATAGTGCTCCGAATACCATTGCGTGTGAATGTAAGGATCGGTAGCTCCGATATCTCTCGCTCTGAGCGTGCCGATAGACCAGTCGTCGGGGAAATGAAGCGTGCGCTCTGGCGGAACGGCATGCCGTTCAAGTTTAACGTCGTATCGGGGGGCTGCCAGGACGTTTCCGCGTGTGTCAACAATAGTAATTTTGCTCCTCTTAAGCCCCTGAACGCTGGAGGTTAGAAGATCCAACATAGCCGCGATATGGTGCGCGCTGAGACGTCGTGATTCTTCAGGAGATACCAGTACTGACGCGCTTGGTTCCTTCTGCTCTTCGGCAAACAGCGCCTCCTCCGGAAGAGCAAGATGCACTTGCGCGCTGCGCACACTGTCAAGTGCAGAAAGAGTCCTGCTCAGCTCAGTTGCGAGCGCTCTCTGGTAATGCACCCGCTCCGCGGGACGAGCAAGGCCGGGCGTTGTGAAGTTGACGTAACCTCGGGCGCTCTCGGCATCCGGCGGCTC